>Ga0164315_10003803_pt1 | contig 11736 bp, 13 predicted proteins | sample GuaBasSedimGuay6_FD_113737 | JGI IMG/M metagenome (GOLD analysis project Ga0164315, IMG submission 113737) | Subseafloor sediment microbial communities from Guaymas Basin, Gulf of California, Mexico - Guay6, Core 4569-2, 0-3 cm | ecosystem: Environmental > Aquatic > Marine > Hydrothermal vents... | reverse complement strand
TTGACGTGGCTGATCATGTTGCTGGTCATCGGTATTCTCCGCGCGGGTGAACCGCTAAATATATCCGATATTGGCGTGCAATGACGATTATTCGCATTGTTTTTTCTCCACGATGCGATGCGCCAGCACGTACAGGCCCAGTCCTGTCACCGCCAGCACGATCAATCCCGGTAGCACCAGATCGTAACCACCGCGATTCCACACCAGTGCGCCGAGAAACGGGGCCGACGCGGAACCCATCAGGTAGACTAGCGCGAGGCCGCCCGACTTGGCGCCGAACTGACGCTCACCGAGCAGATTGCGCGCGATTACCGGCCGAATGATGCTTACGACTCCGTAGGCGCCGCCGAACAGGATAACAAAGGCAATTAATAGCGCCGGCGTTACCCCGGCCCCGATCAGCATGACCATCGACAATGCGATCAAGGCGAAGCAGGCAATGGCAATGCCGTGGATCGATACGCGTCGTTCGGCGGCGATCATGGTCAGGCGTCCGGCCACCTGCATCGGTCCGATAAACGAAATCGCCATGACCGCGACATCCGGGTGCAGCTCGCGTTCGCTCAGTATCGGCAGCAGGTGATGCAGGGTGGCGCCCTGCACCACCGCGACAAAACCGAAGCCGATGGCCAGGAACCAGAATACCGGCGAGTAGAGATGGGAACGCTCGGCCGACCCCTGGTAGGGATTACCGATATGGCGGTGTGCACCCAGCGTTTCCACCGCACTTGCACCGAACCACATCAACGGCGCCACTACCAGGATCGCGGTCAATCCGAAACACAGCACCGCAGTGCGCCAGCCGAAGGCCAGCACCAGGCTGTGCGCCACCGGAAAGCTGACCGTGCCGGCGAAACCCGCCACCAGGGTGACAAAAATAATCGAACGTTTCGCCTCGGCGCCGCGCGCGCGCGTGATCAGGGCGAAACAGGGTTCATAGAGACTGCCCGCCATGCACACGCCGAGCACTGCCCACAGCAGGTAAAATTGCCACAGCTCGGTCACCAGCGACAGCGCCATCATGCACAGGCCGCCCAGCAGCGAGGCCGCGGTCATCATCTGCGCACCCTTGCCGGCATCGATCAGGCGACCATACAGGGGCGAGCAGGACGCCGACATGAAAATGGCCAACGTCACCGCGCCGGTCAGGTCGGCACGGCTCCAGCCAAGCGACGCCTCCCAGTGCAGTAATAGCGCCGGGAAGCTGTAATAGATGCAGGCCCAGATCAGCGTCTGTGCAATCGCAAGCAGTAGAATCGGTCGGTCTTTCAACAGGCCCTCGGTGTGCGCGGATAAAGGATCCGGCGCCGTTTATTTCGTTGCTATGATGCCACCCAAACCCAGCCATGGATATACTTGCAAACCAGGATCGTAAGCCACCCAGTGTTTGAATCAACCGGAGACCGCGCTTCATCTGTTATATTACGCGTTCGTATTCCGATACCGAGATCTGCAGTGAGTGGTTCAGATAAAATCGATGCCCGACTCAGCCGTGTATACGACAACCCGGGTGACAAGCAGGCCCTGTTCGACGACTGGGCGCCAACCTACGATCACGACCTCGTCAATGAAATGGGCTACGTCGCCGATGCCGAGGCCTGTCGTCGGCTTGAAGCGCTGATTCCCGATCGGCAGGCGCGCATACTCGATGCCGGTTGCGGCACCGGCCTGGTCGGACGCCGCCTGCGGCAGGCCGGCTACACGGATATTCACGGCAGCGATTACTCGGAAAAAATGCTCGGCGAGGCGGACCTCTGCGGTGCCTATCGTTCGCTGCAACAGCATGACCTCACCCAGCCGGTCGAAACCGATCAGCTGTACGACGCCGCCATCGTCGTCGGTGTGTTCGCATTCAGCGTGCCGTCGGCCGAGCACCTGGTCAACATCACCTGCAGCCTGAAGCCGGACGGTACCGCCCTGGTGACGGTAAACGGAAAGGCCTGGCGCGAAGCCGACTGGCCCGCCAAACTCGAAGGCTTCGATGAAAGGTACCCGCAGGCGCGGCTAGTCGAAGTGCAAACCATCGACTACCTCACCGCCGAGGGCATCGATGGCCGCCTGCTGATCCTGCAGCGAGTCCAATAGCAGGCATAAAACCGGCTTCCACCTTTGACATACGATAGTCTATAATTCCTGTACTTCTATCACGTGACTCTGCACATGCGCGCTCTTGGCTTTCTAATTTTCCCGGCTTTGCTGAGCATCAGCCTCATGGCCCAGGCCCAGGTTTATCAATCCACCGACGAGGAAGGAAACGTAACTTTCAGCGACCAGCCAACGCCTGAGAGCAAGCAAATCGCGATACCCGAAACCAACGTCGGCGACTCGGTCGACGTACCTCCGCCGGCGCCCAAACCCAAACCCGAACCCGAAATTGTCGCGGACGATATTCCAGCAGCCCCGCAGGGAGAGATATTCGTCAAGGAAAAAGACAATGATAGCGGTAGAAGACGCCGCCGACCGGAACCCCGCAGCGGCGGCCGCAGTCGTTAAAGCCTCGCCGGGTTAATTGCTGCCCGCTTCGCCTGCCGGCTGCGGATACTGCACGAAGGTCGTCACAAAACCGTCGGGGCAATCGACGGTAGGGCCGGTATCGCAGGGTTCGTCGTAGCCGATCCACAGTTCGCCATCCTGAATCTCCCAGCTCGCCGTGTAACTGCCGGTGGCGGAAAACACTGACTTTTTCGACTGGTGCGCAAGATCGATAATGGTGATCTGCCGCGAATGCGCGCCGACGTTGCAACTGATCACCAGTAAGCCTTCGGGATTGGATTCCGGTTTCACCAGGTTGAGGTTGGCATTGTCGTCGTCGCCCTGGCCCTCGCTGATGTCGGTGAGGTCGCAACTCAAATCATAAATGCCAAGCAGTTGATCCTGCCGGTATACCGCCAGGCGACTTTCGTCGGCGCCAGCCGAGACGATGTGCCAGGACCAGGCCGCACCAGGTTTGTGATCGGCAACGGCCAGCGTGCAGCAGGCCAGTAACGGCAACAGTAAGCTTCGGGTTTTCAGCGGATTCATAATACTCACAATGCGGGTTGATCGTTGGTATGGCAATGCACGCCGCCGCCATCGTACCAGGAAGCAAGCATTTCGATGATATGCACGTCGCGACCCGGGAAGTAGCCCTCGATGCGTTTACGCGCTGCGGTGTCGGTTACCTCGTCTGCAAAACCGACCACGATAACGAAACCGTTACCGACCAGCCAATTCAGGTAGTTGGTGTCGAATACCCGATCCCGATACCTGACCTGTCCCAGGACAGGATCGCGCACTACCTTGAAACCGGCTGCGGCGATGGTAGCAGCGGCATTATCGTAAATGCTGCCAGTGGCATTATCGCCGGGACGGCATTGCGATCCGGCCGTGCATTGCGACACTACCACGGTCTCGGCGTCGATGAAGCGGGCGAAGCCATCGATGTGTCCGCGCGTCAAGTCACCTTCGGGAATACCTTCAACCATTACTACTCGCGACACGCCGAAATAATGCTTCAGGTCACGCTCTGCCTGCTCCCGTGTGTACCCCGGGTTACGCTCCGGGTCGCCGAGCGTACTCCAGTTAAGCAGCACGCTGTCGACGCCATTGAATTCAAGATTGCCACGCTCGTGCACGATATCAACTACTTCGACCGCCAGGTCGAGATGCTCGCCTATTCGCGAGGGCACCTGGTTATCCTGATCGTAGGGAATATCTTTGCCGAAGGCGCCACCCCATGCATTGAAGCCCCAGTTCTGGATACGCAGTTCACCATCCTCAAACAGGTAAAGCGGGCCGTTGTCGCGCATCCAGGCGCTATCATTGGGCAGATGATGCCATTCGATATTGGCGTGGTCGGGATCACCGCCAGCAGCGGAAATTGCCCGCCTGGCCTGCGTCTCGTCGGCACTGGAGTCGTACAGGATTTTCAGTATCTGGTATCGGCTGATGATTACCGACATCTCCGCAAAGGCCGGTTGAAACACGCGCTCGAAATCACCCGGCCACTGTAGCCAGACCGCTTCCTGCGGTTCCCACTCAGCGGGGACACGTTTACGGTCGTTAGAATTTTTTTCAGCAGCGCCTGCATTCATGGTCGCGCATAGTGCCAGCGCCAACACCAGTTGTGCAAGCACCTTTAACAATCGAAGTGAACCGTCAGATATCGCGTTTTCTCGAAACGACAAAGGTTTCGTCATTAAACCAGATACCGTTGTGTTCTTGCAGCACCTCCGCCGTCGCATCCAGATAGCCACCCGATGAGACGACCGGATCGAGGCGTTCATCCTCGATCTGACCGACGTAGATCGCCGCATTCCAGGCGGCAAACAGGGTCGAGGTACCGATCGCCTCACTGATCTCGGTCGGCAGCGTATGCATGTAGTAGCGAATGATCGACTTGGCATCGGAGCCGGCATTGAAATTGTAGTTCTGGGCAGCGTGTCCAAGATATTCCTTTAGCGTCTTGATCAATTCGTGGCGGTCGACCTGGAACGGATCTTCGTCCGGCCAGATCTTGCGCACCAGTTCAAGGCCCGGGTCATCGCCGCAGGACTGCGCGGTCAGCAAGCGACCGCCGGGGCGCAGGCTCTTGGTCAGCGGCGCAAGCACGTGCTTGACCTTGAACTCGGCACTCATGCGCGCGCGCCACGGTTGTGAAGCGAGCACCAGGTCGTAGTTACCGCCCGCGGCCTGGCCGCGGCGCGGAATGACGTCGTCGAGTAAAAAGCGGTGATCCTCGCGGAACATCACCAGCACCGACGGACGCACGTACATCGGGTTACCCGATTTTTCGTTAGCCTTGACCTGCCAGCCGTCGACCAGATCCTTGTCCAGCCCGCGTAACTGTTCGCCGAACTCGTACGCCGAATCGCCCTGTAGCGGGACTTCGAGCCAGTTCAGCGCGGCCGCCTTGGCGACGTCGTTAGGCATCAGCCATGGCGCCTCGGCATAGTACAGATTGGTGACAATAATGACGCTGGCCGGATGCTCGATAAAGCGGTCGGGCAGTTTCTCCAGCGTCAGGCGCACATCTTCGAGACTGACCTCCTTGCCGACGATGAAAAACGGAATCGTGGGGAAACGCCGGTGCATCGCGCGCATCAGATGACTTAGCACGGTGCTGTCGCCAACGCCGGCGTCAAACAGGCGCAATGCCGGCGGTGACGGACGAATGTGGGCCAGTTCCTGGGTAGCGCGTTGGGCTACTTTCCACTTTTCGTTACAGGTATTGACGAAGGCGAGGTATTTTTGACGATTGTCGTAGAATCGAAATGGCCGATCGTCGGTTACGTGTTTCATAGCATTAACCTCTGTCTAATTCGCAACGCGCTTCATCAATTCCCGGGCCCGCTTTACCGGTTCCTCCGCGAGTGCGGCGGCACGCATTTCCTGCAAGAAATCTTCAAGTACAAATTCAGACATATAGATTCTCCGCTCGTGTTAGTCGAGCATTGATTCCGCTGATACTCACCTGTAATAGGAATGAATCGCCTCGACCGCACGCCCGATGGCGTCGTCATCGATGTCGAGATGGGTGACCAGCCGAATCGGCGGATGTTGATAACCGATCAGCACCCGGTGCGCCTCGAGGTGCTGGCGCAGGAGTTCCAGGTCTTGCGCGCGCGGCTCGATGAACACCATGTTGGTATGCTGGCGCACCGGCAACCCGGCTATACCGCCGATACCTTCGGCGAGCATGCGCGCGCGTTCATGATCTTCGGCCAGCCGCGCCACGTTGTTGTCGAGCGCATACAGGCCGCAGGCGGCGATCACGCCCGCCTGACGCATGCCGCCGCCGAGTTGCTTGCGCAGACGACGCGCCCTGGCGATGAATTCAACATCGCCGCAAAGCATCGCGCCTACCGGAGCACCCAGCCCCTTGGACAGGCACAGCATGACGCTGTCAAAGGGCGCGACAATGTCGGCAGCGGGTTGTTGTAAAGTGACCGAGGCATTCATCAGGCGCGCGCCGTCGAGATGAACCTTGAGCCCCTGTGCGCGCACCGCCTCCGCCAGGAGCCGGTGATGCTCGGGATCCTGTACCTGTCCGGAAACGGTATTTTCCAGCGCCAGGGTGCGTGTAATCGGCAAATGCGGATCGTCCTCCTTGATCGCGGCCATCACCTGCTCGAGCGCAAGACCGCCCGCGGCATCGGTTGCCAGCGGATGCATGATGATGCCACCCAGCGCTGACACACCACCGGCCTCGGAAGAGAAGATGTGATATTTCTCGCCGAGCAGGATTTCCTCGCCGCGCGCGTTGTGCGCGAGCATGGCGACCAGGTTGGCCTGGGTTGCGCTGCTGAGGAACAGTCCGGCCTGCTTGCCGAGCAAGTCGGCGGCGGCGGCTTCGAGCCGATTGACGGTTTCGTCTTCGCCGTACACGTCATCGCCCAGCCGCGCCTCGACCATCGCCTGGTACATGCCCGCGCCCGGGCGGGTGACGGTATCGCTGCGTAAATCAACTATCGGAGCTTCGCTCATGTCTGGAATCCACTTGAATGCGGCAATATTAGGCCGAAACAAAGCGCGAGGGAATGTCTTTTTTGACAGCATGTTTTTTTGAATTTGCAGGAGTAACACACGCATAACGCGCCGAATCGTCGTATCATTCAGCAAAACAACATAACTTTGCAGCAAGAGCCAGGCAATGACTAGCGAAACACCCAACCTGCCCGCAAGCAGCGATATCGTTATCGTTGGCGCCGGTATTGCCGGCATCTCGGCCGCCTGGTACTTAAACAAGGCGGGCCTGCGCGTCACGGTCTGCGAAAAGGGTATCGTCGCCGGCGAACAGTCGAGCCGAAACTGGGGCTGGATTCGCCAGCAGGGCCGCGACCAGGCCGAATTGCCGATCGTCATGGAAAGCATGCGCCTGTGGCAGGAGATCGCCGACGAACTCGAAGTCGATATCGGTTACCGGCGCGAGGGCAGCTTCTATCTCTGTGAAAACGATGCCGACATGGCCGACCACGATCGTTTCATGGCATTTGCACCCGACTACGACCTCGCTACCCGGCGTCTCAACCGCAAGCAACTCGAAGACTTTATGCCGGACTGTCCCGCGCGTTGGCAAAGCGCGCTTTACACCCCGGATGACGGACGCGCCGAGCCTTCGCTGGCGGTGCAGGCCATGGCCAGCGCACTGACGCAACGAGGCGTTCAGATCATCGAAAACTGCGCGGTCGAGCAGATCCTGACACAGGATCGGCAGGTGTCCGGGGTGCTTACCGAGCACGGTGAAATCAAGTCGCAAGCGGTACTCTGCGCTGGCGGCGCGTGGACCACCTTTCTGCTCAAGGGCTGCGGCATTCGCCTGCCACAGCTCACCGTCAAGGCGAGCGTGGTGCGCACCGCACCGACAGCGATGCGCTTCAAAGGCAACGCTTCCGGCAGCAAGATATCGTTTCGACGCCGCCTCGACGGCGGCTATACCGTGGCATCCTCGGATTACCTCGAAATCTTTCCCTCCACGGCGCACCTCGGATTCATGGTGGATTTCCTGCCCCTGATAAAGTCCTCCTGGCGCAAGTTCCGCTTCCGAGTTCCGGAGCTTACTGTCGACGCCAATTTCAAACGTCACCGTATTCTCAATCCCATTCCGAGCGCGCGTACTGTCGCTCGCATCCACTCGCGCATAGGCGAGCGCGTCCCCGCCCTCGCGGGCGTCGAACTGGTCGAGGCCTGGTCGGGGATGATCGACGCCCTGCCCGACGTGGTGCCGGTGCTGGATCGCGCCGCGACTGTCGACGGTCTTTTCATTTCAACCGGTTTCAGCGGCCACGGCTTCGGCATCGGTCCCGCTGCCGGCAAGCTCATGGCCGGGCTTATCCAGAACCATTCGCTCGAATACGATTTGAATCGCTTCCGCCTGGCGCGCTTCAGCGACGGCAGCAAGCTCGATCTCGGGCCGTCAATATAGGTCGATCGGCGCCAATGAATATTTCGCAGATGCCATGACTCTATCATTGAAAGCAACGCTGATTTCGGCGCTGGTATTTCCCGGCGGCGGCCATTTTTTCCTGAAGAAGCACATCGTTGGAGCCCTGCTGGCGGGCATCTCGCTGGTGTGTGTTTACCTGTTCATTTCCACCGCCATGGAAGCGGCGCAGGTGATCAGCCTGAAGATCCAAAGCGGCGAAATTCCGCTGGATATCGCCCGCATCCGCGCCGAAATATATAAACAATCCGCCGCCAGCGGCTCGATCACGACCGAGATAGCCACCTGGCTGTTAGGCATCTGCTGGCTTGTCGGCATCGCCGATTCCTTCCGCCTGGGTCGGAAGCAGGAGCAGGCCCGTCACAAAACCGAACCACCACAACCGGGTTAATCACACGGCATGCAAGCAGAAGCAGCTCCTAAAATAAAGGCCGTCAAAGTGCGCGCGGTGCGTGTGCCGATGGTGGAACCGCATCGCCCGGCCGGCGGCGTGATCACCGAGTTGCCGCTGGTGTTGACCGATATCGTCACGGACGGCGGCGTAACCGGACACAGCATGGTATTTACCTACACGCCGGCCGCGCTGCTGCCGACCGCGGAACTGGTGCGCAACCTCGAACCCCTGGTGCAGGGCCAGGTACTGGCGCCCGCTGAAATCGAACAGCAACTTGGGCGACGCTTCCGTCTGCTCGGACCGCAGGGGCTTGTCGGTATCGCGCTCGCCGCGATCGATCAGTACATCGTCTGATGCGCTAACGACCAGCCAGCAAGGCTTCGCGAATCAAGTGTTTTTGAATCTTGCCGACCGATGTCTTCGGCAGATTCTGCTGAAACACAATCTCACCGGGAACCCTGAATTTCGCCAGTTTGTCCGCGCAAAACGCGATCAGTTCGGCCGGCGTAACGTCGTGGTCGGGGCGCAGCACAACCACGCCCAGGATCGACTCGTCCTTCAACTCATCCGGCAAGCCGATAACCGCGCATTCGAACACCGCCGGATGCTGCAGTAAGACATTTTCGACTTCACCGGCCGACACGTTCTCGCCCGAGCGTTTGATCATGTCTTTCTTGCGATCGACAAAACGGTAGTACCCGTCATCATCACGGATGGCATTATCGCCGGTGTATAACCAGCCGTCGCGAAGACACAGATCGGTTGCCGCGGGGTTCCGGTAGTAACCGCTCATGATGGTTTTCCCGGCGACCCCCTTGACGGTAATTTCGCCCTGCTCGCCATCGGCGACCGCCTTACCTGCCTCGTCCAGCAGCCGGATTTCATAGCTTCCGCTCGGCTTGCCGACTGTCCAGTTCCTGCGTTCCCCGTGCAGGGGGTTCATCAACGGCGGCCCCATGGTTTCGGTCATTCCCCATATCTGGCAGAGCGGCGCTCCGAAACGTTGGCTCCATTCCTGCAATTGTGCTTCGCCCAGGTTCTGCGCATACAAAACAATGCGCAAGCGGTTGGCGCGATGTTCGCGATTCCCGGGCTGGGCCAGGATCATGCGCATCGGCGCCGCAAACAGGCTCGCCACGGTACAGCCGTATTCGCTACATTTATCGAAGTAACGGCTTGCCGAGAAACGGTCCATCAGTGCAATACTTGCGCCGGCAAGCATTGCGCTCATGGTGGAGTAATACTGCGCGTTTCCATGAAACAGCGGTAACACGACCAGATGCCTGTCGCTCTCCTCCAGTTCAATGGCGTCGGCGACTGTCTTTCCCGCGGTCAGGTAATTCGCATGGGTCACCATGACGCCCTTCGGTTTGGACGTCGTACCCGAGGTATACATGATCGCAACCATGTCGGTTTCATCGACTGAGCAGTCCCAGGCTGTATCCGCCTGTCGTCGAAGTTCGGCTTCAAAGGAACCCGCCCCGGGGTTCTCGCTGCAGGGATCGCAGAGGATAACCTTTTGCAGAGATTCGCAAGTGGCCTCGCATCGATGTAGCGTCTGCGCATGTGCAGACGTGGTAAAGGCAAGGCGGCATCCGGAATGTTCAAGTAAATAGCCGAGTTCATCGGCGGAGGCCAGCACGTTGGTCGGCATCATCACCGCACCGAAGCGCGCCGCGGCAAACCACAGGATCAGAAATGAGGGGCAATTGGGAAGATGCAGATTGAAGACATCGCCCAGGCCCAGGCCCTGGCTGGAGAGATAGTGGCAGGCCTGGTTGACACGCCGGTCGAACTCTCGATACGTCAGGCTCTGCCGAAAGGAAGGTATGGGTACGGCGCTCGACCCGCCTTCGACGGCCTGACGCTCGAACAGCAGAAATTGCCTGTCGCCACATTGCTCGGCGCGGGCAGTGAGTAAATCCGAAAGAGTCATAGGCTGGACAACAGTAGCATAGCGGGCACTCGGGTTACAGATCGCCGCCAGGGCCACATTCTTCAATTTAAATGATCTTGATCAAGAAATCCTTTGCGTTAATATCTTATTCTTCGCCGACAAATTCTAACGAGCTACGTTAACGCTCACGTGGGGGAATTCAAATGAAAACAGCTATTACCGATATCTCGGGCATCGGCCCGGGTACCGCAAAGGTCCTGATGGAAAACGGTTTCAAGTCCCTGCAGGATATTGCGGGTACCTCGATTGAAAAACTTGGCGCAGTCCCGGGCTTCGGCTCGATACGCGCAGGCAGGGTAATCCACGCAGCGAATGAGGTGAACTCCGCAGATGATGACACTGCCGTGAAGCCAGCTCAACCTGCGACAACTCGTCGTCGGACCGCTTCGAAACCCACTTCCACCACTACTGCCAGCAATGAAGCGAAGGAAGCCGCAGCGAAAGAAGTGAAGAAAGCGAAGAAAGCCGCTGCGAAAGAAGCGAAGAAAGCGGAGAAAGCCGCTGCGAAAGAAGCGAAGAAAGCGAAGAAAGCCGCAGCGAAGGAGGCGAAGAAAGCGAAGAAAGCCGCAGCAAAGGAAGCGAAAAAAGCGAAGAAAGCGAAGCGCAAATCCAAAAAAGGAAAGAAGTAACCCTTCTCGGATTAGCGTCCCTTACTATCGAACTCAAAAAATCCGCCCCGGTGTTCCGACCCGGGCGGAAGCAACATCACCTTTCGAACCGTCGGCAATCCCAGTCGAGCATCGCCCCCCCTTAGAACTATTGCATGCTATCGAGTAGCCAGTTTAAAGTAGCGGTCAGTTAACTAACCTGTGAGTTAATCCGCGAATGGCAAATCTTGATCTCTGTTATACACCCGCGACCGAACTATTACGCCGCTACAACGCCGCAGAAATTTCGCCGATCGAGGTAGTCGAGAATTCACTTGCGCGCATAGCCGAGGTCAATCCAACGCTCAACTGCTTTTGCTTCACCTACCCTGAGGATGCGCTCGCGGCTGCAAAAAGCGCCGAACAGCGTCTGGCGTCCGGCAAGGCGCGCCCGCTCGAAGGCATACCGATCGCTATCAAGGATTTCACACCGACCCAGGGTAAGGTAACGACGCGCGGCTCGCGCCTACTCGAAAACTGGGTGCCCGAACGCAGCGCGGTCATCGTCGAGCGGCTCGAGGCCGCCGGCGCCATCATGGTCGGCAAGACGACCACGCCTGAATTCGCCACCTCCGGCTTTACCGATTCGCCGCTGTGGGGCATCACCCGCAATCCGTGGAATCCCGCGCGCACCCCGGGCGGTTCCTCGGGCGGATCTGGCGCCGCGGTTGCGTCCGGTTGCGTGCCGATCGCCGAGGGTACCGACATGGGCGGCAGCGTACGCATCCCGGCTGCGCTGTGCGGCATCGTCGGCCTCAAGCCATCGCTCGGCCGCATCCCCATGGACATCATCGATAGCGTCTACGACAACATTTCG
>Ga0164315_10003802_pt1 | contig 11738 bp, 4 predicted proteins | sample GuaBasSedimGuay6_FD_113737 | JGI IMG/M metagenome (GOLD analysis project Ga0164315, IMG submission 113737) | Subseafloor sediment microbial communities from Guaymas Basin, Gulf of California, Mexico - Guay6, Core 4569-2, 0-3 cm | ecosystem: Environmental > Aquatic > Marine > Hydrothermal vents >... | reverse complement strand
TTTCAGGGCTGAAATTCTAAACCCATAAATCCTAGGGCGTTGCCCTAGGCTGGTATGTCAGCCCCTTTCAGGGGCAAAGCAATCTAAAAAAGTCTTATGCGAACTTAGTGATTGCTGCACTAGGGTGTTGATTTTGAGCTTTTTGAGTGGGGATTGATTCATGCAAGATATGTGTACGAGTTTTTTATTCACAATTCGCGCCTAAAGTTTTTTGTGCCCAAAAAACTTTAGGCGCGAACACAATTATAACAGACACAAAACGGGTATGAAAAATATCCGTCAAAACCGTTAAAAAAAAAGTGCCCAGTCAACACCCTAAGGTATCCTAAAGGAGACTAACAAAACGATAGGGCTGAGCGCCAATCAGCTTGAGTTTGGGCTGATGAAAAGGAACACTATTTAAGCCACATTGATTGTTGAACCCGCTTTTGTGTTTTCATCATTCACAATTCTTCTGGCTCTTAAAATATTCATCCAAATGGGATAAAGCCACAGATGCTGTGAAACCTCCTTTTCACCAGCCCAGCTTGAACCGACTTAAGCTTCCAGCCTAGAGATAGATTTCTAGGATTTGTCTGACTTAACAGTTAAATAATTGATTGACAAGAGATTTGATTTTAGAACCAAATATAATAAAGCGAATTAAATCAATATGTTAGTCCACTAAGTCATACAAACGCCTAGTGCAGGATAGCGAAAGTTTCCGTACCACTTCCAAACAGGGGCAACCATAAAGGATTGCCCTGACATTTACAATCGATATTGTAGGGGCAATCCGTTGCTCCAGCCCTTTTGGGTGCTTGGGATTTTCGCTCTCGCGCACTAGGCTTTTGATAGCCGAAAAATAAATAGAAATGCGCCCCAGGAAAGTGGGAGCCTTGGGACTACACGAGATGCTTGCGTTCATAGACACCGCGTTGTATCAAGTCTTCTAGAATTTGATCAACGCACTCATCTATGTTTTTAGTGCTTGTGTCTATCACTAACTCTGGATTGTTTGGTTCTTCATAAGGCGACGAAATACCCGTAAATTCCTTGATTTCGCCATTTCTGGCACGGCGGTACAAGCCCTTAACATCGCGTTCTTCGCACACGCTTAACGGACAATGGCAGTAAATTTCCACAAAATCCTTACCCACCAAATTTCTCGCTTTCTCACGATCCGCCCGAAACGGAGAAATAAACGCCGTCAAAACGATAACGCCGGCTTCAATAAACAATTTAGCGACTTCACTGATGCGACGGATGTTTTCTACCCTATCTTCATTGGAAAATCCCAAATCGCTACACAAGCCATGACGTACATTATCACCATCAAGCACAGAGGTATGATAGCCCATTTGATAAAGTCTTTCTTCCAAAGCATGAGCAAGTGTTGATTTGCCCGATCCTGATAAGCCGGTAAACCATAGCAAGGTGCTCTGGTGATGATTTAATTCGGCTCTACGCTGACGTGTAACAGTGGCGTGATGCCACACAGTATTGCTACTTTTATTGGAAGTTGTCATTAGGATAAATTGATTCCTATTAATGGGAATATTGATGAAAAATGAAAAATAATAATAGTTGGCTAAATCGATGTTGTAAAGATATCAAAGAAATCCGATTTTTTGACAAAATCGAAATTCTGTATAGCTATTTATAAAATAAGTTTCAATTCAGAATTGATATTATTTCAATGGCACACACGATAGGAATTAAACAAGCGTATTCCCATTTTCCGGGTAATTAATGTAACTCATTGATTTTTTTATACGGCATGAAAGGCTCTTTCCAATGAAGTATCTTATAAATCAATGAATTATAAAAATGATTTTATCAATACGGATTTTCACCTGAACTACAATGGGCATTAGACGTTAGACCTATTTATATTTAACATAAGAACCTCTTGCAAAACGCTTGTTCAGAAACGATAAAACAATAACTTACGAGTTACTAATGGCATATAACTTATTGATTTTTCTTTACGCATCAGAGTTTTGCAAGTCCTTCATAAATTATTTATTTTATTTATGAAGTTTAGCAGCGACACTTGTGCATTTGGTGAAACCTGAAAACGGAGGGTAGTCCTGAAATGTGGGTGATATTTTTTAATTCCCCTGGGGGGGGATATCACCCACATTTCAGGACTACCAAAACGGGAACTTCCGCTCTAATAATGTTTGTTACAACCATAATCCACATCACCTTTGATGCTGATGCTATCGCCGCGAGAGTGGGTAGTCAATCCTTTTTTATAAATCCTTTCTATAATAAAATCTTTGTAGTTATTGACCGGAAAATAGGAATATGCCCGGCTACAGCGGATCGTTTTAAGGAACGTGCATAAAATAACTTAGGAAACGTAAGGGTTGGAGCAACGGATTACCCCTTTGAGACTTCAGGTAGGGGCAATCCTTTCTCGGAATCAGTTTTTGCGCGCAAAAACTTTTGCCTCGAATATGGTTGCCCCTACAAGAACAATCGATATTGTAGGGGCAATCCGTAGCGTTTGCCCGCATCGAAGGGGTGGTATGGACAATCAGGCTTTCCTGCCCTAGTTGTATTATGCACGTTCCTAATGGAACAGAAAAAAGCTAAAAATATTTTATTAAACAATTACTTATATCAATAAATATATCAATAAATAACGGGTTGATTCACACCGTCCTCTTTGAGATTATAGTCGCCACCGTTAAGAACTGAATTTTAGCCAGTGCTGGGTATAATTTTCAAAAAGAAATTTATACCTTTCTTTTAGCCCTTTGACGAAGGTATTGTATCGCGTTAATTAATTATTGCCATATCCTTTGTTCGGAAAGTGCGATTAATCTAAAGGGGAACATAGTTCAAAAATAAGCCATCAAAAATAACAATCCAACGTGTGCAAAGCACAGTGAAAACCAAAGCGTGTTATAGTCGCCTAGAAAAGTCTTATTCCGTGCCAAAACCACGAACCTCTCTCAGTCTGAATCAAAACTTATCTACCGATTAGCAACCGGTTCTGAAACGTTTTAGTTTAGGAGTCTTCGCCCTGAAACGTTGCAGGCGGGGTTCGGAGCCCCGCTTGCTCGTGGCCGAAGTTATGACTAACTCCGAATTTTAATACTTTGGCTAATTTGGCGAATGGCGAACTTTAAACCAGGAATAGCGAATAGCGAATAGCGAATAAACCAATATTTATTGGCACCCTTCAAAAATATCGGGGCAACCATATTGAAAGGATTGCCCCTACATGCCCATTGTGTATTGTAATCTAGTTTTTGTGCACAAAAACTGATACTGAGATGGGCAATCCGCAGCGTAAGCCCTTTTCAGGATAAATGAAGGGTGCCTATTTATTAATTAATAAAATTTTTCTGTTGACGTATCAGAATATCATCAACAATTTTGACATAATTTACTGAAATATCATTAAATTATTCTATTATTGCACAAAAACCAATCGCGACTCAAAATTCGTTATTTGTCATTAGCGGAATTATTGAATAAATCATAAAATTGACAGTCAGAAAATTTTTGTGCATAAAAACTTTTGCCACATTTATACTTTGCACCGTCACAAATTGCGCTTTTGTCATTTTTCGTTACGCGAAAAATCTTCTTGAATTTGAAAAAATTTGGTTAGCTTATGAAAAATAAGCGACAAAACTCAGTTTATGACAGTGTTCAGTATAACCGCATCGCCTTTGAGCGGGTGTACTCCTTTTGTTTCGTTATAGATTTGCAGGAATATCAGACGCTAAGACAAATTTCAAAGTCAAACTAAACGTGGTGCTTTTTGGCAATAACAATTTAATAAACAGGTAATAATGTCAATTATTGTTATTGAGCCTAAATGGGTGCGATTGCCCTGAGTCTAGCGTGAGCAAAGGTGGAGAAATATTTATTTTTACTTTAAAATACCTAAAAAATTTAAAGTCGTTTTATAATAAGAGTTATCCAGAAAAGTTCAACCCCTGGAACTATCGTGCGTGCCATTAGTGTAGCCACGACATCAAACTGAGGTAACACTCTTTTGAGCCGCGAATAAATAAAAAAATAACCTAAAAACACGCGAGGCTCAACTTTGCGCGGCAAAACTTTTGCCTAAAAGATTGAATTTTAAGTATTAACTCATGTTATGCACTGTGCAGCTCAATAGTGGCACTTTTTTTAGTATAGATCAAATTGTTTTGTCATTTCGTTTGAGCGAGAAATCTTGAGCCATTTTCAGATTTCTGAGCAAAGCTCGAAATGACAGAGGAAGCATTGTGCGTAACATCAGGTATTAAATTTGGTGGATACAAATTGCGATATCCAATATTTTATGCCAATTTTTTCTAGAAAAACTTTTGCCTAAAACTTAGTCATTAAAGTTGAGCATCGCTTTAAAAACAAGAATTTATGTTTAATATTCTTTAAAAACATGGTCTTTTTACGTTAAGTCACACTAGGGGCAGTTTTACATAACTGATTTATATATAAAGTAAATTTATGCTTTCAATGAAGCCATTAGACAAAGCATTCGCCATTGACGAATGTCTATAGCTTGTAATAAGGCAACTCCCAAATAACAAAAGGGACACTGGGTTTCAACCCCTGAGATTTACGTTTCACACAGTATTTCGTTGTGGATTTGCCTAATAATTGTAACGAAGTTTTCGCTAAAGTTCCGACTTCATTATCTGAAAGTCTATAGCAGTGTGTACTTGTACCCTCAAAATGCGAATTAAGGGTTGAACAAGTCATTGAAAAATCACGTTATTAAAATTAACCATTTGGCGCGTATCTACCAATTTATTTTTTAACGTATTGTTTTTATTAGAAGCGGAAGTTTTAACTCTTAATTCGCATTCAAAGCCTTTTACCACGCTTAAACATTCTTACCATGCGAACAAACGCACAACCATAGTGACGGATTTTTCATTTTTTTGTTGATGTTGAACATGATGTATTCGTAATGAATGCGAAAGCCAGAATCCAGAAATATTTTTTAGGCAATAAAAACTTGTGGTAAATTTTTCCGTGATTTCTTTGTAACTCCCATCGATAGAGGGATGAACCGGGTTTGTTTGAGTGTTACAGAATTATTTGCAATATTTATTTTTTGAAAGTCAAGGGGAAACGTCACGTCACCAGTTGCAAACTAGCAAAGGTAAAACTATTTTTCCAACAGGCAGCTAGAACTAAAAAATCCCAATTTCCAAACTGAGAAACCAAGTGTTTTCAAAAAAATGGGGTTTCTGCCCAGGGATATTAATAATTTGGGTAATCCCTATAAGCAACTATGCATTTATTTGGTATATGGCCTTAAATTATCAAAATCTTAACTGGGGTGTGATGAATGTCGTATAAATCGGCTATGGTATTTTCCCCGCCTGCACATACTAACTAAAGGCTTATCCAAAACAGAGCAGGGTATCCATCGGGCACACCATCATGCTGCGAATTTTTCAATAAATTTATCTGGAAAGCGATAGAAATGGATGGGTAAAAGTCAAGTCAGGCACAACAATATATAAAGATAAAGAATGGTTTGCCTACCAGTGTGTGCGGGTTAGAACCAAAATCGAACCAAGCAAAACGGTGTGCATTGCTCCGATTGTACGTTATCAAAGCTCAAAGGCACTTACACACGAATGGAGACATTTATGCAATATTTCAATTTCAAGTCGGAAGGTTCGGGCTTGGCTTTTTAAGTGGATTGCTCATTATTACAGTGTGTATCTATTGACTTATTATTTAAGGAGACTATAAATGCCCAAAATTTTATTGGTAGAAGATAATGAAATGAATCGTGATATGCTCTCCAGACGTTTGAAACGTAAAGGTTTTGATGTCGCTATTGCCAAGGATGGGGGAGAAGGCGTAGACATGGCACACAGCGAGCATCCCGATTTAATTTTGATGGATATGAGTTTACCGGTCAAAGATGGCTGGACGGCAACTAAAGAGATTAAGGGCGCGGAGGATACTCAAAATGTTCCGGTCATTGCTCTGACGGCCCATGCCATGTCCGGAGACCGCGAACAAGCATTGGGCGCCGGCTGTGATGACTATGACACCAAGCCCATAGAATTACCACGCTTGCTTAGCAAGATTGAAAGTTTGCTGGCACGATAAAGGCAACACGCTGAGAGACTCGCTATGAGCGTTTTAGAAACTGGCGGTTTGGGAGGGGCAATGGGAGAAGAACTCGGTAGAGAGTTTGAACTGGTGGATAAGGGACTTGATTTGCTAACCCCCACCAGCACTATTATTGCCTATACTGAGATGCTCTTAGAATACGCCAATAATAATGTCGCTTGCCAGGGTTTGATTCCTGACTTCAACAAAATGTTGACCGCTGGTGATCAATTGTCAAGCTTAATCACGGAGTTGTTTTCCAAAAAAAATTATGGTAACGTTGATTTTGAAGCCTTGAGTTTCCAAATTCGTCATGATTTACGCACGCCAATTAACGCGATTCTTGGTTATGGCGAGATGTCGCTTGAGGAACTTGAGGATATGGGTGAGGAAACTCACCCTGAAGCCTGTGTCGATCTACAAAAAATTCTCAACTCGGCGCGACGATTGCTGACTTTGATTAGCGATCTGTCTTATCTTCCCCCCAAAGTGGAACCGCCACCCCAAAAAAAACCTGAACCTGAACTAAAGAGTTCAAACACACAGAAGGAACCGGAAGTACACACTATACCTAACCCGGCTCCGAAAGTGGATTTAGTCAAGCCACCGCCGGCATCATCGTTGAACATTGATGTACAATCAGGTGAATTTCAGGTTGATTTAGCGCGTAAACAATCGCTATTGGTAGTAGATGACAAAGACAATAACCGCGATTTATTGTCGCGCCGTTTGAAAAAACAGGGATTTGAAGTCGAAGAGGCTGAAAATGGTCAGCAAGCTCTGCAAATGATTGGCGGTAAAAATTTTGATCTAGTGCTACTCGACATCATTATGCCAGAAATGAACGGCTATCAGGTTTTGGAGATACTCAAAGCCGACAAAGAACTGAGCCGTATTCCGGTGATTATGATTTCGGCCTTAGATGAAATTGAGAGCGTTGTGCGTTGCATAGAAATGGGAGCCGAGGATTATCTACAAAAACCGTTTAATCAAGTTATTTTAAATGCGAAAATATCGGCCACACTAGACCGCAAAAGGCTACGTGATCGTGAACGTGACTTTCTCAAAAAAATACAAGACGAACAAGAAAAATCGGAAAAATTGTTGCTAAATATTCTGCCCCAACCGATTGCTGAGCGTTTGAAAAAAGGAGAAAGTACGATTGCTGACAGTTTCCCCGATGTCACCGTATTGTTTTCTGACTTGGTGGGGTTTACGGAATTGTCCACGGGTATCTCAGCCTCGGATTTGGTGGAAAAACTGAACCAAATTTTCTTAGCTTTTGATAGATTGACTGAAAAACATGGCTTAGAAAAAATTAAAACGATTGGTGATGCGTATATGTTGGTGGGAGGCGTACCCACTGCATGTCCCGAACATGCTGAAATTGTGGCCGATATGGCTTTAGAAATGCTCGAAGAAATCCATCTGTTGAATGAAAAAAACGACGAGAATTTCAAAATTCGTGTTGGGATTCATACAGGGCCCATCGTCGCTGGCATCATTGGCAAAAAAAAGTTTATTTATGATTTATGGGGTGATACTGTGAATATTGCTAGTCGTATGGAATCGCAAGGTATCCCCAATTGCGTACAGGTTTCAGAAAGCACATATCAACGCATCAAAGATAAATTTATTTTGGAGCATCGCGGTCCCATTGAGGTAAAAGGTAAAGGGAAAATGGTGACTTATTTACTTAAAGGGAGAAAATAATTGTGAATAATAAATTGTGTTCGCGCCTAAAGTTTTGGCGCGATTTGTGAATGAAAAACATCTGAATTGTGAAGGAAGGCGTTTCCTTTTTGTGTCCCCCTATCGGGGGAGAGCAAAAGTGCCCTTTGACGAAAAAGTTGGGGGGAGAGTGACGTTTAGCACCCGTCAAAAAATAACTTATAGACGTTCAGAAAAATATTTAGGCAAAACCGTAAAGCGTTTCCAAAACGCTTTACGGTTTATAACTGAAATTATTTATCTGAAAAGCTATAGTACTTAGTAGGGTGGGCAACGTCTTTTTGTTGCCCACCTGTTGCCGGCCTATAGTACTTAGTAGGGTGGGCAACTTCTTTACGTTGCCCACCTGTTGCCGGCCCCAAAATATGTCACACCGTAGGGTGGGCAACGTCTTTTTGTTGCCCACCTGTTGCCTTCTACCTCAAATGGAGGTCACACTCGTTTTGTCGGGTAAGATGAGGAGTCGGCCAACTTTAGTTTGGGCGGTTCCAAGATTAATCTGGCCGACTCCTGTACAAAAAGCGATAGAACCGGTTATTGGTTAAGCTGGTAGGATGCCTCTTTAAACTAAACTTATTGCTTTGGAAGACTTTAGTACAACGCATTGAAGGAATAAACTGATTTTAATGTTAAGGGGTGGCTAAATCGCTTAGCCATGACAATTTCCTTCAAGCCATTTTTCATGACCAAATACCCTTGAAGCCTGTTACCCATTACCCATTAGTTTAGTTGGTAAGCGGTTGGAGGCAACCCAATAAGGGCCCAAAAAACTTCTGTGCTAATTCTTTAAACGGCGCATTTTCCAGCGGCGTACTTTCTTCAGCACCACCAAAACACAACCGGTAATATTCATCTTCCGCCTCGCCGCGTGCAAAGTCGCTGCCCCGCCAAGTGTTTTGGGCGCGGTAAAAAGCCTCGTCTTCGGTTTTACCACCCAACAGGTTTTCCATAAAAGTTAAAGAGGATTCGGGAAAAAAATACAACGGTTGAGTAAGTCCTTGCCAATAATAGTCCCTTAGCAACATTTGTAAAATGTCCTCACTATTCTTCACCGGTTGAAATTCCCAGCCGCCATTTTCGCCTATCAAGAAACTCTGACGCGGCAAGTTTTTGTCAGGCAAGCTATTGAGTATTAAATGATGAATCCACAGTTGAATGAAGTCTTTCGCTTTGAGTTTGGCACAGCGATAATGCATCAACTGACTGCGCCATAATCTACTCAAATCCCCAGTGATACGCATATCGGCGACAGTCAGATTAATCGGAACCGATTCCAGCTTCTTTTGTTTGATCGTCGCCTGTTGCACACGCTCAACAACCGGCTGTATTTGCCCAATCAGTTTGCTATAGGCATAATCGCCGATTGCGCCGTGCGGCAATTGCCCACTGGCTTTCACAATGGCTTGATATTCATGTAAATCCACGCCTTCTAAACTCTTTTCTACCAGCGTCTGATTGAGGTTATAACGATCCAGCCCTTGCACCTCAAACGGCTCAGTTTCATCAAGTAAACCCTCGCCTGTTTGTAATTCTATCCCTAAGCGTTCTTTTAACAAAAACTCGGTGGGATTTCTAAAGAAACGAGTGAGGCGGTTAATCTCCACCGTTTTCCAAGCGGCTATCGGTTGAGGTTCTGGCAGCGGCTCAACAATGAAGGCGTTGATACCTCTGCGTTCATTCTGGAGGGCGGTGCTGGCGGTGCAATACTCACTGGAAAAACTGAATAAGTGTTTATCCGTCTCGTTAAAATAACGAGGACTAAAGGCTTGCAACGGATGAAGCGTGATTAAATAGTCCAAAATGTTGTTGTGCTGAGGATGCGTAAAACCTTTGCTGATATAATCCAATAGTTCACTCGCCAACACCGACGGTGGCATCACCGAATTATCGTGGATACTTTGCCCAACATAACTGACATAAAAGTAGTCTCGCGCTGAGAGCAATGATTCCAAGAACAGATAACGATCATTTTGACGACGCGAGCGATCACCGCGCCGAGCATTTTTTGCAATCAGATCAAAACTCAGCGGTTTGCTGGGACGCGGATAAGCGGTGTCATTCATGCCTAACAGGCAAACCACGTTAAACGGAATACTCCGCATTGGTAGCATGGTACAAAATGACACACGTCCTGTCAGAAAATTAATGGGTAATGGTTCACCTTCCAGATGGTGGCGCAAATAGCCCAATATCACTTCATAACTCACCTCGGCATTAAATTCCGCACGCTGGCTATTTTCAACCAGTGAATTCAATACGTTACGCACTTGTTGGCTTTCTGCTTCGCTGTTTTCATCAGGACTTAAAAAACGATCTAATGCCTTTGTCAGAAAGTCCGCCCATTCTGGTAAAGGGCGGGGTTGCTCTAGGGCTTGCACACAGTCAAACAAATCTTCCACAAACGCCACTAACTTATTGAGTATCAATGTATCGCTTTCTTCAATACCCTCATAAGGCAAGATGCCATTAAACAAACGCTCGCCGCTATCGTCGGGCTGCGTACAACCGAGCAATAAACGATTTAAACCCGCCCGCCAAGTATTTTCTTCAAACGCGGGTAAATTCATGCGTTCCCTATCGGCTTTATCCATGCCCCAACGTATTCCCGTTTTATCTATCCAGTGCCGAATCAAATATAAATCTGGTTCGCTCAGTTCAAAACGTCTTTGCACGGCCTCGGATTCTAGCACCGCCAACACTTGGTTGACTGAAAAACGGCCTTTACGGAGTTCTAGAATGGCAAAAAAAGTATCAATCAACGCACTTTCACCACGCAAGCTGCGATCTGCAATACTAAAAGGAATTTGCTTGGCTGGTTCTGGGGTGGTGGCAAATACCGCCTCAATAAACGGCGCATACGTCTCAATGTCTGGCATCATCACCAACACATCTTTAGGTAACAGGTTGGGATTTTCTTCAAACAACGCCAACAATTGATCATGCAACACTTCCACTTCACGCATTGGGCTATGGCAAGCGTGAATTTGGATTGACTTATCATCTATCTCAATCGGCTTTTTTTGCTCAACACCCCGTTCACGCAATTCCAGAATATCCGATTGAAGACAAGCCAAAAGCGTCGCTTCACCGGGATTGTCATAATAGTCGTGAGAGATGTGATCATAGTCATTGAGCATATCAATAAAATCGCGCCCCATTTTGCCCATAGAGGCTAATAAACTATTGCCTTTTTCATAGTACGACGCTTCGACGGAAGTCGATTTACTTTTGTCCTTTGCGGTTTTATAAGCTATATCGCTATCTGAAACAATATGCCCCCAATATTCCAGACAGGGATTGAGCAAAAATACATGTATTTCTATTACTTTCCCCAATTCTGCTAACACTTCCAAATGAAATGGGGGCAATGCGGAAATGCCAAATACTGACACACGCTGAAATCGTGTCTTTTCTGCAAGACGCTGCACCTTGTTAAAAAAAAGCGTCCGCAATTTGGCGCGATGCGGTGTGCCATAACGTGCGACTAACTCTCGCCACAAGATCGCCTGCCAACGCGCCTGCGGCTCTTTTTCTAACTCACGAGGTTGCGTGCCATTTTCCCAATCTGCCAGCCACGTTGGACGATATACCACATATTGATCAAAAAGATCGGCTAACCGCCAAGCCAATTGAAAACGTTTAATATGCTGTTCATCGTCCTGCAAGTAACCGTTTAATTCGGTAAACTCTTGATGCGCCAAAAACGCCGGCAAGATATCCATGAGACTCCACACCATCACATCACGTTCAAACTGAGATGTGTCTGGCAACTTGCCCAAAGTCTCTTTGAACACTCGCCATACGATGGTACTGGGAAACGGAAAATAGCCATTTGCCCACACGCCCAACTGTTCAGCTAATGACATTGACACCCATCGTTCCATGCCTTGACTTTGCACGACGATGACTTCTTGCTT
>Ga0164315_10003801_pt1 | contig 11740 bp, 4 predicted proteins | sample GuaBasSedimGuay6_FD_113737 | JGI IMG/M metagenome (GOLD analysis project Ga0164315, IMG submission 113737) | Subseafloor sediment microbial communities from Guaymas Basin, Gulf of California, Mexico - Guay6, Core 4569-2, 0-3 cm | ecosystem: Environmental > Aquatic > Marine > Hydrothermal vents >... | reverse complement strand
TGGCGCCGGTCGATTACCCCCAGGTTTTTTTGGCCCTTGAATACCGACACGCGATGACCCGCTGGTCAACCGCGACCAATCTTCTCGATCGCCTGGCTTCGGCCGATCCTTTGGATCCCCTGATGGCCGATGAGATTCGCCGCCTCCGTGCGGAGCTCTCCATTGACCTGGGTCGTCCAGCCGCTGCGGCCCAACTGTTTTTGACCAGTGGCGGCCTGACCCAGTGGTGGTCCTCTCAAAGCCATCAGATCGAAGAACTTGGGGATTTTTCAGACCAGGCGGCTTTCCCTTCTTCAGAGACCCTGTGGCGGGCCACTCCGGGCACCGACCCCTTGGGCTGGGTTCAGATTCAGGGGCTTGCGTGGCCTGCCCGTCGCCAGATGCTCTACCTGGCGACGACGGTCACGAGTGAGACAATTTCGCCGGTGGCCATCCATCTGGGCGCAGCACAGGTCGCCCGGGTCTGGCTCAACGGCAAAAGGTTGTTGACAACGGACTTTCCCCTGAGGGCCGCTGAGGATCAGGTTGCTGCCGGAGGCTGGCTGCAGGCAGGTTCCAATACGCTGATTGTCGCGGTCGCTTCGGAGTCCTCCGATTGGTGGTTGAGGGTTCGGTTGACTGCGCCCGACGGATCGGCCCTCGTTGGCGTCAAAGAAATCGGGGACAGGCCCGTCGAAACACCGCCGGTCAAGGGGGACCCGCCTGATATCAGGACTTTGGAGAGTGAAATCAAGACCGCCATCACCGCAAATACACCAGGGGCCCGCCTGGCGTTGGCGGCCCTGCTGGTTAACCGGGATTCTGAACCCGTTGGATCAGGTTCGGCCAGAAAGGCCTGTGAGGACGCACGAAGCCGGTATCCGGTCGAAGCCCGATTGTTCGAGTGGATGGTCAGTGCCGAGGCCACAGCCGAGCGGGATCTCCTGGTGGAGGCCATTGCGGCCGGTGCTCCGGCCTTTCCGGCCCGGACCGAACTCGCTCGGTGGTACTCCGAACGTGGCCTCTTTTTCGAGGCAGAGACTCTCTTGAAGGACCATCTCCAGAGTCCGGCCGTTGTTGCCGCGGCCCTCAGCCTCGATGTCCAGCGATGGGGCCCGGTGATTTTGGGCGATTTGATTCAGCAGATGGATACGGCGCCGGAGTGCCTTGATGTTCTCGGTGTTCTGGCCGACTGGTCAGCGCAATTTGGACGGTGGGATCTCCTGGACCGCGTGTTGGACCGGCTGTTGGAACTGGCGCCGGGTCTGCCCAAGGTCCAAGAATTCAAGTTGGAAAAAGCTCAACGGTGCGGTGACGGTAAAGCCTTGGAGAGGCTGTTGACTGCACAGTTGTCCCGAGACCCCAACCAGCCAGGTCTCCGGGTACGGCTGGCCCGTCTGCATGCTTCTGAAGATAGCCTCGGTGCTGCGTCCTCGGTGATTTCCGAGGGCCTGGCCCGATGTCCCAACCACAGCAACCTCCTGATGGAGCAGGCCCACCTTCTGCACCGAATGGGAGATGATGACGGGGCAGCCCATTCCGCCAGGAGGGTGCTCGAGGACCGGCCGCAGAGTCGACGAGCCAAACACCTTCTGGCACTCCTGGGAGAGAAAAACGAGGACACACACCAAATCCTCGGCCCAGATGAACTCTGGGAATTGGCCGATCAGGTCGACCATCTCGAGGGGCCGAACGTCGTCCTGTTGGACCACACGGCCGTTCGATTTCTGCCAGGAAATCTGACCGAAGAGACGGTACAGCAGGCCTACCTGGTTCGGAACGCCGAGGCATCCCGATCGCTCAAGAGGCACCACATACCTTACATCCCGGAAACACAGCGCCTGCAGGTGTTGCAAGCCCGTATCCTCCGCAGGAGCGGTGGTGAGACCAGCGCACGGCGCCAGGATTCGCCGCGGCTTTCCGAACCTGAACTCAATATTTTCTATGATACGCGCCTCCGGGTCTTGTCCTTCGACGAACTCACGGATGGCGATCTGATTGAGATCAGTACTGTCGTCACCGAAACCGCAGAGGCCAACGAAACCGGCGCCTACGGGGGCGGCATCATCCGTCTGGGTCACTCTGCCCCGACCCTCCGGGCCGAGATTGAACTCTCGGGTCCCGGAGACCAGATGCCCGCATGGGAACTGGTCCACATTGAAGGTATTTCCGAGATCACGGAAGAACAGGATGGCACCACTCGAATTCTCTGGGTCTTCGACGATTTGGCCGGTCTGGCCCAGGACCAACCCGTGGGCCCGGAACTTGCCGTTCGTCCACATCTTGTCTACTCCAATCACCCAGACTGGGGTGATCTGGCAGACTGGTACGGCCGCCACGTCGCGACCCGGATTCGGGCTTCCCGCCAGGTCGAAGACCTTGCCGAACGGTTGACGAAAGGCACCACGAATCGCGGAGAGAAAATAGCTCGGATCTACGCCTTCGTCACCAACGAGATCCGTTATGTTGGCCTGGAGTTTGGGGAACACAAGTATCGGCCATTTTCGGCTGATTGGGTTCTGACTCACCGTATGGGCGACTGCAAGGATACGGCCGGCCTGTTGGTTGCCCTTTTTTCGTCGATCGACATTCCGGCACGCATGGCGATGGTCCGAACCTCACATTTGGGGCCCGTTGCTGCAAAGACTGCGTTGCTCGAGGATTTCAACCATGCCATCGCCTATCTTCCCGAAGACGACCTCTGGTTGGACGGCACGGCCGCCGGACATAACGTCTTTCCTCCTCCTGGGGCCGATCAGAACGCCTGGGTCCTTGTCGTTGACGGCCCGAAGAGCCGGCCCCTGACCACCCCGGCGCCCGGGGCCGGGCATTTCAACTACAGCTACACGCTGACCCGGACAGAGAACGGAGTCTTCGATCTGACGATCAAGACCTCGGACACCGGCGAAGCCGCAACGATGCGCCGGGGTCGATTTGGCGGCAGCCAGAACCCGCTCCTCTTTTCCCGGTGGATCCAGAGCCAGTTTCCCGGCGCCCAGGTCATCGGTGAACCCAAGCTCGACCTCAAGCCCGGACGGCAGGTTGCCACCATAGAGGTCCGGGCAACGGTCGAACGTTCAGCCCTTGTCGCCGGAGGCGGACTCAAGACATATCCGGGCGCCTTCGACCTGGATACAGAACTGATGCCGTCGGATCTTCGCTCAACGCCTCTCATTGTTCCGGTAAGGCCCGACTTGCAGTGGACCATTGACTTCGGCCCAGGGCCGGCGCCCCTTGTTCTTCCCGATCCGGTGGCCCTCCAGACATCATTCGGAGAATTGACCATCGATGTCGAACGTCATGCGGACGGCTACAGAATAGCGGGCCGATTTCACCTGGTGCCCGGAGTGGTCGGGCCAGAAGATGCCGCGGAACTCCGCACTTTCCTCGTCAAGAGCAGGCGAGTCCTCGAGCGGCCGCTGGAGGTTCCATGATCATCTGTAGACTCTTGCCGGCACTCGTGATCATGGCGGCGGCTGTTGTCGGTGACAGTGCGACGTGGCGGGACGTTCGACTGGCCGATGCTCAGATGGATTTGGTGCGGGCCAGGACCGAAGCATTGAAGGTCATCAAGGACGACAGCCGGAGTGTTGAGGCCGTTGCGGTGGCCTCCTGGTGGTTGGGAACCCTGGACAGCCTGCCCCGCCCGGAGGAAATTCTCGAGACCGCCACGCCTCCGGTCAATCCAGAGCTGGCCTTCATCTTGGGTTTGATCGAAAGCGAGATCTCCGGCCTTCCCCCTGCCGGGGCCTTGACCCATGCCGAACTCTCGGGCCCCTGGGGAATGTTGGGGCGTCTGGATCTGAGGCGGGGGGTCGTTCCCGGCGACGCCGATTTACCACTGATGGGCACGCCGTGGAATGGACCGGGAACGTACTACCGATTTGCCGTGGTCTCGGAGGACGCCCGGATTACGGTTCCGGCGTCACTTCAACTCGGGGGTGTCGTCCTGGCGGCCTGGACGATCGAAGCGACTGATGCCGTTGACGGATTCCTTGTCGTCGAGGCTCGGGGTGATCTCAACCTCGAACTCGACGGTATCGCAATCGACAAAATCCGATTCGCGGGAATCGATGACCCTGGGGTCAATTGGTACCGGGTGCACCTGGCTCCGGGGCCGCACCGAATTCGGGCCGCGATGGCGCCTGAGGCCCTCGCGTCCATCAGACTGAGTCTTTTCGATGAGGCTGGACCTGTGATCCTGCCAGAGGTTGGCTTCAAGGGGCAGGCACTTCAATGGGCGGCATCGGTAGTTTCGTCGATCGACCCTCCAACGCCGGACCTCGATGTTTCGGATTCCAAAGCCGTTGGGGAGCTGCTGCGGGCTGTGGAAGTGGCTCGAATTCGCCGTGATGTACCGCTGCAAAGGACGCTGCTCGACCGGGCTCTCTCCGCAGGACCCGACGAGCCGATGGTCCACCTGGCCTGGGCCACCTTCTCTTTGCTCGAACCGACCGGTGAAGCATCGGAGGTAGTTGCCGGGCGCGTAGCCGATCATCTGCAACGGTGTGGGGAGCTCCCGATCTCTGGCCTTGTCGAACGGCTGTTGGCTACCCGGCAGAACCGTATCGAAGACGTCGAGCGTCTTCAGGAGAAACTGATTGAAGATCATCCCTCGGATGTTAGGGTGCTTCGTCTGCGCATTACTCAGGCCGTTCACCGAGGTTGGCCTCAAGAGGCCGCAGATGCTCTTGAACAATTGGAGATAGCACTGGGAGCAACCGAGAGCGTTCAGCGGCTCCGTCTGCAGGTTCTCGAAGGTCTGGAACATTGGACCGAATACCGGGATGTTCTTCACTCCTTGGCTGCACAGGCCCCTCTGCGACGGGACCACATCGGCCAGCTGGCCGAGGGCTGTTCGACTGAAGAGGCTGTTGAGATTGTCGAAAGGCTGCGCCGTCGGGTTCAGGATCCAGACCTCGATGCAGATTACATCCGATTGCTGCTCCGATCAGAACGCCACAAGGAAGCTCGCAGGGTACTGGATGAGGCGATGGACACTTGGGGTGTTCTCCCCGACCTTGCCTCTCTTGACCTCAGCCTGGCCCTGGGGTCGGCCGACACTGGGTACTCGGATGATGGCGGAACCAGGGCCTCGATAGACCGAATTCTGGCCTTGCACCCGACTGATTTGGATCTGAAGACCCTGGCCTGGCGACGTGATGTCCTTGAGCCATTCTGGGAGGCGTTCCACGTCGATGCTTCAGACATCGCCAAGTCCAGCTCGGTGTCCGAAGAGGGCGTCGATGCTGTCCTCCTGCTGGATCAAGCAGTCGAAAGGGTCTTTCCGGACGGCTCCAGTCTTTACTACTACCACGGCCTCTCCAAGGCGCTGACACCTGCCGGCGCTCGTCAGGCCTCCGCCCTGGAACAGATGCCGGGCGCGGTTCGGATCACATTGGCGATTATCAAGGCCGACGGACGGAAGATCGTGCCGGCGGAGATCACCCCGACTTCCCGGGGGATCAGTTTGGGAGAGGTGGAAAGCGGAGACATGGTCGAAGAGGAGTATGTCGCCGCGGTCTCGGCAATCTCCCCCAACGTGCCGGGGCACCTTTCACCCTACGTCTACCGTTTTGCCGATTCTGACCGGGCCTTTGGAGTGTCCGAGTACATCCTGCTGCACCCGCCGGAAATTGAACTCGCCGTCGAGGGGCTCTTTACGGGCCTTGAGGTGACCACTGAGAATTACCAAGAACTGATTGTCCGGAAATGGCGTGCCAAGGACGTCCCGGCAACGCCTGATGAACCTTTCGGCCCGCCGAATCAAGAACTCCTGCCTTGGGTTGCCTACGGATTCGACGCCGATTGGCAGACCGTTGGCGACAATATTCGTAATCGACTGATTCCGGTTGTACGTGCGACCCGGGAGCTTCGGCTTTTTGCTGAAGAACACCTCAAGGGTGAGACAGCGCTCGACCAGTTGAGGTCGTTGGTTTCGGCCATGCTGTCTTCGGTCGAAGCTGGGAACTCGCCTCTGGACCTGGGTGTTTCGGCAGGATCCGCTCTCTCGAGAGGGCGAGGGAATCGAGTGGGCGTATTGGCTGCCCTCCTGCTCAGTGCCGACTGGGACGTCGATATGGCATTGTCCCGGCCCTCTCCCTTCGCCAACACCCACCTGGCAGTACCTTCAGCAGATGCGTTCACCCTACCTCTGCTCCGTGTCCGCCGAGGGTCCATCGAAATATGGGTTGACCTCTTTGAGGAAGGCTCGGGAGTAGGCCACATCTCGCCGATCCTGCAGGGCAGTGATGCCCTGATGTTGCCATTGAACGATTCGACAGCCGACGTTTTTCTGCTCTCGGAGCTTCCGACCTTTCCCAACCCGAACCTTCAGGAACATACGGTGCTTGAGGCGACGATTGATGCCGAAGGGGATGCTGAAATCGTCTTCACCATGTGGTTGAGGGACGCCCAGGCAACGCGGTTTGCCGAAAATCTGCGCTCGGTCCCCCAGGATAGGGTTGACACAGTTTTCGGCCGACTGGCGGCGGGCCTGTTTCCCGGGGCGGAGAACGTGCGGGGCGAGGTCCAGCACCACGATCAGCGCCTCGAAGTTCGCTTCATCATGGATCTGCCCGGCGCTTGCGAAGTGCAGGACGCTACGATGGTATGTCGCGGGTTCAACGCCGCTTCGCCTCTGGCGCCGGCCCTGGCCTCCTTGCCGGAACGTCGACAACCTTTGATCCTTCAGATGCCGATCCTCCGCCTCGACGAGGTGGTCATCAAGCCGCCTCCCGGGTGGACATCAGACCGGCCGGCTCGACGGCTTTCGACCCCTTGGGGTCAAGTTGATGAGACCGTCGAAACGATTGACGGGCGCCGGCGTTCGACGCTGGTTCTTGAAATTCCCGCGGTCACCGTCAAGCCCCAGGACTACCCGGAATTTGCCCGGTTCTGCCGAGCAATCGACGAGTTGATCTCAAGGCCGCCGAGGTTCGAACGCTAGGAGCGGGGCCGGATTGGCCCATTTCGGCAATCCTGTAAACAGAATTCCACTATCAAGGGGCCAATACGGTACGCGCTCATAGCCTCTGTATACTCGGAGGCTATGGAGCTTATTGACGGAACGGTTATCGCTAGACATGGCGCATTGATCCGGGTGCAGGTCGACAACCGGCCGCTCCTGGTCACGGCCAGAAGGAACCTGACCTGGGAGGGTGGGCCGCCAGAAGCCCCCAAGATCGTCGTTGGAGACCGGGTTTCTATAGACCGGTCGCAAAGCGATGGCGTGATTGTGTCGGTCCGGAAGCGGTTCTCCAGTCTGGCAAGGAAGGCCATCGGCTCGCCTCGGCCCCAGGTTCTGGCGGCCAACGTCGACCAGGCATTGCTGGTTTTTGCCACCAAGAACCCGGAGCCAAAAGCGGGGCTTCTGGATCGATTTCTGGTTGCGTGCCACCTCGCCGATATTTCCCCGGTGATCATCTTCAACAAAATCGACGAAGGACCAGGAAAAATCAGAAGGTGGGTGGACATCTATGGCCGCCTGGGCTACCCGGTCCTTCAGGTATCAGCCCGTTCGGCTTGGGGTCTCGGCCAGGTCAAGCGGTTGCTTCCCGATCGGACGACCCTGTTCTGCGGGCCGTCGGGGGCCGGCAAGAGTTCACTGCTCAACGCGGTCTACCCAGGGTTTAAGCTCCGTGTAGGCGGTCTCTCTGAGGCGACAGGGAAGGGCCGGCATACGACGACTCGGGCCGAATTGATGCCCCTGCCCTTCGGGGGGTTTGTCGTCGACACACCCGGTCTCAAGGAGTTCGGAATCTGGGACATCAGCCCTGAGGATCTTCAGGGCGCCTTTGGGGAGATAGCAGACAAGTTGGGCGATTGCCGGTATTCGAACTGTAGCCATGTCCACGAACCACAATGCGGCATTCGAGACGCGGTAGAGAGCGGTTTGATCGACCGTGGTCGGTATCGCAGTTACTGTCAGCTGCTCGAGGAGATTGGGTGACGAGGAGCTGGCGTGCTGGCCTTTTGCAGACAGCCACAACAAGAATAGCCACAAAAAGGCACGAAAAGGCACAAAAAAGGAAGAAGCGTCAAGATTTCTTTCCTGTGCGGTGATTCAACGATTCTTGCTGTCTTATGTGTTTCTCTTCGTGCGTCTTTGTGCCTTTTTGTGGCTATCTTCTCCTCTCCTCTTTGTGGCATTTCTGGTTATTTTGCAGGCGCCTGAGCTTATAGCTACGCGACTCTTACGGCGATCTGTGGGGTGCGGCCAGAAACCACACGCGAAAATCCTTTTGCTCCCGCATCTGGGACATCGGCCGAGCAACACCTGACGACTCTCTCCTGAGAACCTCATACATTCCGGCGAGGTCGAAGCGAGAACGGAAGAGCCACATCTCAATCGGTCCGGCATCGGGCGGCACGACCAGAGGCACATGAAGACCATGGAGGATGACGTCGTCCGACGACCGGTATTCACCGAGAATCCACCGGGGCATTCCCGTCGTTTCGGTGAAGTTGACGACAACCAGGTCCTCAGAGATCGTTCGTGTCTCGGGCGAGTCGGCGTCCGAAGACTCAAGCCCGCCCACCCGGCGCAAGGCATCGACCAGATCAGTGGTTTGTTTCAGACGGCGTAGAGGTGGTGGCCCCTTCTCGGGCCAGGGCAGGCCTTCAACCAGCTCAACGGGCTCGAGTCCTTTAAGGCGAGCGACTCCCAAGAGCCGAATGCCGACCAGGAGTGGGTTCTGTCCACCAGGGTCGATATCGAGAACCAGCCACCGGAGTCCGTCACTTTCGCCCTCCCAGAGAGCACATGTCCCCAACTCAAGACCCAGGGCCTCGACGAACGCGACCGTCAAAACGATCCCCTCGTTGATCAATTCGCCGTGGTCGTCCAGGGTTGCGGCGTACAGCCTCCGGGCCTGTCCGGTCTTCTTGACCCTCGCCTCGATCAGGGGGCGCAGGAAATCGTCGACATGTTCCGGGTCGTATCCCGCGTGGACCAGGAGTTCCGCAACCTGGGACACTTCACGTGTGCTCTTTCCCGTCGTCAGGCGTGCCAATTCGACGATGCCGTGTCCAAAAAATTCATAGGTCGGCCGACCGGCATCAGCGCCCCGCATTGGCAACAGCCGGTATTCGGCGGCGTTGACCGCGATCCTCAAACCCTTGTCGAATGGAAAACCCTCGTGGCGAAGGCGGTCATAGGCCTGCTGAATCTCGCAGGCCGCGGCCAGGGTTCGGGCTGCCCGGCGAGCGGAGAAGAAGGCGCCGTCCCCCATGAACTTCTCAAAGGTCAGCCGCCTGCCCACCTGGATTTGTTCGGTCCGGCTCTGAAAGACGTACATGAACTGAAGGGCCTTTTCCTCTGCCGATCGGCCGGCCCTCCGGACCTCCTCGAGAACAGCGGTGAAATTGGTCAAGTCATAAATCAGGCCGAATCGAAAGACCGCTGATTCGACCACGCCATGGGCCGCAAAATCGTACGGCCTGGAGGATGCGGCGATCACAGCCCGCCGCCCACCGACCTTCATTTCCCATTGGCCCTCTGAGTTCCGGTCAACCGCCAGGATTCCCTTCCTCAGGGTTGCCGCCAATTCCAGACCCTTCAACCTGAGCCCCAACGTCTGGAGTTTTGGGATGACATCCTGTTCGAGACCGAGGTCCACGCTGAGTCCCACGGTTTCTACAAGATCCAAGAATGAAAGCTCCAAGGCAGCATCCGGGCCGGTCGGGTTGAAGTCGGAACCACAGACGTGTCGAATAATTCCCCGCCACTCCGGACGGCGGCGCAGGATCTCCGAAAACTTTTCCCCTACCTTGCTGCTCAAGGCCAGCAAGGTCTTGACGTCACCAACTGAATGGCTGGACAGCAGAAATGCCAGCCGGTCCGGAGAGGACGGCAATGATTCTTCAACCAACAGCAGTGGGTCCCGGCAGATCAGGTCGAACAGGGGGGAGCTCTTGGTGCGCTCCGGAGTGTCGGACAAGTTTCGCACTTGATCCCCGGCCTGAGTCACACCTTTCAACATCAGACCTCCGAGCATCGATGCCAGTTGGCGCACTGTGACGTTGATATCCTCTCGGGCGGTGGAGTTATTTTTCAAAAACCGCGGTACGGCTGCCAGCAGTTTCTGAATATCAGTCGACAACCATAGAACGAAAACCTCGACCAACGATCGGCCGTAATCGTTGAGCATGGCATTGAGAAAAGCGTTCTCCAATGACTCCGTGATACCTTCACGGCCCCTGACCAGTTTTCGGCGGTCATCCGGGTCGGGTTTTTTAAGGTTGCGATACTCCAACTCCCGGCCGATCTGGCGTTCCAACTGTGATCGCAAACGTCGCATCCCCTCCGAACGGTAAACCGGATAGCCCCAGGCCAGAATAGATTCCTCGTCGGCACTGAAGATTGGGAAGGGTTCGGGGAGCCGAGCCAGGTTCGGCAGAGTCTGTCGCCACTGGCCCTCGAGCTCATTCTTGCGAAGGAATCGCGGTCTGACCAGCCCGGATTGCAGTATCTGGGAATAACGGTCGCCTCTGAGTATCTTTCTCTCCATCGGGACCATTGTAATAGCAAACTCGGCTGCGCCGGGAGGCTTATTGCTCTCAGCTCTCAGCTCTCAGCTATCAGTTGGACAGCACGCTCGGTCAATTCTGATCGGATCCAGAGGTCCAGTCCCTTGCGAAGGGATCGGTACCGAGGGCATCGCAAGCGCGGGCTGAGAGCTCAGGCGCCTGCAAAAACCAAGGTCGTCCGGGCGGGAGTAAAACCCGCCCCTACGGATTATGTTGTAGGGGAGGGGTTTATCCCCTCCCGTTTTCAAACGGCTCAGGCACGTTGGGCCGTGAAGGGTATTTTTGCAAGCGCCAGCTGATAGCCGAAAGCTGATAGCTGAGAGCAACTTATCCCCCGTTCTTGCTTCGCCTTTCGGAGCCCTCTGGGGATAAGTTCCTAAGGCAGCCCCAACTCTTCCGATATTGTCGCCATCGCGTCCCTGACAAACTCGATGTGGTCACCCAGGTCGATTCCCAGAGCTTGAGCCCCTGAGTAGACATCATTCCGGTTGACTGCCCGAGCGAAAGCCTTGTCCTTGAGTTTTTTCTTGACCGATTTGACCCGGACATCCGCAATGCTCTTGTCGGGACGCACGAGGGCACACGCGGTCAGGAAGCCTGTCAATTCATCGATGGCAAAAAGAGCCTTGCGGAGATGTGTTTCTCGTGGGATGGCCATGTAATCCGCATGAGACCCTACAGCCAAGATCCATTCTTCGGGCCAGCCACGATCCCTGAGGATCTGAAGGCCGACGTGCAGATGGGTTGCCTCCGTCGGGTTCTGCTCGTAGTCGAAATCGTGGATCAGGCCGACGATTCCCCAAACCTCCTCGTCCTCATCGAAGCGCGTGGCATAGGCCCGCATCGCCGCCTCGACCGAGAGTCCGTGTTTGATCAGACTGGGGTTGGTGGTGAACTCGTTCAATAACTGCCATGCATCATTGCGAGTGGGCTGCATCATCACCTCCAGAATCAGGCTACCAGATTTTCAAAGAATGGATGCAGAGCGGCCGAAAAAACGCTGAAAGCAAAAAGAAGCGCAAAATGTTCATTTGTGTCCTTGACAGACCCAAAATACACGATATTCTTCACGAAGTGGAGTCAAAAAAAGGGGCAAGATGTCATTATTACGAAAAGAAATTCTGAATCTCATCGCCGAGGAAGATGTTCACTTCATGAGCCTGCAGTTCACGGATATCGACGGAATCGCCAAGAATGTCGAAATTCCGGAAAGCCAATTCTCAAAGGCTCT
>Ga0164315_10003800_pt1 | contig 11741 bp, 14 predicted proteins | sample GuaBasSedimGuay6_FD_113737 | JGI IMG/M metagenome (GOLD analysis project Ga0164315, IMG submission 113737) | Subseafloor sediment microbial communities from Guaymas Basin, Gulf of California, Mexico - Guay6, Core 4569-2, 0-3 cm | ecosystem: Environmental > Aquatic > Marine > Hydrothermal vents... | reverse complement strand
TTATGGGTGTACATAAGGTTGTAGTCCAAAAAAGTGGTCTCGAAAGGTAGCTGTCCGTTACCAGTATTCGATTGACCATACATCATCAGAATTGCTTGCCCGGCGGCTTATCCATTTTGAACCTTTTACCACTGCTGTCCCGTTAAGGAGAAATAAAGAGGTCTGATTCCGCCACAATTGATGCAATGAGATTGTCTAGAAAACAGTGTATTAATAGAGGGAACCAGACCATGGCACATTGTAATACGATCCTGTCACAAATACTAAAATTTGTTCCGAGACATGAATTTGAGACCCTTGCCAAACAACATCATTCAGGCCGTGCCTTCCGTAAAGCCTCCCGTTGGTCACAGTTTGTGTCGCTGACGATGGCTCAATTGTCTGGCCGGAACAGCTTGCGTGATATCGTGGACAATATGTCGGCGCAAATGCATCGTCTTTACCACCTGGGCAGCGCGAAATTGTCGCGTTCTAACCTATCGCGCATCAATGAGGATAAGCCTTATGCTCTGTACGAAGCGCTATTTGGAAAACTGTTAACTCGCTGCCAAGGCCTGGCACCTGACCATAATTTCAGATTTAATCACCCGCTGTATTCGCTGGACGCTTCGACCATCGACCATCGACTTGTGTTTGTCTGCGTTTCCCTGGGCTGATTTTCGCACCACCAAAGGAGCGATTAAACTGCACGTCGGTTTGAATCATGCGGGTTATTTGCCAGAGTTTGTGACCATCACGGAAGGGAAGAAGCACGATGTAACAGTGGGTCGCACACTCAACTTTCCGAAGGGAAGTATTGTTGCGATTGATAAAGCGTACAATGATTATGCTTGGTATAAACAATTGACAGATAAGGATATTTTCTTCGTCACCCGGCTTAAGAGCAATGCAAAATACCGCATTGTCGAGCGTCAATCGGTGCTGAAAGGCAAAGGTTTGACGTGTGATCAAACGATAGAATTTATTGGCCCCCAGGTCTCCAAAAAATGTCCAGTTCGATTAAGACGGGTTGGCTACAAAGATGCGGAGACGGGTAAGCACTATGTGTTTTTAACGAACAATTTCAAACTGGCAGCCAAGACGATTGCCGATGTTTACAAAGCCAGGTGGCAAGTAGAATTATTTTTTAAGTGGATAAAACAGAACCTGAAAATCAAATCGTTTGTTGGCACGAGTAAGAATGCAGTGATGACTCAAATATGGATAGCGATGTACGTATACTTGCTAATTGCTTTTCTCATGACAGGGTAATGCCTATCCGTTCGTTGATTCACATCAGACAAGACACAGAAAGTTAAAAAAGGACTGACAGTGTATGCGTAGGGTTGGTAGTGAGGGCAAAAGAACTTCTTGCATTTAGTCAATGTGCAGACTAATCTAGTTCGCGCTAGGACTATAATGCTCTGCACATTAACTAAGGCACCTCTGAACAAGCCATGAGTGATCATCAATCCTTGACGACAATTCGGCAACTCGCGCTTTGCTACCAGGCTTTTGAGCGATTCTCCTTAAGCCAAATCAGTGCGTTTGATTTAACCCATCGTCAGTTCGACATTATTGCCACACTGGGCAACACTGCAGGAATGACACCAAAAGAACTGACCGAAAAGACATTAATAACAAAAGGCACTCTCACCGGCGTCATCAATCGCTTGGAAGAAAAGGACCTAGTCAAGCGTACCCCCAGCTCACAGGATGGCCGAAGCCAGGTTATTCAATTAACGGCTGCAGGTGAAAAAAAGTTTAATAAAACATTCCCAGTCATTTTGGCGGCTATGGATCAAGCGTTTTCAAACGCTTGTTTTAACGACCATCAAAATATTCAGGACAATTTAAAAGACTTGCGCGACATTTTTGCCGGCGATAAGCAATGACAAATTACACGCCAACAGCCAAAATATTTCACTGGCTGATAGCGCTTTTAATTTTTATCACGTTCCCTCTCGGAATCTACATGCACGAGCTCGCCTTATCTCCCATCAAGATTAAACTTTACAGTTATCATAAATGGATCGGTGTTAGCGTGTTTATTCTAACCAGCCTTCGGCTTTTGTGGCGTACCACCCACCAACCCCCTTCATTACCCGGCTCATTGCCTCAATGGCAGCTACGAGCGTCTTTTATCACTCATTATGCGCTTTACGCATTGCTGTTTTTCGTGCCCATCTCTGGTTGGTTAATGAGCTCAGCAAAGGGCGTTCAAACCGTTTGGTTTGGCGTGCTCCCACTGCCTGATCTAGTAACCAGGGACGAGCTTATGGGAGATTTACTCAATAATATACATAAGATTCTGAACATAACCCTGCTAACACTTGTCACATTGCATGTGCTGGCAGGACTAAAGCATTATTTTATTGATCGAGACAAGGTCATGTCACGGATGCTGTTTGTTGGTAAAAGGAAGGAACCATGAGCCGCTTTTATTTATTCCTCTTAGTGCTACTAACAAGCCTGTCCGTTCAGGCCAGCGAATATCGGCACCTGCTAAGCAACAAAAGTGATCTCACGTTTTCTTATCGGCAAATGGGAGTTCCAATGGAGGGTAAATTTAGTCGGTTTACGGGGGACATTATTTTCAACCCCGGAGACACCTCTACAGCAAACATCCGTTTTGATGTTGATCTTTCCAGTATTGACGTTGGTTACGCCGATGGCAACGAAGAAATACTCGGGGTGCAATGGCTCAACGTCGAAGCTCACCCTACAGCGACATTCCAGTCAAACAAGATTATCACCCTTGGCAATGATCAATTTGAAACACAGGGTCAATTAACAATTAAAGGTAAGACTCTAGCTATATCGGCCCCCTTCGCTATGACAACAGGAACCGACGCCGCCGTATTCACGGGTAGCTTTACATTAAATCGCCTCGACTTCGGGATTGGTGAAGGCATTTGGTCCGATGTAGGTGTCGTAGCGAACGAGATTGCAATTAATTTTGTGTTGTCAGCAAACAGTACAAGCGGCAGCGCAGATCAAACAAAAACCAACGCAAAACCAAAAAGAAGCACTCAAAAAACCAAAGGAGAAATACCATGAAAAGAATTACAACCTTAGCCCTGGCCACTCTAATGTCAACCAGCACAATGGCAGCACCGGTAACTTATGTTGTCGATGGAACCCATACTCTACCGAGATTTGAATATAGCCATTTCGGTTATTCCAAACAACAAAGCCGCTTTGACAAAACCACTGGCACTATCATACTCGACCAGGAAGCGAAAACCGGCTCTATCGATATCACCATCGACACGACGTCTGTCAATACCGGCTATGCTTTGTTTAACGAACACATTCAGGATAAAGATTTTTTAGACACAGCCAATTATCCGACCATTAGCTTTAAATCTGACGAACTCGTCTTTGACGGCGACCAATTAAGCGCAGTGAAGGGCAAACTCACCATCAAAGGCATTACTCACCCCGTCGTTTTAACTCTGGAGTCTTTTTTATGCATGCCCCACCCAATGTTGAAAAAAGATGCCTGTGGTGCCACAGCCACGACGACGGTTAAACGATCCGACTTTAACATGGGCAAGCACGCGCCTTATGTTAGCGATGAAGTCACGCTAACCATTCCCGTTGAGGCCATTAATCTTTAGTAGAAGTTATTTAGCGGCGCCAACGCGAGTGCAAAACTAACCACATGCTGTTGCTCTTGTCGTGGCGTCTACTCCTGTTATTTCCAGCCTGATAAGAGTAGCTCCATGGCACCGCCCCATGAGGTCGGCCTGACCGAGCGACAACGATATTGGTTAAAGCACCTCCGGCCTGCGATACCGCTAAACCAACCACGTTTGAATATGCGCGGACGCAAGGCATGAACGCCAAAACTTTGTCTTCGGCCAGAATGGCCCTGGTAGCAATAGGCGCTTTGCCACGCCTTCAGTCACCCCAGTTTCAGAAAGCCCAGATAGCAAAGGTCGCCATTGGCACATCGAGCTCCCAGTGGTGTGGTCATCGCCTCAACTTAATCCTCTCTATAGGTTTGACTCTGGACTATAGCCCAGGTTTTATGATCCAAAAGTGGAGAGAAATGTGAACATAATAAAGATTGGCACATTGGCAAAAGCCTGCGACGTTAACATTGATACCGTCCGATATTACGAGCGCAAAGACTTGATTTCCCCTCTTGAACGCACGAACTCAGGGTATCGGGTTTACGATCAAGGCAGTGTTAAACGCCTGCGTTTCATTCGAAAGACGCAACGTGTTGGTTTTACTTTGGAAGAAATTAAAGAGTTGCTAGGGTTAAGCGAATGACCAGAAAAAGATTGCGGAGATATCCATGAAAAAACACAACAAAAGATAACCGAGATCGAAAAACGCATTGCTGATTTGATTGAGATAAAAATCGCCTTGGGAGAATTATCTGAATTCTGTCCCGGAAAGGGCAAGCCATTAAGCGAATGCAGCATCCTCAAACATCTGTATGGGGAAGCTGGATGAAGAGACGTTTATTCCGGTTCATAACGACTTGGCTTTTACACCGCTATACAGCTCTGGTAGCGCCGATTATGTTTAATACCTCCTCCCGGTTAGTCAGGACAAATTACTAATACCTGTGCAGTTTTCTATCCCAAATGATTTGAATGACAACAGGCGAACCTGACTATCGGGTCAAAGTAGAGTTAGAGTGGCATCTGTAGATAGCGCGGGATCCTAATACGGATAACAAAGTGAATAACATGAAAAAATCGATTTTTCTCGCAGCCATAATATTGTTTTGTAGCACCACACTTTTTGCCGCTGGCACCCAATACAGCCTGCGGGTAGACGGACTCTCCTGTCCCTTCTGTGCCTACGGTATCGAAAAGAAGTTAATACGCACCGAAGGGGTGGAGTCGGTGACGGTTGATCTAGAAAAAGGCCTGGTAATCGTCAATGTCCAAGAGGGTGTGGTATTGACTGAGGCGCAGTTGAAACAGTTAGTGGAAGATGCTGGATTCACGCCGCGTTCGATGAGTGAGCAACTTCTATGAGACCGTCACACTGGCTAGGCTGGTGGTGCAGCCTGTTTTTGTTTGGCGCCACCTTTCAACTTTCGGCTGCGCCAATCACCTTTAATAGCGCATTGCCGGTCAGCAAAGGTGAAGGCGTGGTGCGAGTGCAGGCTAAGTATCTCCGTGCGACGGATGACCCCGGCCCCATGAGCCGTGAACTAACGGTCAAAGCATTGCCCATCGTCGGGGTTTGGGGAGTGACATCGCGGTGGACGATCTTTGGTATTGTGCCGTTGCTAGATAAAACCATGGAACTCGATATGCCGTCGGGCCGAAGCAAACGCAGTGTCAATGGTTTGGGTGACGTGACAACAATGGTGAGATATACCGCCTATAGTAAAGACCAGCCGGGGCGCACGGTTCGAATTGCACCATTTGCTAGTATTGAAATGCCGACAGGCAAAGACGATGAGCAGGACAGGTTCGGTCGTCTGCCCGCTTCATTACAGCTTGGCTCAGGCGCATGGAACCCGCTCATTGGTGTTGTCGCCACTGCCCAGTCGCTAGAAAAGGAGTGGGCAGTTTCGGCCAGTTACAAGTTCAATAACGAAGCCAATAATTTTGAACGGGGCGACGAAGCACGACTCGACCTCTCCTATCACCGACGTGTCTGGATAGGTGGCCCAACGGATGGGCTGCCCCACTTTTTCTATGCCGGTGTTGAAAGCAATGGGGTTTGGCAGGGTAAGAATCGCAACAATGGACAGAAAAACCCTAATTCAGGGGGTACTACACTTTATCTCGCTCCCACTCTTCAATACGTAACACAACGCGCAATAACAGAGGTTGCACTACAACTGCCGGTGATGCAAAACCTCAACGGTAGTGCACTGAAGCAGGATTTTATTTTCACCCTCAGCTTGCGCTTAAACTACTAACGGGAACGACTAACCGGAGAACGAATAGATGGTTCGACTAACGCTGTTTGTCGTGATGGTGAGCACACTGTTGTTGTCATCATACGCCTGGTTTCCCCGTGTCAAAGAGCCGCCCTATCAACTTGTAAAAACCTGGGGTGGCAAAGGTGATGCCCCAGGGCGACTCAACGAACCCACTGGCATCGCTGTGTCAACATCAGAAGTGTTTGTCAGCGACGCGCGTAATGCTCGTATTCAGGTGTTCGATTTTGGCGGTAACTTCAAACACATGTTTGGTGAACCAGGTGACGAAGCGGGTCAGCTTGGCCGCCCGATGAATCTGACCGTTGCCAACGGTGAACTCTATGTGACGGACTACTTCAATGACCGGATTCAGGTCTACACGCTGCAAGGCCAGTTTCTTCGTGCTATAGGCAAGCCGGGTGCGGGGCCGGGTGAGTTCAATGCGCCAGGTGGTGTTGCTGTGGCAAACAATGGCGATCTCTTTGTGGCTGATTTCTATAATCAGCGCGTGCAGCAGTTAGATGCGAACGGCGATTTTATTCGCCAATGGGGAACCCCTGGCGAAACGGGCGTCTGGGCAGGTGAGTTTAACTACCCCACCGATGTTGCGGTTGCCGCCAATGGAACCTTTTATATCGCCGATGGTTACAATGATCGGGTTCAAGTCTTCAGCTCCAACGGTGATTTCTCCCATAAATGGGGAGGCCCTCTGGCGATGAATATCTTTGGTTCGTTTAACGGCTGGTTTGCCACCGTGACGAGTATTAGTGTTGGCCCGCAGGGAAATATTTTTGTAGCCGACTTTTATAATGACCGAGTACAGAAGTTTAAACCGGACGGAGAATTTCTCAATACCTTTGGCATCCCCTCTAAAGGGCCAGCCCATACTGCCATTGCCGCAGCAGTTACGAGTGATGACACGGTGTTTGTAGCTGACTACGCCAATCACCAGATTCAGAAATGGCGGCCGGGCAAAAAATAAGCGTTGATACATTGATGTTTGATGAATAAATAGTCTGTTTACGAAAGCGGCTTGTACGGAATTGACCTTACTGATTCATCTTTGTGCTGCCCGTAATATAGGTAGCTCAATTATTGGGTGAATTGAAAAAAAGCGTAAATACGGGAACCAATCCAGTCGAATTCGCTCAGACAGAAAGCTCAGACAGAAAGTTGCTTATTTGATTGACTGCCGTTAGCATAAAAAAATGATAAGGATTCCGTCCATTCGCCGACTTATTGTCACGCTGCTTCTACTCACGGGGCCGCTGACGCAGTTCCAGACGCTGTATGCCTGCGAACTGATGGATGACAGCGAACCGCAGATGATCTGCTGTTGTGACGAGCCAGGCGATATGGGCATGATGGGCTGCGCGATGGATGCTTCCTGTCAGGATCAGTCCGGCACGATGGCCAATGGCTGCTGTGAAATTTCCTATCAGTCTTCCGAGGTGGCACCCCATCCCAGTTTCCACGCCCAACAAGTGGTTATGCTCGATGCACCTCAGCCGCCGCCCATACCGGTTTCGTTTCATTTCCCCGATATCATTCCGCCAAGCCCCACTGTTGCTTTTGTCTTTCGCTCTTCTCTTCTACTTCCTGATAAACCGGTCTATCTGCTGACCAGCCGCTTCCGTATTTGATCACACCTTTGTTTGCACTCCGCGCTTAAAGAAAAGCGCAGAGCGCTGATTTCCGTCCGGGTTTAATTCTCGCGCAGCTATCGTACGCGAGCCTTACAAGCCGACCTGATTTCAATTCACAACGAAGGTGTTTTATGTATAACAAGAATGATTATAGGCGTTCCCGTTTGGGAATTGCTTTGCTGTGGTTAGCGGTTATTTGCCAGCCACTGATGGCCCTCGAGGATGATATTCCGTTCGCTAACCAGGCGTCACTGACTTCAATAATTCTGGTAGCAGCGGTGCTGGCACGTAACCCCGACATTCCTACCATGCAAGCAACCTGGCAGGCTGCGAAAGCACGTATCGAGCAGGCTAATTCATTTGACGACCCCATGCTTTCATACAGTGCCGCACCTCGATCAGCAGGTGCTGATGGCCTGGACTTTGGTCAAAAATTCTCTCTGTCACAACGCCTGCCCTGGCCGGGTAAACGTGAATTGCGTGGTGATGTCGCTCGCGCTGAGGCCAATGCCGCTTTTGTGGATATCGAACAGGCGCGTTTGAAACTTACTGAGACAGCCAAGACTGCCTACGCCGACTGGTATTTTGTCCATGCAGCGATTCGCATCAATGGCATCAACAAGGCGTTGTTGCAGGAGTTTCAGAATATCGCTGAGATCAAATATTCGACGGGGCGCGCCTCCAGGCAAGACGCCTTGCGTGCCGAAGTGGAGCAGGTACTGCTGGAACACCGCGACATCGTGTTGGAACGTCAGCGCCGTGATGTTATGGCGGATATAAACACGTTGTTGCAACGTCTTCCCGACCAGCCACTGCCCCGCCCTGCGGCCCTACCGCAGACCATTCCCCTGCCCGCAGTGGAACAGCTACGAAAGTTGGCACTCGAACATCACCCAGAATTGCGCGCTCTGGTTGCTCGAATTCAAGCCAGTCGTTACAGAGAAAGATTGGCCAAGCGCAATGACTATCCCGACATCACCCTCAACGCAGGGTACAACACCCTCTGGAATCAGAGCGAGAAGCGTTTCACCGTGGGTGCGTCAATCAATATCCCACTCCAGGGAAAACGTCGTGCTGCAAAGGATGAGGCGCGCGCCATGACCCTGAGTCTCGATTCACAGCAACGAGCTAAAGTATCGCAGCTTATGGGTGAGGTGCAGCTAGCAGTGGAAAAGGTGCGCGAAACTGAGCACGTACTAAACCTTTACCAAAACCGGTTATTGCCCCTTGCCGAAGAGAATCTGCAAGCTGCCCAGTCTGACTACGAGGCAGGCAGCGGTAATTTTCTTGATTTGATTGGTGCTGAAAAAAACTTAATGCAGACCCGATTACAGCGAGAGCGGGCATGGGCGGATTACCACCGACGTTTGGCGGCGTTGGAACATATTGTGGGTAGGACCCTGGGTACTCAGTTTAGGGGCGCACATTCAGGGAGTAAGGACTTATGAAACCAAACATTCTAAAAACACTGTTTATATTTCTATTCATCACTATGGCTAGTCCAGTCATCGCTGAAATGAACTCTGCCCATTTTCAAGAAGCGGGCCCATTCAAGGTACGGGCCGAGCTTAATCCAGAGGTGCCCAGGGTAGGTAAAAACAAAGTAACCATCTGGGTGCAGGATAAAACCGGGCAGCCCTTGGGCGGTGCAGCGCTCAAAGTTGTGGCCGTCATGCCTTCCATGGGCAGCATGCCTGCCATGTACGCGCCGGCGGAGATGAACGAGACCGAAGTTGGTCAGTACGAAGGTACATTTCAGCCTTCCATGGGCGGCGAATGGCCACTGACCATTGAGATCGAAGCCGATGCGGGAAAAGGTAGTATCACCTTCGATTTGGCCACGGGTCGCAAGGGCCTACGTTGCGCCACCTGTGCCAGCACTGGTTTTGGAGGGAGTGCCGATGTCCCCGGCACCGTGCGGGTAGATCCTGCGCGCCGTCAATTGATTGGCATCACCACCGGTCGGGTTAGGCAGAAGGAGTTGCGTATTACGACCCGTGCGGTCGGCAGCGTTACCTATAACGAAACCCGTTTGCGTGACGTGGCGCTAAAATTTAGCGGCTGGATCGGCGAACTGACCGCCAACGCCGTCGGCAAGCCAGTGAAAAAAGGTGAGCCGCTATTCACCGTTTACAGCCCCGAATTGTTGAGCGCGCAGGAAGAGTATCTGGAGGTATTGCGCCGTACTTCAGCAAAAGAAGGCAAACATCGCTTAGCTGCAGCGCGTCGCCGGTTACGTTTATGGGATATCAGTGATGCCCAGATCGAGGCATTGGAAAAACGCGGCAGAGCACAGGAGTACGTCGCCATACTCTCTCCTGCCAGCGGTGTGGTGATCGACAAAAAAATCGTCGAAGGCTCGGCTTTCAAAGCGGGCCAGCGTCTATTGCGTATCGCTGATCTCTCCCGCGTGTGGGTTGAGGCGCAGGTCTATGATTACGAGTTGCCGCTGATTAAGGTAGGAATGATGGCCAAAGTGGTGCTGCCCGAGTTGCAGGATCGTGAATACCCTGCCAGGGTCGATTTCATCTACCCCTTTATGGAAGGCGACACCCATACGGCCCGTGTTCGTGTGGTGCTCGATAATAGCGACGGCTTTCTACGCCCTGCCATGTACGCCCACGTCCATCTCAAAGCAAAGCTTGGCAAGCGTCTGGTGGTACCGGAATCAGCCGTACTTTATTCAGGTCAGAGCCGCGTGGTCTTTCTTGACCTTGGCGATGGCCGCCTGGCACCACGCAAGATCAAAACCGGCCTACGCAATCGCAAGTGGATCGAAGTATTGGAGGGCTTGGAAGCCGGTGACACGGTGGTCACCTCCGGTAACTTTCTTATTGCCGCTGAGAGCAAGCTGAAAGCGGGGGTGGAATCATGGTAAATGCTCCCGATACATCAAACCATGGCCCTATTGAATGGCTCATCAACTACTGCGCACGAAACCAGTTATTGACGCTGCTTATCGTGATCGCGGCGACTTTTTGGGGATACAAAGCCCTACTTGATACGCCGCTGGATGCCATCCCCGATCTCTCCGATGTGCAGGTCATTATCTATACCGAGTGGCCGGGGCGCAGTCCCGATTTGGTGGAGGATCAGATTACCTATCCGCTCACTACCACTCTGTTAGCGGCACCCAAGGTACAGTCGGTGCGAGGCCAGAGTTACATGGGCCTCTCTTTTGTCTACGTCATCTTTGACGAAGGCACCGATATGTACTGGGCACGTTCGCGGGTGTTGGAGTACCTCAACTCGGCACAGGGCAAACTGCCAGATGATGTGCAACCGACCCTCGGCCCCGATGCAACGGGTGTGGGCTGGGTGTTTCAATATGCCTTGGTGGATAAGTCCGGCAGCCATAACCTGGCGGAGTTGCGCAGCTTGCAGGATTTTAAACTGCGTTATTGGCTGGAGTCAGTCGAGGGCGTGGCCGAAGTGGCCTCGGTAGGTGGCTTCGTCAAGGAGTACCAGATCCAGCTCGATCCGAACAAGCTGGCAGCCTACGGCATTCCGCTGAAAAAGGTCGCCGAAGCGGTACGCCGTTCCAATAACGACATCGGTGGACGGGTGCTGGAAATTGCAGGCCATGAGCAATTCATTCGTGGCCGGGGTTATATCGAGGGCAAAGGTGATATCGAGGAGATCGCCATCGGTGTTGGCAAGCGTGGTGTGCCTATTCTGTTGAAAGATGTCGCGCAGGTGAGCCTCGGGCCAGCCATGCGCCGGGGTGTGGCCGAGCTGGATGGTGAAGGCGAAGTGGTTGGCGGCACAGTGGTGATGCGCTATGGCGAAGATGCGCTGGGGGTTATCGAACGGGTCAAGCAGCGCCTGACTGAAGCGCAGGCAGCATTGCCAGAAGGCGTAGAAATCATCACCGTTTATGACCGCTCAGAGCTGATCAATGAGGCTATCGACACGCTGAAACACACCCTCACCGAAGAGATGATTGTGGTGTCGCTCATCATCATGGTGTTCCTGCTGCATTTTCGATCGGCGCTGATCGCCATTCTGACTTTGCCGGTGGCGATTTTACTGTCGTTTATCCCGATGGCGGAACAAAACCTGACGGCGAACATCATGTCTTTGGGTGGTATCGCGGTGGCCATTGGCGCAATGGTGGACGCCTCTATTGTGATGATCGAAAACATCCATAAACGGTTGGAAGAGTGGGCCGAACGAAACCAGATGGGTAGTCGCGGCGAGATTGAAAATCG
>Ga0164315_10003796_pt1 | contig 11743 bp, 11 predicted proteins | sample GuaBasSedimGuay6_FD_113737 | JGI IMG/M metagenome (GOLD analysis project Ga0164315, IMG submission 113737) | Subseafloor sediment microbial communities from Guaymas Basin, Gulf of California, Mexico - Guay6, Core 4569-2, 0-3 cm | ecosystem: Environmental > Aquatic > Marine > Hydrothermal vents... | reverse complement strand
CCTCCAAAAAGGAGCAACGGATTTTGTGGAACTCGCACTGATTATGAATTGGGAAAAACAATTATTAATTATTAACTCGACAATGTCACATTCAAGCCATAGCGTAGGCTAACTCATGCTACCAGCGCGTAATACGGATAATGTGACATTGTCAAATTAATGACTAATTGTTAATTTATATAGATGTTCAGAGAAATAGCTTCACGGATACCATCCCTTTTCGGTATAGTGTATCTACTTAATAGGGGCAAGCTTAGTAACCGGGGAACTGTTCAGTAACTGTTGAGCATCACATAATCTTTCTTTGTGTAGCTGTATAGGAGGAAATTTAAATGACAGAAAAAACTTGGGGGTGGACCTCATTTTGGGTGTCCATGCTCCTTGTTGGCGTGCTTATTGGTTTGTGGGTGTTGGAAAGTCAACGTAAGCCCGAAATCAAGATGCAATTAACCAGCCTTACGGGAGAGTGCCCGTCATCGACTGACACGAGCGACACGAACGATTGTGGCGTGGATACATGGTTGAAGGACAACTGGTACTCTCTATCAAAGCGGGAAAATGATGAACCATCAAAGGGAATTGAAATTCCCACCGGGATATTTATCCAATCCCTTAAGTTTGATTCTGCTAGTGAGGTCAACTTAACGGGTTATCTCTGGCAAACATTTTCAAAAAAAAAATTAGCTGATATTGGAAAGCAGCTTGTGTGGACAACCGCTTTTGAAAAAGAGATTGCAGAAGCAACAAGGGATAAAATTCGTGACAATGGTTTTGTCATTTTCCCAGAAGAAGTCAGTTCAAGCAACACTAGAATCATCCTGACGGATGAGATTTTGCTCAAAAAAGAGCAAACCACGGGTACTGAAGAAGTACTGAAGGATAATATTCTGTCCGATAGTCGGCTGCAAAACGACGACGATGAAGTACTGTTCATTTGGTACTTTGACACCACTTTGCGCCAGCGTTTTCACTATGACGAATATCCTTTTGACACAAAAAAGGTCTGGGTAAAAATGTGGCCAAAATCCTTTGGTAGCCGTGGCATCATTCTTATCCCAGATTTAGCTTCCTACAAAGATACAAATACGGATGCTATTTTTGGCATTGAGAAAGAAATTGTGTGGGGCGGTTGGGAGAGAAAAAATACGTTTTTCGATTATGAGTGTTCTTCCTATGACACGACTTTCGGTGTCGGAAACTTTCTGGATTTGAAAAAATTGGAAGCAAATTTATCTTGTTGGTGGAAGGGGAACACTGAGTTGAAGAGCATTTATCCAACCCTTCGCTACAACATCGTTGTTAAACGAAAATTCCTGAATGCTTTCATCATCAATTTCATACCATTATTTGTAGTCGCTATGCTACTGTTTGGTCTGACTATGATGGTTACTGGCAATCAGGCAAAAACCAACAAGTTTGGTTTGAGTACCTCTGGCATTATTGCTTCATGTTCGGCCTTATTCTTTACGGTAATGCTCTCTCATATCCAGTTACGCGAACAGTTTGAGGGCGCGGGATTTATCTATATGGGATATTTTTATCTCCTGATCTATTTGCTCATTCTGATGGTTGCCATTAACAGTTATCTGTTTTCTGTTGGATGGTCATCTCGCTTGGGGATTATTCCATACAAAGATAATCTTATCCCCAAAGTGGTTTTTTGGCCTTTTCTTCTGGGTGCAATGGTTATCATTACCTTAATCGCTTTTTGGCATTTTCTTATTGGGAGCGCAGTGGTTATCATTACCTTAATCGCTTTAGGGTGGGGTGTTAAATCGATTGCCAAACGCTCAAGTGGGTTGACAAAAACATAATTTCCTCATAGTTATATTGATAGGAGTCCAATATTTATTTTGAATATTCAAGATGAATCTTGGACTCCTATTTTTTTCTAGTTCCCACCTATTCTGGACGCGCCTGCGTCCTATTTCTGACTACGGAAACCCTAATGCCTCAACTTTTAACACTCTCCAGAGCAGCGCGTCTAGTAGGCGTTACGCGCAGTGCGCTACAAAAAAAATCCGAAACGGTGAATTGTCTACCTTTGAAGGCGATATCGCTGTCACCGAACTCTTACGCGCCTACCCGGATACACAAATGGAAAAAAATACCACCATGCTAGAACGAGTGGAGCGAATCAAAGCTGCCGCCATGTATGATCGACAACCAGAACAAACGGCCTTGCCAAGTCCCGAAGTGCTCGCCGCTCGTCTTACCGCGTTAAGCAAAGAACTTATTTCAGTCAAATCCGACTTAAATAGCTATTCGGAACTGGTTGAAACACTCACACAAAAACTGAGTGAGACTGAGACAACCGATGACGCCAATTTGCGTTTTAGCGTCGCGGCACTCCATGATTGGTTAAAAAACGGCCCGACGCTCCCAAAAAATCACCGAACCAGCCGCACAATTACTCGCCAAAGATACTGTCCTTCGCATTATGGCCGCTCAGGTTAAAATCATTCCCAGCGGGCATGAATTCTTTTTTGAAGGTAATGATTCCATCTTGGAAGCGGCACTGAAGGCAGGTTTAGCCTTAAATTATGGTTGTGCCAGTGGTAATTGTGGCTTATGTAAAGCCAGAATTGTTTCAGGTGAAGTGCAGAAAATTCGCCACCACGACTATGTTATCAGTGAAGCGGAAAAAGGTATGGGCTATAAGTTGATGTGTTCCCATACGGCCGTCACCGATATCACTATTGAAGCTGCCGAAGCTCACAGTGCTGAAGATATTCCGTTGCAAGAGATAGAAGCAACCGTCAAAAAGCTTGAATCCCTGGCTGACAATCTATTAGTACTGCGTCTACAAACGCCCAGAACGCAAACGTTACGGTTTTTCGCCGGCCAATCGGCCACGCTTACGGTAGAAGACGGCGCATCCGCGACTGTGATGGACGCAACCTTGAGTTTCATTTGCATAAAATGCCCAACAATCCGTTTACCGAAACGGTTTTTAGCCACTTGAAAAAGGGGCAAACCGTGAACATTGAAGGTCCGAAAGGCAATTTTGTTCTGCAAGAAGACTCAACACGCCCCACCCTGTTTCTGGCTTACTCACACGGTTTTGCGCCCATCAAAAGCCTTGTCGAACATGCGATATCTTTGGATATGGTAGCCGCTTTCCATTTGTATTGGATCATCCCCGCTGACGGCGAACACTACCAGAGCAATCAGTGCCGCGCTTGGGCGGATGCGTTGGACAATTTTCAATATACACCACTGACAGCTAGTTCTGACGAGGAAACACAATTAAAACAAGCACTCGCTCAGGTTGTGGCAGATTACCCTGATCTCAACGATTTTGAAGTATACCTCGCCGGGACTGACTCTTTTGTCACCGTTGCCGAGGCACTGCTACGCCAGCATCACCTACCCGATTCGCAATGCCATTTGGCAACCGTTATTTAGTAAAATAATTGATAAATCAAACATATAAAAATAAATAAACCAACAAACCTAAAATAAATCCATCCAGAAACGTCAGTTCTTAACGGAATGTCAAGCTTATGAAATATGTTGGTTGGAAACCGGCAATAAATTTCTTGGTAGTCCAGTAAAAGTAGTGATGGCACTTAAACGGATACTATCCCTCGGAGGGATAGCATCCGTAAAATCACTACATGTACAGGACTACCAATTTTTTTTATATTAGACTTGTCCGTAAATAAATTTTTAACTAATAAAAACAAACAATTAAATTCACAAAACCCTTATTTTCGGACAAGTCTATTTCAAAAAAATGACATGGGATTTTTTTTGATGGGCAAACAGATCTCCAATATTTATCTTGGACACTGGCAAAATGGGAGGAGAATGGGTGAAAAACATAGTGATGATTCATGGTATGGCGGGCGGTGGCTGGTGTTGGGAAGATTACAAGCACTTTTTCGAGCAAAAAGGCTATCGTTGTCACACCCCCACTTTACGTTTTCACCAATATTCTATTTATTCAACGCCTAATCCCCAGTTAGGAACCACAAGTATTTTGGATTATGTGGCAGATTTGGAGAAAGAAATTCACCAGCTAGATTCAAAACCTATCATTATTGGGCACTCAATGGGGGGACTGATTGCCCAAATACTAGGGAGTCGTGGTTTAGCTCAAGCCCTCGTGTTAATAACACCGGCACCACCTCACGGTATTCTGATATCAAAAAGGCTATTATTCATTAAAGGTTTCTTGGGTGTCGTTACAAAATGGGGCTTTTGGAAAAAACCCTTTCGCCCAAGCTTCAATGGATTTGTTAATTCAGTCGCTCACTTGCTACCAGCTTCTCAACAAAAAGCCATTTATGACAGAATGAGCTGGGAATCGGGACAAGTGGGGATGGAGATAGGTTTTTCGATGTTTTATAAAAAACCGCCTACTAAGGTAGATGAATCAAAGATAACTTGCCCAATGCTGGTGATTGGGGCGACACAGGATAGAATAATCCCCATTTCTTTGGTTAACAAAGTGGCGAAAAAGTATAGTGCGGTTTCAACCTACAAAGTGTTTCCTAATCACGCTCATTGGATTATTGGTGAAGAAGGTTGGCACGAGGTTGCTGAGTATATAGCTGACTGGCTTAAAAACCATAACGGATAGTATCCCTTCAAGGGATGCTATCCGTGAATATTTTATTTGTACAAGGCGAACTTTGTACTCCAGAGACTTTTTGGTTTTTTTTTTCGCGCCAGATTCGCCTGGAACGAATGAAACTTTTGGGCTAATGGCACGCACGATACGTTGCGGACGGGGTTGCAAATCCAGTTCAGCCAGTGTAACTACCTAGAACTATCGTGCGTGCCATTAACCTATTACCCATTCATTACCCATTACCAAAGGCTTACTTATTCAACTGTTCGGCTATGTTCAGAATCGTAATACTCGTTTTTATTCCCTCAACGCCAAAGTCGTTGTCGTTGATCAGTGCCACATAATCACTGTTGAGTACTGCCATTCCTTCAACATTGGACATCAAATCCGCTTTCTCACTCAAAGAATCAAACACCTTGGTTTTGCTCAGTGGCGTAATACCTTGAGCGGCCAAATCGGGCAACGTTTCTAACGACAGGGACTGACTAGTGGCTTCTGTATCCCATTCTGTGCCAAGAATATTAGTGGTATCGGCTGATATTAAAATACGATACAACTTGGTATGTCTGGTGACACGTTCCAAAATAACCAATTTATCAGTGCCTAAAGCCACCATTTCACTGACTTTAACATCGCTTTGTTGGCTGGTGTTATCACCGGTAAAAGTGTCTGGCTTATCCAGTTCGTAGACATATTCACCCACCACGCTGTCTAACTCGCCACCAGACTGGAGACTGATTTTGAATAAGCGGACATAACGGGAACTTTCAAACGCTGCACTATCAGGATTAGCCAACGGGCTTTCCATCATAAAATACAAAAATTGCCCATCAGGACTGACAGCAAGCGATTCAATGCCACGATTAGTTTGCCGCTTTGCCAAGATAGCGGGTAACGAACCAGTCACCCGATAATTCGCATTTGCTAAATCATTTTCTACCCCGTTTGGCACAAAACGCCCAAGAATACGCCCCTTCGCGTTAACGTAAATTAAACTGGGGGAATATTCTTCCGCCACCCAGAAACTCTGATTGGGCAATCTGACAAGGGCTTCTGGATCAACACCTTCTGGATCAAAACCTTGTAGGTTGCCTTGATTGTCATAGCCGTTTTCCGTCGTGGTGATTGTTGATAAATTGGGCATCCCAGAAATAGGCTGATCATCCAGATCTAACAATTTGATGGTCTGAATGACTTCATAGCCAACCTTGGTGCCAGCAATTCCCCCAGTGTCGATATTGAATTTGTAAATGGTTGGGGTAAAACTGGGCACTGCGAAAATTTGGCCGGTTGTATCTACCGCGCCATTATTCATACAGAAATCAGTCACCCCAAGCACGGCAGCGCTTTCAGCACAAGAAATAGTGGGGCCTCTGTCGGTGATGGTAAAAAATTCATCGGCCGAGTCTTCAGAAAAGTGGAAGGCCCCACTACCAACCCCAACATCTAATGTCAGGGTTTTCCCCCCTTTAAAAGACACACTCTCCACATTCTCTATCGACTCATTGACTTCAATCTCTTCCTCACTCAGTGTCACATCTGAGATGAGCCCACCAACAACATCATCGTCATCGCATCCCGTTACGGTGGCAATCACGACCCCACAAACTAAGGGGTATAAAGGGCGTAAGTTCATATTGCAATCTCCAAATTAATCTAAAAAGAACTACAAGGATTGTATATAAGAAAGGATTTAGGCGATTTCTCAAAAATTAATATACCAAGGGTGCTATTTCCAAAATCAATTTTGGGCTCCAACAACCGTGTAAAGGAGTTCAAAATTGATTTTGGAAACGGTATATTTTTTCCCAGAAATAGCCTTAACCTTGATAAGATTTTTTCATCAAAATATATTCTTGCACAGGTATAACCGACATTCATCACACCCCTGTTAAGTTTTTGATAATTAAAGATAAAATAAAAATAAAATTTATCAGCACATAAAATAAATTTTAAATGAGCTATAATTCAATGACTTATAACAATTGTGTGCTGAATGCGGGGCACAAGTGACACTTTTGTCATTTCAAGCAAAGCTCACGAAATCGGAAAATCAGTTCACTCAGATTTCTCGCTTCATAAGATACCAAAGATTTCTTGCTTCACTTGAAATAGCGGTTTTTACCCCGCTTCTTTTATAACATCCTTTTAACCATTACAATAGTTGTCCAAAAAAAGTATGGTTCGGATATTTAAAGTTTAGCAAACCTCAAAGGGATTTTCCAAAAACGCCAAAAACAAATATTTTCGTCAATAGCTATAAAAAAACTTTCAAATGCTGCGGTTAACGGTTACGCGCAAAAATATAGGGCGGATATTGGGGCGATGTGGTTATCGTTTGCACCGATATAAATTGCGGGTAGTCCTGTTCCAGTCGTGATGATGTCCAAACGGATACTATCCCGGGGAAGGGATAGCATCCGTAACATCACTACATGTTTAGGACTACCAAATTGCGTTCTTGTCATTTGAATCAATGTGATAAATCTTATTAAAATGGCTCAATATTTCTGAGCAAAGCTCCAAATGACAGTTTTACTTAGTTTATAAAACTGTGTCAAAAAAAAAATCTATGTACAGGACAAAAAATAAGTCGTTAATTTTATTGAAATTGATTAAATATCAATTTGACGTAAACACAATAAGTTAGATTAAATCAGTATAATGTCTAATATATATTTATTTTCGGATAAATATTTTGGCTTTGTTTTAAAGGTTTGTATTTTAACAGTTCATAAAATTTTATGCCAATAACACCTACTCACTCCCCCCGTGTTGGATTATTCGTCACCTGTTTAGTCGATTTATTCCGCCCCAATGTCGGTTTTGCTGCTATTAAACTGCTAAAACAAGCAGGTTGTCAAGTCGAAGTCCCCACTGCTCAAACATGTTGTGGGCAACCGGCGTATAACAACGGTGATTTGGTAAATAGTCGTGCTATTGCCAAACAAGTTATTAATACTTTTGATACATTTGATTATATAGTCGCACCGTCGGGTTCTTGTGCTGGGATGCTTAAACAGCATTATCCGCAATTATTTCAAAATGATCCTGAATGGCAAGCCAAAGCGCAAGCTTTTGCCAACCGTTGTTATGAATTGGTGAGTTTTTTAACCGATGTGCGCGGTATGACGTTTGTTAATGCCAGTTTTGAGCAAACTGTCACCTATCACGATGCCTGCGCGGGTTTGCGAGAACTCGGAATTTACGCACAACCTCGACAATTATTAAATAGTGTGCAAGGCCTAAAAATAACAGAAATGGCTGAAACCGAGGTTTGTTGTGGTTTTGGTGGCACATTTTGCGTGAAATATCCCGACATTTCCACCCGTATGGTATCGGACAAAGTGGCTAACATTCAAGCCACTTCGGCTACCATTTTACTTGCGGGGGATATGGGCTGTTTGCTAAATATCGCTGGGCGTTTAAAACGTTTAAATAGTCCAGTGAAAGTTTATCATGTTGCCGAAGTCTTAGCAGATATGATCACTGTGCCGGCTATCGGGGAAGGGGAAAACTAGTCAGTTATCAATTATCAATTCGTCGCGATAGTTTCTGCGGGTAAAAACTATCGCTACTAAATCAGTTCTATAGATTCTCAGAAAAATTAACGAAACGGATGCTATCCCTTCTTAGGGATAGTATCCGTTAATTTCGAAAGTTTTTTGTGCATAAAAATTGTTAATATTTTTCCTAGGAATCTGTTGGACTTAATAGCTAACCTATTGTTTATACTGAAATTTTAATTTTAGACTCAATTGATAAATCACTTGTATATCAATAACTTAATACAACAAGCCCGACAGATTCCTATAATTTCAGTAAAAAACCGTAAAGCGTTGCAAAAACCTTGAAGGTTTCGTTGCTCTATTTTTCTGAACGTCTATAGTAGTAAAAATCAGGTTCAGTATTGATTCAAAAGTTGCTCCTGTTTTTGTGCCTGATATAAAAAGCAACAAGTTACGGTTTTATTTTGGCTTCATCATTCACAATTCACCATTTTCACCGCCCCAGATTTCTCCTGTCATCGAACGGAATGACACAGACAAGTTTTTTTCGTTCAGGCACTATCTACAATTGAGCCAGTTGTGCGATCTCAGGTGGTAGCGTTGTCAGGTAATTGTTACGGAGTGTTAGCCTTTTTAAATGAGCCAGTTGGGTGATTTCAGGTGGTAACATAGTCAGTTGATTACCACTGAGATTTAGCAGTAACAATTGAGAGAGTTGTGCGATCCCAGATGGCAACGCCGACAGTTGATTGCCTTGGAGGAATAGCTCTTTTAAATGAGTGAGTTGTACGATCTCAACTGGCAACGCTGTCAATTTATTGGAAGAAACTTCTAGCCGTTGCAACTGAGCTAATTGTCCGATCTCAGGGGGTAGCACTGACAGTTGATTATCACTAAGGTATAACACTTGTAACCCCGCCAGTTGTCCGATTTCAGGGGGCAGCGTCATCAGTTGATTGCCTAAGAGATTGAGCATTTCCAACTGAGCCAGTTGCCCGATTTCAGGGGGCAGCGTCATCAGTTGGTTGCCACTGAGATCAAGCACTTGCACGTCAGTCAGTTGTGCGATTTCAGGTGGTAGCGTGGTTAGTCCCTTGTAGCTAAGGTTAAGCTGTGTCACCTTGTTTTTGGCAGCGTGTTCAATAATGTGGTGTAATTCTTTTTGATTCATAATGTCTTAACCAGATAACGTTTATTTCATTGTTATTTCTGTTATTTTAGTGATTGTTCGGATTTAAATGGTGCCTGAACGAAAAATTACAAGGTGTGACGGATAGCATCCCTTCGAGGGATACTATCCGTGAAGTATGGTGTGACGGATAGCATCCCTTCGAGGGAGACTATCCGTGAAGTTATTTACTATTATCACTTCTAATAAAATCCATTATGCATTCCTATCAACAAGATTTTTTAGAATTTGCTATTGCCCAAAAGGTCTTATGTTTTGACAATTTTACGTTAAAGTCTGGACGGCAGAGCCCCTATTTTTTTAATGCTGGTTTATTTAATACTGGCAAAGCCCTAGCCCAACTCGGCCGTTTTTACGCGCAGGCTATACAACACTCTGGAATAGACTTTGATGTGTTATTTGGCCCCGCCTATAAAGGTATTCCTCTCGTCACAGCGGCCGCCATTGCGTTAGCAGATCATCATCAGCGCCATATTCCGTATTGTTTCAATCGCAAAGAAGTTAAAGATCATGGTGAAGGTAAGATCATGGTTGGCGCGCCTTTGGAAGGCCGCGTTTTATTAATCGATGATGTGATTACTGCCGGGACAGCAGTACGTGAAGCGGCGCAACTTATTGAAGCAGCAGAGGCACGATTGGTTGGTATCGTGATTGCGCTAAATCGCCAAGAGCGTGGGCAAACAAAACTGTCCGCGATTGAAGAAATAGAACAGACGTATGGTATCCCGGTAGTCAGTATTGTCAATTTGGAGAATTTAATCAGTTACCTTGAACAACAGCCCGATAAAAGGGAAAAGTTGGCTGCTATTCGGGATTATCGTAACAAATATGGTGTCTAAGGGGGAAGGGGGAAGAAATTGAGAAATCCGATTTTTTGGAGAAATCGGATTTCTTTGATCTCATTATCATTTTGGTTGTCTATGTAAACTCCATACAATTAACACATAGAACAAAATAGATATAGGTAATGCCACATAAAACAGAATGATAAACCAAAGTGTTATCTGAATAGTGAAAAGCACTTGCATCAATTTGGGAAATTGTTTTATGCTACTAATTGATTTAGGATAATAAGAAAAGTAAATTGCTGATAAACCAAATACCCAAAACATAATAAATGTTATAAAGATAGAAATTTTCTCGTGTAGAACGACGTGAAGCAAGAAAAGACAAACTGTGGCAGAAAATAATAACCATCTAATAGGATGTATAGATTTCCAGAAAAATAATTTGGCAGCCAATAGCTAAAGCAATTGTCTGAAAGCTCAAGTCCCCTAAAGGGGACTAAATCCTTAACCAATTTCTTTTTCTGGAATACTATAGTTTGATCGCAAGCAATTCATAAATTTCTAGCATCAAAAATACCTTTCGTCGTTAATTTGAGGTTAAAGCAAATCCGATTTCTTCAAGAAATCGGATTTATCAACTCCTTTCCCCTAGTACATGATCGCTCCAATACCCAAGCCACCTTCAAGCCGAGTTACTCGTTTGTTTTTCGGTTTTTTTCATTCACAATTCGCCTAAAGAGCGTGCAAAAACTTCTATAGCGAACACAATTCACACTTCACAATTCACAATTCACAATTCACAATTCACAATTCTCCCCTTCAAGCAAAGCTTGTAAATAGGCCACATTCTTTTCCTCCTCACGCCAATCAAGTGGCGGATAGTTCTCCAATTTCGCATGGCTACGCAACAATATGTCAAGAAAAATATTTCCATCCCTGCTTGTTATGCCGGATATGAAGGCAGGATAAATGGTGCTGTGAGTGCGCTGTGCTAGCCAGATAAAACCGCGTTTGAGTTTACGTGATTTTCCTGGTAAAACCACACCCCCTTGAGGAAATAACGCGATAACTTCGCCAGCCTCCAAAGCTTTTAACGCCGGTCGCAACGCAGTTTCCGGATGAACACTACGATCAACTGGAATGCAACCAATGGCTCTAAAAAACCACTTCAAGCCAAAAAGTTCATAGTACTCGCGAGCTATCAAAAAACGTAACGGGCGGCGAGTAGCTGCAATCAGTAACATCGGATCTAATGTTGAAATATGATTTGCTACCAAAATTGCCGCGCCTTGCGCGGGCAACTCAATCGGCGTGTATTGTAAACGATGGTAATACTTGCAAAATAGGCGGTTTAAACCATCTACAAAATTCATCCAAGACGCTCCCCAGTCGGTTTGTTGCGCGGCCGTAATTGCTTTGAATGCACGTATTAGTAACCATAACAAAATAATAAGAATGATAATGGCTGTAATATTGAATAAGTCGTACATGATTGTTACCTATAAATAACTACAAGGATTGTTTATAAGAAAGGATAAATAACAATAACTACAAGGATTGCTTATAAAAAAGGATAAACCAGCTATAACTATAGTTTTTCCGAAAAATAATGTAACGAAACGGATGCTATCCCTTTTTTGGGGATAGTATCCGTTTAACTTTGAGTGGTGAAATTAAT
>Ga0164315_10003795_pt1 | contig 11744 bp, 14 predicted proteins | sample GuaBasSedimGuay6_FD_113737 | JGI IMG/M metagenome (GOLD analysis project Ga0164315, IMG submission 113737) | Subseafloor sediment microbial communities from Guaymas Basin, Gulf of California, Mexico - Guay6, Core 4569-2, 0-3 cm | ecosystem: Environmental > Aquatic > Marine > Hydrothermal vents... | reverse complement strand
AGGGTAATAATGTCATCAACAGACTTCATTTTCATTGTACGCCCATTGGCTTTAAATTCACTCATAACCTGTTTGCCAATGTCGGCATACTGGGAATCAGTTATTTCACCTGTAGGGCCAACATTCGATGAATCTTTATCATCTGCATCTTTATCATCCTGGTCATCTTCTTTATCTTTATCAGAATCATCAGCAGAACTATCAGAAGATGGATCGTTGTTATCCTCATCACTATCATCATCTTCGTCAGAAGACTCGTCGTTTGCGGCATCATCGGCATCTGCGTCTCCACTATCATCATCGCCAGAATCAGAGTCACCAGAATCACTACCGGCATCATTATCATCATTGGAATCATTGTTATCATCGTCATCCTCAAATTCAGAAGGATCCATATCCAGGAAATCTTCATCTGATATGGAGAGGGCATTAGGAGGGGTATTTTCACTCATTGCGTAGATCCTCCTTTAACAATTCCTCTCTGGTAGTTTCATCAGCAGTCAATGTTTCTTCGGCAGTTTCACCTGCAGAATAAATGCTAATCAGGTATTGTTTAAACCCACCGATGGATACAATTTGTTGATCCAGGAGATTTTGCTGCGCTTCTCCTTGCATACCCGGGTGAGCTTTCAATAAAACCTGACGCACAGCATGAGACTCTAAAAAGCCCTTAGCAATTAATTCTCTAAAATCCGGATTATCCTGCAACCGGTTTAAAGCATTTTTGCGTTCGATGTCTCTTTTAGCTTGATCGATGCTCAGTTCAATATTTTCGAGATCTTCTTTGATACTCATATGCTACTCCTTTGTGTCCTCACATCCCGAATGTCGGATGAGAGCTATTTTAACGCAAACCTATTTTGCGTTTTCTTGTTTATTTTTTATAGCTTCCTGAATTATTTGATTGCCATCTTTCCGATCCTGAGCTTCCATATCTCTACGATGCTCGGTACCATCTTCTTTTTGTAAATAATCTTGATCATCAAGATCAGCTTCAGAATTATGTTTGCGAGCTTTACCACCAGCCTCTGCAGCTTTTGCCTGATTAAGGTCAGCTTGTGCTGCATCTTTGGATCCTCGACCACTAGCGGCAGCAGCATCGGCATTATGCTTAGCTGCCAAGGCAATTTCTTTGGTAATTTGGGCATCAAGTAACTGGAGTTCTTTTTCTGCTCTGGCTTGCTCAATTGGATTTGGCTCTGGTTTGTATTTTTCGATTCTTTCTGCCAGGCCAGGCATTTTTCTAAGTCGGGCAATGTCAGCCCAGATTAATTTAGAAAATTCCAGATCCATATTTGGCCCAGCAGTCTGTAGCATGAACGCCAACTCTTCCGCTTTTTTTGCATCCTCTTCAGCAGTGGATATAACCAATCTTAAATCAAATTTTCCGGCCATGTCATCACGACGAACTTCAATAAATTCTGTATCAGTTATTTGAACTACTTCTTTCTCAGATAAGAATTCAGCATTCATTGCAATAATCTTACGACCCACATCTAAGATGCCTTGCGATAGTCTCCGTAAAATACCTAATTCACGTTTTGCGGCTGCATCAAGAGCTCGACCAGCATTGGATGCAACAGCTCCCAGAGAAGCAGAATCAATTCCAGAATTATAATCTTTAACACCGGTTAAACTCTCAGCTTCATTATTTTGCAAACTGAGCATATTAAATACTGAATTGGGGATCTCCGGAAATTTATGTTGATAGACTCCATTAGCAGGATCTGCAACAGCATTGAATTCGTAATCAGACCCCTTTTTAAATAAACGCTTATTTGTCACATCCAGCATATCTTTTCGCATACCGGTTTGACTATTTGCAGATTTAGCCAATAGATCAATGGCCCCACGAGTAACCGCTCCGATGATATCCTGGTTGTCTTTAAGTAATTCACCATCTGGTTCGCCAAAAACAGATTCCCTTACCGGCATGTAAATAGCTTCTACAAATGGAGGCCGGCGATCAGGGAAAGGATTTAGCTCTTTTCGAATACATACATCGCCAACCCAAGAGCATACAATTTGCTGGGTGGTATCATCGCCATTTATATCCCATTCACCCCAGTAAGTATAAACAACAAATTGTTTACGAGCAGAATCTTTAAATTTAAAAGATTGAATATCTGCAGAGTCGGTCATATTTGGGACAACAGCCGGATCCTCTGTAGTGTTAATATTTATCAATTCAAGATTTGAATATTTTTTATCCCGTTTTAATTCAGCCAACGAAGACTTGAATTTTTCTCCAATAAATATTGCTTTGGACATATCCCCACCACATGATGGGTCAATAATTATATTTTCACTGGGAGGGATTTCAAGGACTGGCTGATTCTTGGTTTCTACAATTTTAGTTACAGAAACCTCGCCCACCTCTTTAGCAAACATGGCTACGCCAGTTTGCTGATATATATCAAGTGCATGATCTATTCCGGGAGTCCCGTGATCAGCATAAGCTTCCGGATCTTCGAGGCGCAACTTCATCAGCTGCATATAATGTTCAGCAAGCATACCCGAGTCATCAGGCATATATTGATATTCTGGTACATTAGTTGTGACTTCTTCTTCTTCAGTTGCCCAACCAAGTTTAACAATTACAGTACCAATATCGACAGCTTCTCGGACATAATCATCAATGAACTTAACTTTATTCAACTGGGTATTAAATTGCTTATTGAGTACCAGTTGATTTTGTCTCGCTCGTTTAATATCACCAGAGGTGGTGGGGTAAACATTGAATATATCGGGAGTGCTAAGGAAAGGGTCAGCCAAAGATGAATAGCGCCATTCGGCCTGCTTACGAATGAGTTTTGGGGCAACATTTGATTGACCCTCTGTCTTATTTCGCACAGCAGCTCGATTCTCTAACCATCGAAGCACGTTATTTTTATGGGTATCTTGATCAACCTCTGCATCATCGATATTTTCTTTTAGATCTTTAATGCTAGGTTCATTGGCCCAATCTGTCATGGGTTCCTGTTCTACTGTAGAAAGATCTACACCCCTATCTTCAATAACTTCATTCATAATTATCCTTTAGCCGCCCATTTAATTTGTAGGTCATTTGATAATATTGATCCGGATCCAGACTCAATAACAGTATCTATAACCACACCACCTGTCAATTCAATATCAGAAAGGAGCTCACCCCTGAATTGATAACTGTGGTCAGATTGGTCATAAGCCAATAATATATCAAAATGTTTTTCCACCAATAATACTTCCGAAGAATCAAACCGTTGGTAAAAAGAAGCGATGTCTGTCCAGGGTGCCCCGTCGACTGATATTTGCACATGCATGCTGCCGGAAACAGCAACAGCACCGGTGTTTTGAAGAGTCATGGACCCTTTAATACGGAATCCCATGCAGTCACTTGTGGTGTAAATCACCGAGGATGTTGGCGTTATAGTTACGGCAGGTGCCGTAATTAAATCTGATGTCCAGTTAACTGCTATAATTTCTGGGCTTACATATTCAAGCAAAGCAGCACTAACAATAAATTTATATGTGTCTGGTGCAGCACCCGGGAGAAGCCCGGAATGCCCATAAACAATCTCTTGAGTTGGTATAGTAATATATGTGATTTCACCAGCATCAGCACCTACAGTTTGCATAGTCAGCCCATGCGAATGGGCCAGATCAATCAATGGTAATCTATCCAACCAAGTAAAATCCAAAAGGATTTCGTCGCCATGCGTGGCTAAACCGCTTTGATTTTTATCTGCAGTTTCAGATTGCAACAATAATTCTGTATTAATGCCAGCAACGGCCATAGCATTATTATTTATTAGATCTGTATTATCTGAAATGTCTTGGCTTAAAATTCCCAGTTGTTCTGCAGTAGCTATATCAACTATTCCCAGATCTTCAATGGCTGAGGTGAAAGTATCCAACCTATTTACCAATGCCGGGGTAAATTCGCTCTCTGCTAAACTGTCTGCCAATAATTGAAGTAGCAAACCAGTTGTAATAGTCTCCCCATTATTGATGACCGGCCCACGACCTCCACCATCCAATGGAAGAATAACAATACCTGGACCACCACTGTTTTGACTATTTTGCTTCGGGATAGAAATGTTATTTTCTGGTAAAGCAAAAGGCAGACTACCTACAGTTTCCTGAAGATGTATTGCCGGAGAACCAGAATTTTCCACAGCATAAATAAGTGGATTGTTATCCAAAGATAATAAGCCGACAACTGGTTCCTCGGCTATAAAAATGCTGATCTCCGGTGAGCCCATCAGATTGATTGAACCTTTCCAAGAACCTCAACGTCACCAAAAATTAAAGAATCAACTTTTCCCCCACTGGTGGTTAATAAAAGTTCAAATGTGCCGGCGTCAAATTCAATGATTTTAGTTTCATCTGGATCGATCCCAATTTTCACACTCTGATCGGTAAGTTCAATATCACCATTAGCAAGGGATAGGGTCATTAAAGGTGTGGTTGCCTCAGCACCGCTCCTGATCCATGGTTTGCGGATTATCAATTCTGCCGCTGAGTAAATGGCGATAAAATCAATATATTCATAAACAAAACCATAATAATCAATATTTTCTTTGTGCGTTCGCTGCAGATCAAGTGGGTCATTATTAATATCAGGGTCATAAATATAATTTTTGACCTGGCTGATCAATTCCAATTCATAGGTCGTTCCTCGCCAAATTTTGATATCAAGTTTTGAAGGTGTCATAATTTATGCCCATCCCTTGTCTTCGAATGTATTATCCTTATTGTCATCTTGTATTTCTAATCCATACATACTTAATTTAGTGCATGCCAATTCATAATCTTGTTGGTATCCAGCGCTCTTATCAGCATTCGCCGTTGAGTCATTTTTGCCGATCGGTTTGTAAACTCGGGCGGCTACATAATACATAAGAGGTTCAACAATTGTTTCGGGGATGTACAAAATATATTCGGCGGGGTCGAAATCAGAAGCAATAACAATTTTAGTGGGGAATGACTGGTAAAACACAGTAAAAATTTCAGCAGCTTCCAGTCCAATAATCTCCAATGTGTCAGATGCTATCTGTGAGATTGATGGAGTAAGGAAACGGTTATTTAATATAAGCTCTTCACCAGTACTGTCACATACTGCATTCACTTCAATGATATTCAATACGCCTTCAGTATCTTCAGGCTGTACAATATATGTTGTTGTATCAATATCTTCTAAAATGGCCAGGCGATCAGGACGGAGGTAATATCTTGTAACGGATGGATCTGTGTGAATGGTAACTGCATTTTCTAAAAGCTTAAAGCGTTTGTAAATTTCAAGTATTCCAAGATTTATGTGATTAATTACTTTTTCGTATTCTTTCTCATTTAAACCTCCGGTACTTGCATGACTTAATGCTATGCCGGAGAATTCTCCTGTAGCCAAGAGATTAAACAAGTCCTTTAGAATAACCATAGGAAGCCTCTGTATTATGAGTTTAGTTCAGAATTCTATACAACATACGAGCTTAATGCATTACCGTCAAGATTTTCTTCCTTAATTTCCCACATATCATCTTTTCTTTGGGTCATCTTAGTAACTTCAGATGGTCTCCACATAGTTAAAGACGACAACATAGAAGTTACATCTAAACAATCATCATTCTTTGATTTAAACCCCTGGACTGATACTAAAGACAGCTCTGAAATGAACTCTCTTATAAATGGAGTATCTTTAAGCTCTGTTGGAAAGAACATTGTGTGTGACTTGAACCAAGGAACAACGATATTGAATCTTACCATTTTATTTGTATTTGGGCGAATGCCTGGTTCATTTGAATTTCGATCGGTAGCCAAATTGAAATAAGAATTCCTGTCCAGCATCTGTCCCTGGATCCAAGGAATGAAACCTCCCTGCTGACCACTGACCTCAATTCCCACCTGCTGAGGACTGTAGATCTGAGCCAAGCGAAACAAATCATTAATATTTTTGTCCATAGTCTGTCGTTTACAGATGCCGTCGACCAAGAATAAAAATCCTTTGCTGTTGATGGCCCAAACGGCAATAACTGAAAAGTCAGCAGACTGCTTCTCGCTGGTTGCAAAGTCAGTGGTAATATAATAATTGAATTTGGATTTATTCTGTAGCAATTTAGACCGGTCATACCAAAGGATCTCACTATCGGCAATCAACCGGTCTTCTTCACTCATGATTCGGAGCATCAGCTCCTGGTTAAAGTCAGAAATTTTTCCCTGAGCCAAAGAAAACTCATATTGGTTTTTCACATAGCTATATGGGAACCGACTTTCCCAGGCACCACGAAAATCTGCTTCAGTGCACGGGAATTGGTTGCAGACAGGAAAAACATTTACTTTCCAGGCCCCAGACTCCACAGCTTTATATAAGGGATCCCGGGCATTAAATGGGGTCCCAGACCAAATAGTTTTGGATCTGGTTGGGTGAAGGGCAAAGTTGACTGCTTTATTAACGGTAGCTTCAATTGACTTAATAACGGTTTCCGACCTGGCGTCTTCATCAGAGATTAAATCATCAAGTACCGCCAGCTGAGGGCGCACACCCATCTCTTTTGCTCCACGAACACCAGTTTTAGCACCATAGCCTTTAACAATAAATTTCTTCCCATCGATATTTGTAAATTCCCAACGAATGTCAGTAAAACGAATACTTGGAATATATTGCTGTAAAAATTCACTATTTTCCCAGCGGAACTCCAGATTTTTCCGCATATTTTTTACACCATTCTCAATACTATCTGAAACATACAGTGCCAGGTTCACACTCCCAAACCCAGGAATTTCACCATAAACAGCTATATAAAGAAATAAATACTCCCCCATGATGGTAGTTTTTGCCAATCCACGGGAGCACATATTGATAATTTTTTGATCAGGACCTGGGACATTATCCAACATGCGAAGGTGGGTTACGGGCGTTTCATGCTCTTCACCCTCATCTCCATTAACCATTTTAATAAAATTGATGAATTCCAGAGCAAATGCATCCGGGCTGTAAAAAAAATCTTCACCGTAGTCGACTTCATTCAACCACTCAACGACCGTCTTCTTGTCATATAAACTAGCCATTTACGACACCCTCTTCAATATTGGTAGTTGGGTTTATCAATCTACTTTCAGCAATATTTTTAACTGTGACCACACCACTATCCAACATATCCAATTGCTGCTTCACCAGCATGGCAGTAGTTTCCCGCAATGCTTTTATCGTATCGTCTTCCTTCAGGCCAATATCCAATTCAATCTTCTGCGCTTCAGGAGGCTTCAGAGTCTCAACCAATTTTGAAGCTGCATTACACCGGACCATTTCACTCTTTGCCCCGGTCATCAATGTAGCCAAATTATTTAACGCCTCCTGGTAAAGAGGAGCATTCACAATATGGGTTGGCATCATTGTTTGACCCATTAATAAAATAACCAGTTTTGTGCCGGCGTACCTCGAGCATACTGCAGCGATCGAACTACGATCATATTGCTTTTTAACCAATGCATTATATCTGTCTGGAAAAGTTTTAGCCCAGGCGGTAATGTGATTATCCCCCAGTAATTTATGACTGATAAATTTAACTGCGTTCAGGTAGGCATCCATCTTAAACCTACCCTCACGCATAACACTCGTTAAACCAATAACATTCTCACGATATACAGCCAGGATCTCCGGATCCATCAGTGCACCATTTATTTTGGTAAGCAAATCCGGGTTAACATTTTTCTTCATGTGAGCCGGCATTGCTTCTTTGAACTCGTCGATCGTGATCGGTGTATCGTAAGCCATTGTACACTCCTTAAATTAAGGTAAAACTACCCAGTCTTCTGCCAACATATCACTCTGAGATGCCAACCAACCAGGTTGCCAATCACCGGTAGCGGTAAACATAGCAAAATAACCAAGGCTATTCAACGGTGTATCCTCTCCAATGAATTTTGCTGTCCGGTCATTTACCTTCCTGGCAGTGTCGGTCGTATTGTACGGCGGCAATGAAAGTGGCTCCATATAAACCACAAACATATTCTTGCCATTCCAGCCTGCCCGGGCAATTTTCCTACCACATCTAGCTGCTTCAGTGGCGAAACCAAAGGTCAAGCCTGTATCGATCCTATGCGATGCCTCAAAGATTTCCTTGGGGGTCCAGGAAATATACCCATCAGGATAAACGACCATGTAACCCTTCCGGGTGGGATCCTCATTTGCAGGGATCTCCCAGGCTCTTATGATATTGTACTCACCAAGGGTCACCGGCTCAGCTTGAATAAATTTCACTCCAAGATAATTTTGCATATTCTCTCCTTTAAAAATTATGGGCTAATTCCCACAGTGGTTCCACAGATGCTCGGCCTCATCATGATTGGTGCACCTGAGTATTTCGGGGTTAATTATATAAGTATTACGGGGATCATCGAAAGTAAAAGAATGGTTATTTATATAAGGAATATGTTTTCTAACTCTACGAATTAAACCAACATCTTTAAGCTCTTTGAGTCTCCTGCTCAAACTTTCCTTCTCCGTTTTATTCATTAACTCTTCCGGAGTATATTTTGAAATATTATTATCCTCGGATCTATTAAACTTTAAATTATTAAATACACTGAAAGCGCCCTTACTAACTTTCTCCAGTAGATCCAATAAATCAAACACATCTACATTCATAGATTTATTCCTCCGCTTTATATTGGTAAAAGGAGCAACAGCAGCAAATGGAGCCCGTAACTTATGACTACTCTTTTTCCTTACTATTACTTCCGAGGTCTTACTATCATAAATAACTTTTTCTTGTGAATCCAGTATTCCCATGTTATAACTCTCCTGTCTCGATCAATTTGCACCCTCCTGGTAAGTTGGTCTTGAGACCTCTCCTCAAAGGACCAGCTCTCACCGGCTGGTCCTTTTTTATTCAAGGCAGAGATTTTACTCTCAATGCTTTACCATCCCAGCCTCCCGCCGGCACCTTTATTTATCTATTTATTTTTAACTCTTAAAAGAACAGTTCTTGTAGTATTCCTACAACGAAACAACTGATCGGACTATAGGCCACTTGTAACAGTATTACAAGAGAGAAATTTTTACTTGTATTGTGAGTACAAGAAGCATATTTGTAACTATCCGTTATCATTACCGAATCCGGAAATTGGATTACCCCTATATTATATATATAGCGTAAAATAGCCCAAAAAAGGAGTGTAATAATTCTCTAATAATCAACCTATAAGTCGAAGCTTCACCATCCGGTAACTATCGATCGCTTCGCTCACTCCGTTACCTACGGCTCGCTTCTCCTATACAAACCGGAGATACTGTAAAGATAGACGACGAAATACTGGGGCCCGAACTTTACTATTATAATAATATTACATACTTATATTAAATAATGGGCCCTTACTATAAAAATAATAGGAGTCGATTCCAAAACATGGGTGAAAACTAAATAGTTGGGTATAGGTTCAGTACTCTATATATATAGAGTCAAATTCGAAAACCACCCCCCGGGTGGTAAATAACTTCGCCCTACGTTTTTTATTGTTCACTCTCTGGGCACAACCCTTCCTACATCCATGGAGTAATTATACTCCCATCCCTGATCAGGAGGTATCATCATGGCTGATAAAGCCGCAACTACCAGCAGCAAGCTGGTCAAGACGACTCTGTTACCAGAGTTCGCATCCGAGCTGTATCAAGCAGCAAACAGCGCTGCTCGTACAGTACGTAAAACGGTCGAAGCTGTAGAGCGAACGGTCGATGGAATCGATGAGATCGCTACTCTGATGCTCCGTCAGCAGCAAACTCGCTTACTCGCTGAACTTAACATTACAGCTACCAAGTAACATCCTATGCCTGGCCCTTCGGGGTCAGGTATTAGCTTTAAGCCCACACTTACCACACAACTACACAATCACACCTTCAGATAGAATCTTAAAGACAAGACCCTTCTTACATCAATGGTAATTGAGGTAACTGCTACAGCTCACTACTGGTACTTATCACTGTAGCTTGTTTAATTTCGACTGTAAAAACTACCGGACTGGTCTCCGGGTATCTACAGATTACGTTGGGTCTGTAAGTACTATCAACAACCGTAGTGGGGTAGCCATGTCTATGCCCACTTTACTTTAATACTCTAACTAAGGAGATAGTTATGAAAATTGAACATAAAGTTAAACTTACTGGTATTAACGTACTCGGAGAAAGAGTTAAATTTCTTAAAGATGTTGTTGAATTCACTGATGACAACAGCTACTTCTCCATCACTATGGGTGACGCTAACAGCGTCAAACTCATCACTCCCAAGGGAACTTACTACCTCAAGAAACATACTTCCCTTAACATCTACTCTGGTATTTGCGGTGATACCAAAGTACGAGTTAGCTTAAAGAAGATCGTTGGTCTTCTGAGCTACTGGGCTGAGCCTAAAGCTGAGAAATAATCAACCGAAGGGTGAAGGAGCAAGGGAAGCGTAAGCGACCTGCAGCTCCTGTAACCCTGAAGGTTAATATTCAATACTACAGAAAGGATAGAATCATGATGGTATTTGAAAGTATGCAGCACATTTATGAAAAGACTAAAATACAATTCCAAAAGGGTTATCTTACTAACTCTCAACAAGAACATGCTTCTCCTATCAGCAGCTGCAAGCCATATGATCACTGCTGTCCTGATCTTCCCTTTCAACACCCCAACATGTACAAATTTGCCTGTTTAATTAAACAAGAGCTTACCTGGTATGGCTGCAGACATTGTCAGCATAAAGCAGTTATCAACTCTGTTGATGAACTGAATAGATTCAAAAAGTATAGAGGTAGTCTCGTAGCAGAAAAAGATTACTAATCGCCAGCTTTACAATCCTTCTTAAATCAGGGCAATTATGTCAATCATTCGCACCCACGCCTCAACTCTGGAGGCTCTGGTTAAATCCAAAGTGGCAGAATCCTCGCAACCCGCATTCAAACTAATAGAAGTCAGAAGGCCCACCAGAGCATCGGTGGGTTCTTCCATATCAATTTACTAAAGGAGAATCTAGTGATTTATAAAACGTTCCAGGAACTGGCTATCGCAGAAGGTTTAACTCTCGAGCAACAACGATACGAGCTGATCGAGGCGTATCACAACGAGCACAAAGCCTTTTATGGCTGTCGTCCTCGGAATGAAAACCTGGATCTCATTAGCATCGATGACCTTGCTGAAATGGTCAGAGACCTTTCCATGCGTGAGAGTGATGAGCAGTATGAAGCTCGTATTCACGAGGAGAACATCGTCTCTATGTATTCCTTTGGTGCTCCCGATCGCAGGACTGCTGAGCGCTGGGCTCATCAAGCAGCATAACTCTATCGCTCCCTTTGGGGAGCAGAAGGAAACAACATGAAAAAGCTTATCATCACTGTCTTAATCACTATCTTATTGTCCGGCTGTGGGCAAATGTTCCCAACGCAAGCTCAGATTGAAAACATGACGCCCAGAGAATATTCAGAATATCAATATAATCGGGCACAATGGGATGAAGCTGTAAATAACTTTGATAGCGGTAGCAGCCAGAAAACTAACTGCTCATATTCCAATGGCATGCGCTATTGCTGGTAAGGAGGTTTAATCATGGGTAGAACACGCATGTCATGGGATTGGGTAGGTAAATACCCTGTATTTATCTATACCAATTTCATCAAAGATTTTACATTTAATGTTCGCATTGTCATCGGTGAAAAAGGTAGTCAAAATGCTGTTGGTTATGGGCCAACAGCAACACCTGATATTGAGTATGTTCAAACTGATATTGTTT
>Ga0164315_10003794_pt1 | contig 11744 bp, 3 predicted proteins | sample GuaBasSedimGuay6_FD_113737 | JGI IMG/M metagenome (GOLD analysis project Ga0164315, IMG submission 113737) | Subseafloor sediment microbial communities from Guaymas Basin, Gulf of California, Mexico - Guay6, Core 4569-2, 0-3 cm | ecosystem: Environmental > Aquatic > Marine > Hydrothermal vents >... | reverse complement strand
TCTAAAATGTCGGGGTGTGGCGCAGTCTGGTAGCGCACTTGCATGGGGCGCAAGTGGTCGTGGGTTCAAATCCCGCCTCCCCGAAAATTATTATCTAATAAATTAATGGGCGCATTCCCATTTTAAAAATAATGCACCCAAGTTGATTTGTTCTAAAATGTCGGGGTGTGGCGCAGTCTGGTAGCGCACTTGCATGGGGCGCAAGTGGTCGTGGGTTCAAATCCCGCCTCCCCGAAAATCCTACCAATAATTTTCCTACCAATAATTTCCTAATTCTCATTCTCCTCCAAAAAAACCACCGACGTGCTGCTTAGCTTTCGCTTATTTTTTCTTTATGTAAATCATTGATTTTAGGTTTTGACGACTCAGGAATAACTGACGAATTTTCTCAAGAGTGTCAAGAAGCCGAAACACCAAAAATACTAAGTCACTGAATTTATTAGATACATTTATAATGCGTTGACTTTAAAACTCAAAAAATAACCGATTGATATCGATGTCATTTAATTCACGATGCACTAAAAAATAAGCGAAAGAACAGTTATAAATGAAAAATGATCGTTATATATAGATGTTCAGATAATTAATCTCACAAGTCAAAGTTAACGGATACTATCCCATCGAGGTATAGCAGCAGTGAAGTTACGTTATTTTTCTGAAAAGCTATAGATGTTCAGATAAATAACTTCACGGATCGTATCCCTCGAAGGGATGCTATCCGTTATGGCTTGTGAAATTATTTTTCTGAAAAACGATAGATGCCCACCCAATTCATAGCGATATTCACATCCTGCCTTAAAAAGACTTCCACATTTGACTTCAACTTAATATCCCCCACATAAAGAGCAACTACGCTTCCAACTATTGATTCGACACTTGAAACATGGCTTTCGTTCCTAGTCATCAAAGCGGATCACACCCAATCCCATTGAAGTGCTATAGACTTATAGACTTTCATAAAATTGGAACCGAGACTTTAGCTTAGGTAACTCCAAAAAATTAAAATACCCACGTACAGAATTGGGCAACCATAAAGGATTGCCCCTACAACATTAACACGTAGGGGCAATCCCCCGCGCAAGCCCTCTTGGGTATATTATTTTTTGGGAGTTAGCTTACAACGCACCGCCTAAAGGCTTGACTCTTAAAGGTGAAACTTCGTTACAATATTTATTATTCTTACAAACTATAGAAAAATCGGATTTCTTGTGCCATGATTATTCGTTTTTAAAAGCATATCGAGGAACTTGCTTTGGCGGGTAATAGGTAATAGGTAATAAATAATAAAATGCTGGAACGAAAACTCCCTTTGCTCTGGAAATGGTTTATTCATTCATTAATAACTGATGTTACACACATTGCTTCGACTTGTCGCAGTGCAATAAAGCGGAAAGTTCCATACCATGATGATGTTTGGTGAAAGGGTTTGCGGTTGCCCTCCCGCAAAGGAGCAACCACAAAGGGGCTCGCGCGGGAAATTGCTCCTACAATATAAAAACTCAATGTAGGGGCAATCCTTTATGGTTGCCCTTCTTTATCATTTTGAAGCGTTGTGTGTCATAGAGTTTTTAAATGAAATGCAAAGGCCATTGCTCGTTATTCGCTATTCTTGATTTGAGATTATTGCTGGCCGTTAAATGAAAGGCGAAGGCCATTGTTTGCTATTCGCGATTTGAGATTATCCCTGGCCGTTAAATGAAAGGGGCTCGCGCGGGGGGATTGCCCCTACAATATATAACGATATGTAGGGGCAATCCTTTCGAGGCAAAAGTTTTTGCGCGCAAAAACGGATTCCGAGAATATGGTTGCCCCTCTGGATTATCGAGCTAGCGTTGTGCGTCACATGAGTTAATAATTATTTAATTCACTGATGGTTTTTATTGCCCGACAAATCCATTACCTTTTACCCTTCTGCCCATTATCCATTTTTAAATGCAATCAATCCGTAAAATCCGTCAATCTGTTGTACTTCCTGCCCCTGATTGAAAGAAAATCAATCCACTAAAATCCTTTCATCCAATAAAACTATCATTTGACTATCACAACTTAGCACCTATAAGTTTGTAAAAGTAATTATTTTGTTAACACCGTTTTTAACATTCGAGGCTAAAGTTTTTCTAGCAAACTTGAACCTCGAATAGAGTTCACAGAGTCACACAGAGTCATCAAGATAACAAAATCTCTGGTTATCACAGATTTTGGGGGGGGAACTGTTTGAGTCAGCCAAAAAAAACATCCAAAATACGGTTCAAAACTCACGTAAACCTTTGAAATTATTGCAGCCCTCCAAATCCGTTACAATCATGAAAATCTCTGTGAAACTCTGGGGAGCGTAGTGCCTATCGTTAAGAAGATTTAAAAACTGATAGGTGGTAAGCTATCACAAATAATTAATTGATATGTTGTTCTATATAACATATAATAAAAAATAAGATTATTTTGCTTTCACAAATAATTAATTGATATGTGGTTTTATATAATATATAAGAAAAAAATATTTAATAACTGTCCTTTCGCTTATTTTTTACTTGTGTGTTACGTTACATTATTCAAATTTAAAAATGCTTTTATCTTTATATTCAACCGGTTATAACTGGTTGTCATAAATTCAATGATTGACATCTTAGGCGTTTTGGCTCTTTGGACATCTTGAGCAAACCCAAAAGTACACAACGATTCGGGCAAGACGTAAAATCAATGAGTTATACAATTAATTTGAGCCGAAAAAATAAGCGAAAGGTAAGTAATAACGCTACTATCGCTTATTTTTCAAAAGTCTTATAGTATTCAATGACAGCGGGTATAATTAATTGCAGTTGCAAAATTTATTCATGCTATAACTCACTAAAAAATATATACTTTTTTGGGGATAGGCTAAAAGTGATATTTTAATACAATGGTGCCTTAGGTGTAAAATTGTGTTGTGATCCAAACAAGATATTGAATCCGGTGATAAATCCAATCCCCGTCCCTGTTTAAGCGGGTGGAAATTGGAGAACAAAGACGCTTTAATTTTACCCATTATTTTTGACACCACAATATTTGTTGATTTGAATCAAACAGTGCCACCCGTCTCTCTCCATTTATACCGTATTTACGGAGTTCAGGAGACATGAAACTAAAAACTGAAAACTGAATATGAAAGATTTATTAGAACTGTTCAATAACCTTGCTTACATAAAAGATTTTGACAAAATTTATATAGGTTTAGCCTCTCCAGAAAAGATTCGTTCATGGTCATATGGAGAAATAAAAACGCCTGAAACTATCAATTACCGTACTTTTAAGCCCGAACACCAAGGCTTGTTTTGTACTAGAACTTTCGGCCCGATTAAAGATTACCAATGTTTGTGTGGTAAATACCAACTCTTCAAACATCAAGGCATCGTTTGTGAAAAATGCGGTGTTGAAGTCATCGAGACTAAAGTGCGTCGCGAGCGGATGGGCCATGTTGAACTGGCAATCCCCATTGTTCACACTTGGTATTTAAAATCGTTACCCTCTCGCATCGGGACGTTATTGGAGATACCACTGCGTGACTTGGAACGTACCCTCTATTTTGAAATTTATGTGGTTATTGATTCGGGTTCTACCCCCTTAAAAAAGGGGCAAGTGTTGTCAGAAGCGGCTTATTTGGAAGCCTTCAAGGCTTATGGACATGGATTTGATGCACGAATGGGAGGGGAGGCTGTTTACGAGTTATTACGTTCTCTTGATTTAACCCATGAAGAAGATAAATTGTGCGAACAAATCAATACCACCAATTCCGAAACCATCAAAAAAAGACTGAGAAAACGCTTGATGTTGGTTCAATCATTTTTGCATTCTGGCAACAAACCTGAGTGGATGGTATTGAAAGTATTGCCGGTTTTGCCACCGGATTTACGCCCTTTGGTGTTGATTGAAGGAGGACGTTTTGCGACTTCTGATTTGAATGATTTATATCGTCGAGTCATTAATCGCAATAACCGTACTAAACGCTTGTTAGAGTTGAAGGCACCGGAAGTTATTATCCGTAATGAAATGCGTATGTTGCAGGAATCAGTGGATGCGTTGCTTGATAATGGACGGCGGGGCCGGGTTTTAACCGGGGCAAATAAGCAGCCGCTTCACTCATTATCCGATATGATTAAAGGCAAACAAGGCCGTTTCCGCCAAAATCTCTTGGGTAAGCGAGTAGACTATTCCGGGCGTTCAGTGATTGTGGTAGGGCCTTCCTTGGAATTGCATCAGTGCGGTTTACCTAAGGAAATGGCTTTAGAACTATTTAAGCCATTTGTACTTGGTCATTTGGAACGACGCGGTTTAACCGCTTCCATTAAGGATGCTAAACTTTTAGTTGAACAAAGGATACCTGAAATTTGGGATATTCTTGAAGAAGTGGTTCAAGAATATCCGATATTACTCAATCGGGTACCCACTTTGTATCGTTTAAGTATTCAAGCTTTTGAGCCAGTGTTGGTTGAAGGTAAGGCTATCCAATTACATCCGTTGGTCTGTAAGGCTTTTAATGCCAATTTTGATGGCGATCATATGGCGGTACATATTCCTTTGTCTCTAGAAGCACAACTGGAAGCCCGCGTGTTGATGATGTCCAGCAATAATATCTTTTCTCCAGTGAATGGAATGCCTTTGATTGCGCCTTCTGAAGAGATGGTTTTGGGTTTGTATTTTATGACCCATTCTTGTGATGGGGCTCGTGGCGAAGGAATGGTGTTTGCCAATATTAATGAAGTACACCGCGCTTATGGGAACAACGTGGTTGATTTGCATGCCTTGGTTGAAGTTCGTTTTTTAAAATTCATACCTTCAAAATCTCGGAAGAAAGCGGTTCAAACGCATGAACGTGTTAAAACGACCGTCGGGCGGGCTTTACTTTCACAAGTGTTACCGGCGGGTTTACCTTTTGAATTGGTAAACCGTTGTTTAACAGAGAAAAGCATTACTCAATTAATTAAGTTGTGTTATCACCATGTTGGTTTAAATGAAACCCTCATTTTTGCTGAAAAGCTGATGTCTTATGGTTTCACTTATGCTACCCGTGCTGGCATCACTTTAGGCATTGAAGATATCGTCATACCAACACAAAAGCCTAGTCTCATTGATGACGCGAAAGTTTTAGTCGAAGAAGTCCAAAAGCAATATAGGGCTGGCATGATAAGTAACGGTCAACGTTATAACCAAATCATTGATATTTGGACAACCGTTAACCATAAAATGACTCAAGCCGTGTTGGCGCAATTATCAGGAAACGATCCCCAATACACCGCCAGTGCTATAGAGTCAGAAGACGAACTTCTTGATACCGAAAGAGAAACGTCCGTTCCCGGCAATGCGTTGTACATGATGATGGACGCGGGTGTGCGAAGTTTAATACCAATTCATCAACTGGTTGGTATGCGTGGCCTTATGACTAAGCATGATGGTTCGATTATTGAGAGACCCATCACAGCTAATTTCTGTGAGGGGTTGGATACGCATGAGTATTTTCTTTCTACTCATGGCACTCGCAAGGGTCTAGCGGAACTGGCCATGAAGACGGCTAACGCCGGCTATTTAACGCGGCGGTTAGTAGATGTGGCCCAAGATGTCATTATTGTGGAGCCAGATTGCGGCACGAACCAAGGTTTGACTTTGACAGCCTTGATTAAAGATGAACAAGTTCTAGAATCTTTGAGTAATCGGGTACTTGGACGTGTGGTACCTGAAGATGTTTTTATCTCTAAACCAAAGACTAAAAAAAGGAAACTGGTGATCAAGGCAGGTACATTGCTTGACGAAACTTGGGTAGAACACCTTGAAGATTTGGGGATAGATCACATCAAAATACGTTCTCCGATTACTTGCCAATCTGAAGATGGCATTTGTGCGATGTGCTATGGGCATGATTTGGCTAGAGGACAGTTGGTAGATATTGGTGAAGCTATCGGGGTGATAGCGGCTCAGTCTATTGGCGAATTAGGAACCCAATTGACTATGCGTACACTTCATAGGGGCGGTGTTGCCAAAAGAACTGTTGTTGCCAATTATATTGAAAGCAATTCCACTGGAATAGTTGACTTTCATGATATTAGGCTAATTCGGCGGCAGATTAAAAAAAGAGGGAGATTGTCACGCAAGAATTTTCAATTAGTGACCGTCTCACATAATGGCGAGTTCCGTATTCTTGATGATTCTGGAATAGAACGCGAACGTTATAAAGTACCTTATGGTGCCATAGTCTCTGTAAAGGACGGCGATCTTCTTCATGCAGGGCAACATCTTGCGAGTTGGGAACCTCACATCTATCCTATCATTACCGAAGCAGCCGGGTATGTTCGTTTTGTTGATATCCGTGAAGGTATCACGGTTAATCGTGAGGAGGATAAAAACACCGGCCTTTCTACAACCGTCGTCAAAGATCCAAGACAGCGCCCCGCTCATGCGAAGAACTTGCGCCCAAAAATCAAAATTGTTGATAAACGTAACAACGAACTGATATTTACTGATTCCGAACAGCCGGTTGTTTATATATTACCGCCACATGCCATTATCAATGTTGAAGATGGTGCAAGAGTCAGTAGCGGAGACATTATAGCGATACTTCCACAAGACTCTCCCGATATTCGTGACATGACCGGCGGTTTACCCCGCGTCATCGATTTATTTGAAGCGCGTGTTCCTAAAGAGCCGGCTGTATTAACGCTTCGCGCTGGTACCGTTAGTTTTGGTAAGGAAACTAAAACTAAGCATCGCTGTATTATCACTGATGAAGACGGCCAAATGGATGAATTTTCTATTCCCAAATGGCGGCATATAAACGTTTCTGCTGGGCAACAGGTAAAGGTAGGCGAGATTATTGTGGATGGATACCAGAATCCTCACGATATTCTGCGCTTAGAAAGCATTAATTCGGTGGCGAAATACCTCGTCAACGCAATGCAAGAAATCTATATGACTCACGGTGTTAAGATTAATGACAAGCATTTTGAGGTGATAATACGGCAGATGTTGCGTACTGCCACCATTGTGGCTCCAGGCGACACACCGTTTTTATGTGACGAGGTTGTTTTGCTCCCCCGATTATCAGAGACAAACCAAAAAGTTGCTGAACAAGATGGAAAACCGGCAACTTGGAAACCGAATTTATTAGGCATTACCAAAGCTTCATTAGCCACTGAATCATTCATCTCGGCAGCCTCGTTTATGGACACGGCGCGGGTGCTACTTGCCAGTGCCGTGAGTAGCAAATATGATGAATTACGTGGAATCAAGGAAAATGTCATAATAGGCCGTTTAATTCCGGCAGGGACAGGTTTGCATCATCACAAAAACAAGCAACGCTCAAAGGGGAAAGGTGCTAGAGTTTAGGTGGGCTGGTGAAAAGGAGGTTTCATGGTTTCCGTTACTTTCACCCATTTAAGTGAATATTTATGGGCTGGTCAATTATTGATTGTGAAAATATAAAAGCGGGTTCAACAATGAAGCCATGCGGCTTAAATACAAAATTTTTTCATCATCCCAGGGCTGGGGTGTTCAATTTGTGTTCAAATCAACCCTGAGAGTTCACCCTATTTTTGCGTTATTTTCACTTTGCTGGGGTCCAAACTTGGGTTTGGCAGGCACAAACTCAAGTTTGGACTCCTGTTTCTGGTTTTAGCCTCAATCCTGACGGCCGATTAAAGTGGGTGGATTCTTTGTTCTAGGTTAACTTGCACCCGCTCTCGTGCAAGTTAACCTAGAACGAACTGCTAGTCACTATACCAAAAACGTTCCAAACCGTTGTTATTCTAACTGTAGCTTCAAAGCCGGCATGAGACGCTGTAAGTTCTTCAAAAACCTAACCTGCCACGGAATATCTTCATGCCCCACCGCTACCAGTTGCAGCGTTGTCTGCTTCCGCACACTGATTACAAACTTCGTAAAAGCGTTGATCCCAGAGCTGTTTAATAACTCCAGATCCTTCACATCCAAAGTTAACTCGGTAGGATGTGCCTTGATTGCGGTATTGAATAAGTCCAAGATAGGTGCATATTCGTCAGTGCTACTGAGTAGTAATGAACCTTTGCAAACCACGCTGGCCGCTTCAGGGTTGTACGTGATATTGTAATCATCGGTTTTAATTTCCATGCCCGTTTCTCCTAATATGGGTAAGTGAATTATATTTTCAAACACACCATTGTTGTTACGACAGGGGTAGGTGCTTCCTGAGCCATTTGAATCGTATCGAATTTCCAAGCAAGTTGAGCCGAGTAATCGCATATCATGCTAAGAAGCCCCAGCCCAGAATGGCCGCTATTTTCGTCGCTGGCATTGGCTTCCATACAGCGAAAGTACAACTCACTCGGTTCACCATGCGTGACTTCTTTGATGAAGGCTTTCAAACGTTTCATGTTCTGTGAAGCAATACTATTGGTAACGTGGAATATCAATTTATCGCTATAAAGATGGAATGCAATTCTGGTGGAGTACTCGGAATTTTCATCACTAAACTTCATCGCATTTTCCAACAATTCATTGGCAATGTATTTAACGGCGTTCCTACTTCGCACCGGGATTGGGATAGTGGGATCAGAGTTCGTTGCCGGCTGACCAATGAAGAAAACCTCTAGGTAATCTGCAATAAAATCAGCCGACAAACCATTTGTCCGCCAACGCCGCTGTAATGGAATAGAGCCGGGTGAAAAACCGAGTTTCAAATAATCACCATCGCTCTTGAATTCCTCAATAAAGTCCCCGAATATTTGTGTCGTCATATTCAATCATCTCCCTTTAGACAAAACACCCATGAGTTTCGTGAAAACTAAGATAAGAGTGGAAGAAACCATAGTTTTTGAAAAACTCTTGCTGTAAATTTTTCCATGATGGAATCTACGCAAAAGTTGACAGCATCGCTCTAACTGGGGCAAAGATTGGAGTTATTCGTTGCGCTGTGCTTTGGGCTTTCACAATTTACAGCAATCAATAAATACAGCCAGAAATTTTTGTGCCCAAAAACTTTAGCCTCGACTGGATTTTCACGGATTTCAAGGGCGCACCGTATAACTTGCCTTTTTTTGTTTAAGTACTAACAAAGTAATATCATCATAAACTCTTTGCTGACCAATGTGTTGCCGCACATCAGCAATGACTGCCAGCTGGATTTCTAAGGCCGACTGGTGCCAGTGGCAACCAACGATTTCGCACAGCCGCTCTACCCCATATTGTCTCTTATCAATGTTTCTTGCTTCAGTAATACCATCAGTGTAGAGTACCACACCGTCCCCCGGTTGCAAAGTTATTTCTTTTTGTGCAACAAAATCAGCAATGTCGGGTTCTACCCCCACCATAAAACCTAAATTGAAGGTATCAATCCTTTCTATATCTCCCCCTTGACGCACGACTATGACTTCTTCGTGTTGCCCACACAAACGAAGGACACCGTCTTGATAATCCAATAAAGACAGGGTCAAGTTCTTATCCGAATTCATGCGCTGCACATTGTCATAAATCACGCGATTGAGAATGGTTAAGAAGGTTTCTGGCTGAGTCATACCATTGGTTAACAGGGTACGCACGGCCATTTGTACCATTAGCATTAATACGCCGCTGGCAAGCCCATGTCCGGTCACATCGCCAATGCCAATTTTAACGCAGCCATTGTGTTGCAGAACATCATAATAATCGCCACCGACTTCATCAGCCGGTTCCATAAACCCAGCAATGTCTAATCCTTTAATCTGCTTCAATTCTGGTTCTTTGGGTAACACCATCTGTTGTAGTTGGCGCGTGATCTCAAGTTCTGCACCCATCCGCAGATTTTCCGCTTTAAGACGTTCATTTAAGGCTGTCACTTTCTGATTAGCTTGAGCCAATTGATGAGTGCGTTGAATCACGCGCTGCTCAAGCTTTTCGTTAATTCGGCGCAATTCAGCCTGCTGTTTTTGTAAATTTTGCGACTGACTGTATAGCGTGCGAGTCATTTCACAGAGGGCTATTCCCAATTGATCTTGCTGAGAAAGCAATTTCACTTCTCTGGTATAATCACCGGCTGCAATGGCATTGGCTTGCTCTATCGTACTTTTGACACTGTTTCTTAATTGATGGAATGAGCCGATAATTTCAGCAATTTCATCTTTGCCTTGGTATGTGATATCGTCTGCTCCAACCAACTTCTTACTCTGAGCCAAACGTTTTAAATCGGCAATTTCATCTTTCCCTCGGCAGATGATATCGCCCGCCTTAACGACCTTACCTTGGGCCAGACATTTTAAATGCTCGTTGACTTGTAACAACGGCGTTAGCAAATGTTGAGTAAAGCGATGAATTAAGACAGCGGCCGTGAACCCAACCAAGAGTGCAACAATGCCTAGCAACCATTCCAGTTTTATGAGAGCCGCAAAGGCTTCATTTTCATTCATTTCAGCAATCAGTGCCCATTTCGTATTACCTATCTTTAGGGGCGTATAGGCTGACAGAACCGAATGACCTAGATAATTATTGATGATTTGTTCACCCGTTTCACCGGCTAAGGCTGCACGACTGCTTTGCGTGTCTACCACACCGATACTAGGATTGGCAAAGGAGGCTTTTATCGAATGATTATCAAGATCAAGAAACGAGTTGGAACGCATGAGCATATCGTTGCCGACGAGGTAAGTTTCACCACTTTTGCCCATACCAGCACGTTTAAGCATCACTTGTTCTAAAATATCATCAGACAGCTGCAAAGCCACAATCAGTTCAATTTCACCCTGTTGTGAAAGCACCGGTTGGGCGACAAAAAGATAAGGATCATTGTAACTCGGGGCATAAGGTGCGTAATCACTAATACCAAAGGTTTTGCTCTGTGAGACTTTTCTGCTCAAGTTACCCAGCGTTGATTCTGCATATTTGCCAGTCAGGATATTTGTGGCATAATCAGCCTCATGCTTAACCGTATAAAATATTTTGCCATCCGGATGAATCAGATAGAGATCATGGTAACCATAGTGGTTAATATATCTACTGAAAAAATCTTCTTGCGCTTGTTCCCCCATTAGTTTTGGAGTAATTGATTCTTCCAAGCTTATTGTGGTGATAATGCCCCAATTAAGTCCCTGTATTTGCAATGGTGCATAGCTGGCTAGTTCCAAATCGCGATTGTCGTTTACCTTGATTGCTATACCAGATTTTCCCGCCAAGGCTTTGTCAATGTCATCACCGCGGGTTTCATAACCCATCACACACTGTTCTTTTCCTTTAATCAGTCGGTTGCTACGATAACTGATTTGTTCATTCCATGCACCGACAAGGTAAGATTCCTCCGTTTTTCCCATCCCTTCACGCCTTTGTACAATGGCATTTATTGAGTCAGGCGACAAACAGAATGCCAAGACACCGATGAGCTCACCAGAAGAGAATATTGGGGCAGTCATAAAGGCAACATGCTGATTATTCCTTGGTGCATAAGGTTCAAAATCCTGAACGGTTATTCTTTTAAGTGCTTTTTTAAACCCCTTAGCCAAGGGACTGTCTTTTAATGCCCCATTCAACAGATTTTGTCCTAGTTTATCAGGTTTGGTGGCTGTGTAAACAATATCGCCTTTTACTGTCATCAGGAGCAAATCATTATACCCATAAACTTTTTGGTATCGTTTTAATTCCAGATCGAGTTTATCTTTTATGACATACCAACCCATGTCTGACACGGGGCGATCTGCTATTTTAAACGCCAAGTGAAATTGATTCATAGCTTGAATAAGTAATTCACTTTTTGACAAGGTGTCGATATTATTCAACCGTTC
>Ga0164315_10003793_pt1 | contig 11744 bp, 10 predicted proteins | sample GuaBasSedimGuay6_FD_113737 | JGI IMG/M metagenome (GOLD analysis project Ga0164315, IMG submission 113737) | Subseafloor sediment microbial communities from Guaymas Basin, Gulf of California, Mexico - Guay6, Core 4569-2, 0-3 cm | ecosystem: Environmental > Aquatic > Marine > Hydrothermal vents... | reverse complement strand
TTATTAGAAATGTTTATGTCCCTATAATTTCTAAGCTGTGCATTAATATTTCTACCATCATTATTAGCTAAAGATATTAATTGATTATTAGATAGATTAATGGAGGAAGAACCATGTCCTAATATTCTATCCTCCCATAATATAGAGGTAACAGAACTATTAGCAAAAGCCCCATCTAAATTAAGTACTTCAGTTCCTGTATAATCAGGGACATATATAATTAATGTTTTTTCTGTAGTATCTGGCCAAGTAAATTCAGCAGTCTCCCCTATAATTTGAGTAGTACCGTCATCCCATAATAATACATCTAATATGGATGTGTTTCCTTTTAAAGTAAATGATTTAGTCCCCGATGCTTTTAACGTAACTTGCAATGCTTGTACATAAGTAATTTCTCCCAAACTAGATATAATAGCTCCTATACTTAACATCACGACATTATATTTAAATCCCCAGTAATATACCAATTTATACCATCCCCAGTAAACATATGTACCATATTTTTAGCACTAGTCATTGATAAATTTCCATATAGTTGCCCTGTAGATAATTCTGGGATAGTAGCCCCGGGGTTCACCGCTATTTGTATTCCTTCCCCATTTGCAAATCTAAACACAACCTCCATCGCTCCCTCTGGTATTACATCAACAACAGGAATAACAGAACTGCCGCTATAAGAAACAAGAATTGTTTTCCCGTTCATCGAATAATCAAGAAAGAAAAAACCCACAGTTCCGTCTAGTGTATCAACATTTAATCCTCCCCCACCTCCAACAGCTTCCCATGTACCAACTCCTCCAGTGATTCCTTTCAGTATATAAAGGGTTTCTGTTTCATCAACATAAACTTGTTGGCTAACTTCTGCTCTTAAAGGAACTAAAGCATCCCTACCAGCTAAATCTGGCTGATGATACCTATTATAATCAACCGGATCTGTTGATGCTACTCTTATTCCATAGGGAAGTTCTAATGCCATTTTTAATTATTTTATTTTCTTTCCTATATATCTAGTTTATCAGGGAGGAATCTTCGGAAAGATTCGAGCCTACGTTAGTTTGTACTTTAATTCCTGCTTGCATTAAATTACCTCTGAATCTTTCAGTAGCTAAATCTCTTTGTGGGAAGTATGATTCCACTGCTAGACTAAATGATAACTCTATATGCTGCTGTTGTGCTCCGTACGAAAACTCAAATTGTTTATCGTTTTCATATTGTTCTGGAAAGCCAACTTGAACGCTAATCCTGGTACCGTCATATTCAAAAGAATATTGATCTACCTTAGTAAATGTTCCCAGTACTGCTTGAAAGATTTTAAATGAATCTAATAGTGTATCAATACGAATTCTTATTAAAAAATCTAGGGCCAATGGAATGTTATTCGTATATGCAGAATGTGCTTTCATTTCCCCTTTATTATCTTCTTTGGTGTATGTATTTCTTACTAGTTTATTAGTAAGCCCTGCTGGGTTTATACTAGCAGCATTGAATAGTACAATACCTCTCGGAACAACATCATAATTACCCTCAGCAAATTGTTGCTTTGTTCCATCATCACACAAGATATAATCAAGATAATTATCCTGTAGAAATGCCTCGTCTCCCGCTAGAGAATAGAAGAAAGGAAGATGAATTTCCATTACCTCTTGTTTATTATTAGTTTGCAGATATGTTATCTTATCGTTCAACAATCTTACTAAACCTATTATAAGAGATCTAAGGAATACCTCATCTGTATTATATTTTTCTAAAAATCCACTCATATTAATATGTATTATAATATTTATTTATCTTATTCTTTATTATAGAAAGATCCCCTCCGTCACCAGTAGCACCAGTGTTCATATTTCTGTTAAAAATAAGTGCTTCTTGAAAGTGACCTTCTAATAGCTTTGTTCCATTAAATTGTCCTATCTGGAATTTTGTAATATTATAGTTATTACCAGGTACGTTCTCGTCTAGGATGTCGTTTTTCCCTAATATAGATGAGTTTGGATCATATACCGAATATAATATCTGTTGTGCCCCGTCAGCAGAAATAATGCTACTTGCATATTCGTTTGTATATACTACTCCTGTTGGATCTATCCATATAATATTACTTTCGGTACTTCCTGAAATAATACTTGCTTCCGGTCCTATAGCATCAATAGAACTGACAGTATATGCTGTTAGCGGCACAGTATGTCCGCCAAACGGGCCAGTAATTAAATTTGATGTTCCATCGAAATACATTGCAGGTTTACCGTTTAATGTTACTAAATTTCCTGCATCAACTATTTTAGGCCCCTCTGCATCAGAAGCAGGAAAAAGATCCGCTGCATCTCCCCGTACACCTGTAGGAAATTGTTGATACATTCTTACTACAAGACCATCAGTAGTTGATATCCCAGGCGCAGAGGTCACCCAGGCTTCTACGTCGCCATTAAGAATTTCACTAGCAGTAAAAATATTTGCTGTTCCGAAAGGAGTTCCCCCTGAGGACCTTTTAACCCTTATTACATCAACATCATCATCTGTTAATTGTCTTAAACTATAGCCAAGTAAAACATCAGACGCATATGCTTCTCCCATATAAATAATTCCTTGACTTTCTATGTAATCAGACCTTGTATACGTTTTCTGACCATAAGCATTTCCTGTTGTTAGGGAAACATCATAACTTCCCTCTGCTGCTCCTGTAGGTAATGCAGAAAAATCAACATATGGATATTGTCCGGTGCTTCCCGTAGGAGAAGCGAAATCTGACCCGAAATCACATGACCACCAAGTTGGACTAATGTGTTCAACTAATGTTGGGGTTAGATCTATAAATTGTACGACTCCTTTAGTAGGTATAACGATCTTGACCGCATCTACAGGATAATCTTTTGTATAGAAGAATGTATATGGTGCAGAAGGCGGGTAATTACCAGAACTTGTTACTGTAGGCGACGGGTTATAATTAAACGCAGGATAACCAAACGGAAGATTATCCATTCTGCCCGCTGTATCTTGTACAAGGAAGGTAAGCTCTCCATAATAAATCTTTATATGCTCGTAAGTTCCGTTAATATAAATAGGATGTCGAAAGAATCCATATTTCAATTCATCTTCTGTTATAGTTTTTATATCACTAGTTGGAAGACCTAATTGTTTTGCACAATCAGGAATACTTATAGGTGTTATAGCTTCTACTACATAAAAGGAAAATTGCTTCTCCTCGTCCCCTCTTATTGAAGGATTTTCTCTTTTTATAAAAAAGTAAGTATAATTAGAGATCGTTGCACTGGTATACACCGGGTTTCCCTTAACATTTTCAAGAGTATCACTAAAGTGAGATTCTATTCTTGGTCTCTTTCTAAGTAAACCTACTCCAAGAATCCCTCCATCGGTATCTTCATCAAAATTATTAAATGGAGTTCTACTTAATCCTTTAGAGGCAAGTCTACTCTTTAATGATTTTACTTTACTTTTCCAACTATTATTTGGATTTACTGGTTTTCTTGCCACAGAGATACATTATTTTATCTATATATCAGAGTAAAGAAAATCTAGAATTTCTCTATAGTTATTGTTGAGAAGTTACTTGGTTTAGTAACCTCGAGTTTCCAATCGAAAATATCATGCGACATTGGTGCATGGTTTATAACAAATACACTAAGCCCCATATCTTTAGAAACTTTCTTAAGTATTTTTAATATTGCATTAACCCCCTCTGGATCAACAGAACTAAATAATTCATCAAGGAATAAAAGATTTATTGAGCTAAATTTTAATTTCATTAATTTAAGAATAGAGATCAATACAATGAAATCTACCTTCTTCATTTCTCCAGTACTTAGAGTCGAGGTAGGTACTTTTAATCCCATATGGTATATAGAAGCTTTGAATTCTTCATCGAATATTATTTGGTATTCTAATCCCATCTCATTTAATAGGTCTAAAATTTCAGAATTCAGAGAAGGTAATATAGTTCTTATTGCCATTTGTTTAACCCCTTTCTCTCCTATTACCTCGTCCATAGATTTTATCCAATCTATTTTTTCTTCAGTTTTAAATTTTTCTTGAGATAAACCAGAATGCTCTACATTGAAACTGTCTATAATTTTCTTTAAACTCGATACTTGTTTATCTGAGGATACTGATCCTAATTTTCCAAGTTCAGTCTTTATTAATAAAAGTTTAGAAGTTATCTTGGTACTTTTATCTGAGAGATTTACTCTTGTCTTACCAAAAGCTAAATCTTTAGTTGAGAATTCTTTTTGTTCTTTATTGAGGGTTAAAAGAATTTCAGCTATATTACCCCTTTCTTTTATAAGCTCGTCCTCTATATTTTTATGGAATTCCCCGCTAAGCTCAGTTTGACACGTTGGGCATTTATCATTCTTATATAACGCAATCTTTCCGTCTATTTCTCTTTTTGTTCCCTCGTTCTCTACTATAAGATTATTATTATTTCTCATCTCGGTAGTGAATAAAGCATATTCGTCCTCAAATTCGGAAACTTTCCCGTTGTGTAATGTTTGTAAATCGGCAAAGGTTTTCAAGTTAGCACTAAGACCATCTGAAAGTCCTTTATTGTCTTTTGCTAAGGACTCACTTAGTTTAATCATCTCTGCTGAAGAATTTTCTATATTAGTAGTTAATGCTTCTAGCTTTCCTGCTGTATTAGTTAATATCTCTTTTATCCGCTTAGCTTCGTCTTTCAAAGCTGCTCTCATTTTATTAAGTATATGAAACCCAAAGATTTTATCTATTATCTTTCTCTTATCCTCCGGGTTCATTTTTATAAAACTCTTGAAATCATTAATCGAAAGGGAAATTGTATTATTAAAAACGTACTGCGGAATACCAAGAAGATCTTCTGTTAAATAATCTTGTACAGATCTCTTATCTGCTTTATCATATTCAACCTCGTTTATTATTACTCTAAATATACTTGGTTCTAATCCTCTTTCAATTACTATAGAATTCCCTGAAGCTTCAACGCTTATGCGTACCCACGTATTCCCATTAATTCTATTTGGGATGTCACTTAATTTCTTCCCTTCTACTTTACCATATAATGCAAAAGAAATAGCTTGGGATATACTAGTTTTCCCCGCTCCGTTTTCACCTACTATCTGATACAGGTTAGAATCTTCAAAACTTAATTCTTGTGTACGATTTCCGTATGATGAGAAATTTCGCCACTCTATCTTTTTAATTCTCATTTATCGTACGTTCATAAAGCTTCCCTAAGCTATTTATTAATTTATTCTTTGTTTCCTCGTCGTAATCCATATGTCCTACATATTCACTAATAAAATCAAGTACATTAAATTGCTTCCCGTCAGAATCATACATCTGAGCACTAAGGCTTGATGCCTTATCCGGCTCATATGGATGGAACATTATCTTTCTTGCCGATGTTATTTCATCTGTTAAAACACTCAAAGGAGCTTTTAAAGCCATCTTAGGATCTATCATTACATCAACAAAGTTATTTTTAAACTTTACCTCTAGCTCATCCGGAGTGCTTTCTAATATATCAGTAAATAAATGTTTATTAAAAGTAGGGCTGAAATTATTTCTAAATGCTGTTTCCTCCCCTGTTTCTAAATCTAACCTAAGAATGAACTTCGGGTTATCCATATCAGATCTTGTCAGTTCATAAGGGCTACCAAGCATAATAACATTATTGGTTTTCTGTGAATAGTGGATATGTCCCGAATAAACTCGCGTAAATTTATTTAATTCTTCTAAATTTGTCCCCTTGTCTATCTTAACATACTTATTAAACTTTAACCCCGTTATATCGGTATGGCAACAAAGATAATCATGTGCTCCAAACGAATCCAATGTTTCCCTTTCAGTATCAGTATCCTTTCTCCATGGCATCATACAGAATTTACGATCGCCAAGTATAAGTGTTTCTGGTTCTTCGAATATAGTAAAATTTGGAATCCATTTTATAGGCTTTAAAGAATTTATATCATTTGTATATTTTCCCCAGATATCATGATTTCCCAATATTACATAAATGCCATCATTAAATATTGATGACATTTTCTCAGCAATTTCCATACTTAGGTTTAAAACTTTTAAGTTTACACTCTGTCTAGAATCATGCCAATCTCCTAAGTGCATTAATACATCACCTTCTTGGTATTCCTTCTCAATCATAGGAAAGAACCATTCAAAAAAATATTCCCTCATGATTTCTATCCACTCGTTAGAACTATTCTTTATACCCAGATGAGTGTCAGTTATGAACCATACCCGCTTTGCGTTCTCGTTTTTTATCATTTAGAAAAGTCTTGAAATGTTTCTCTTACTAAGTACCTGATATTTTTCTTCCATCTCATTAACTATCATTTCTCTGTATTTAGTAGGGATAGTTTCGTATGCTTTATCATATCCAAGCTTCAGATAATCACAGATACCAACAAATTTTTCAACAAACCCATACTCATTATCCTCCATTTTTTCTAATATCTCTTGAAATAGGTGCGGAATTAAATCCTTTGGTATTTTTTTCTTATACGATAACGGGTACCAGCGAGAGGTTTGAAATGCTTGGTATATTACTTCTTCTAAGTTTTTTCTGTGTAAATACTCTTCCTCGTCATAACTAGAATCTAGCCAATTACTTGTTGTATCAACATTAAAACTTTCGTGATAGTCATGATCTTTCGTAGGGTTATTATGCGCACCAAATATTTTATCCCCAAGAGGTTTCTTCTTAGCAAATCTATTAACTATTGCTTTCTTTTTATCTTCTTTTCCTTTAGCCATATTCTTCTATATTTTTATTCGATGTGCATAGGACTATTAGTATCTTCGATAATTCTCATAAAGTTATAATCGACCTTAAATATTTGGTGTGAATTTTTATATCCCTCTTCCCTATTTGCAACAATTTTTAATTTATACTGCCTATTCGCATGCATAATAGGATCCTGAATGATTCCAAACATACCATCAACAGTAGCAACCAAACCAGACGATTCTGCTGCCGAAGAGATTGTAAGATCAGTAGAGTCAAATTCCCCTTGTTTAGTTTGTGTTGCAGTTATTAGTGCCCACTCGTTAGCCATTGCCATCCCTCTTAGATCCTCCGCAATTTGTTTAATCTTCATATATGTATTCTCGGTATTCGGATTTCTCCAGTTTTTCAGAATGTTTATATAATCAACAACAACAACCTTAAACTTTATTCCCTTTATTTCTTCTACCTTCCTAAGATATCTTTCTATGTCTAAGACAGATGCTTGGGATGTTGGGAATTCTTGGATGTAAAATTTACCAGGAACCTTCAAATTATCAAATGACATTGATGCTAGTTTCTTTTTAATAAGTACAGAATCCTCAGCAGTATTCTTATAATCGCTGATAGGAATGTTTAATAAATTTGATCCGATTCTTTTAATATATTTACGATGCTCCATCTCAAGGGAGATTACCGCTACGTTATGTCCTTTCTTAACAGCTTCTGCTGCTATAGCACCTAGCCATAAAGATTTACCAACTTTAGGCATTCCCATAAAAACATATAAAGACTTAGCACTAAATCCTCCTCCTAGTACAGTATCAATAAAAGGAAAGCCAGAACTAAATGTATTATGTGTTAATTGTTTATGACTTTCTGGATGAAAGAAATCTAATCCCTCGTTAAAACTAAAATCTAAATTATTTCTTTCAAGTATAATATTCTTAAAATTATCTATTACGCTTTTTATGTTCTCTGAGGTTACTGGGGTCTTCTGTATATACTGTACAGCATCAACTGCAGATTCTGTTAAATTCTTATACTCGATAAAAAGCTCTGTGCTTTCTATAAGCCAATCTTCTTGGTATGAACTAAGATCTATATTATATAACGCATCAATCTCAGCTGCATCAACAATATCTGATTCCCCTCCTAATTTAATAGATTCTTTTAATTGAGCAGCAGTTGGTATTTCATGATACGAATCCCAGAATTTACTACAGATCCTAAATATACCTTTAAATGATTCACTTTTAAAAAATGTTTCCTTGCACGTTTCGAGATAATTAGGATTATCTATTACGTGCCTTAATATTATATTTTCTGAATGATTTATGTCCATATTAACTGTAAATATTATCCTTTATTTTATACCAATTTTTATCATTTGTTTTTTTATCTAACAAATAAATTTTTCCTTCTTCTATCATACTATTAATAATCTTAGAATGTTCCCGCTGTTCCCAGTCTTTACCAAAAATACTATTTAAGGTCTGAAACGAAAATTCTAATTCCTTTCTACCGTCCTTGAACAGATATGAGGTTATCTCATATACCATATCCTCCGAAGTCGGATAACCAGGTAGGGATTTCCAAATATTCATCAGATATTTGAATTTAATCTTTCTTTTCTCCATCTTCGGTTTTCGCTAATGCACTTAAGATTTCAGCGGTATCGTCAATATCTGGTAATATAAATGTTGGTTTTATTACATTTTCGTCTAATTGATCAAGAACCTCTTTTGTAAATATTTCCGGGGTAAATAACTGAGAAGAGGATACAGTTTTATCTAAGTGTCTTACCCCCCATCTAGTAGATGTCGAATTTGGTTTGAATACTCTAATTTTTTTCCCGTCGCTATCTTTAGCATCTTCGTATTTTCCTCTCCCTATCCCACAAGCTTCCCAGCTTACATACTCTTCTAAACCAACAAACTTATTCATTCCGGTCGCCCAGGAGATATGAAATTTTATCTTAATCGGAATAGTAAATCGACTTTTCTTTAGATTAGAGGTAACTATAATACCTGTTTTTGTTGACCCGTCACTTCCTTTAAGCTGTGCTTTAGATAGAAATGATATAACAGACATTGCAAATATAGGACCATCTCCTCCTGAACTTTCTTTGGTTGGGAAAAAGCCACCTCCTGCATAAACATGGTTTGTACAAACCATAGGAATTTTAGCAGCTGTTAAATCAAGGGTTATTACTCTAAATAATTTTCTAAGCTCTTTTGCCTTTGCTCCCATATCAGCAGCATTGTGACCTTTTATTGCATCTGCTAATTCTTTATCAGTACTTAACATACCAAGGGAGTCAACAATTAGTAATATTTTTGGGGGCTCTTTGCCAGCTGCTTTAGCATCATTAACCATCTTAATTAACTTTGCTACAAATGTCATAAACTGAGATACTGTTTTTATTGGCTGATATCTCATTTTCTCTGGATCAATACCAAATTTTATAGCAGCATCTTTATCAACTGCTCCTTCAGTATCACAATAAATTACAAATCTATCTACTTTTTGTGCTTCTCTAGCTATATTTAAACAAACAAAAGATTTTCCTGTTCCTGGATCTCCCATGATACCAAGGGATCTAGAATTTGGTATACCCCCAAATATACTACCTGATAATTGAGCGTTTAATATATAACTCCCGGTAGAAATCCATTCGTCAACCTTACTGAAGGTATTTTCCGATAACATCGAGCCCATCTCGAAACCATCTATTTTAGATAGTTGTGCGTCTAGCTCACTAAATGAGAATTTTTTTAGATCAGTTCCACTACTACTAGAGGGCTTTTTATTTCTTGCCATATTTCCTTTCTTTACTATAGAAAGAAACCATGAAAGTGTTTCTGTAGTTTATTGTATGATTAGTCTATGAATCCTTTTATCAGATTTAATAGTTTTTGTATATCTGCTTCAACCTCTCCTATGTCTATACCATTATCAAGTATATCACTAAGTTGTTTGTCTATAACAACTGTTTTTCCATTAAAAGAGGTTTCTTTCCGCCCGTCGTCTGCATTAGAATCTTTATCCTCTCCTGCCTGTTCTGCTTGAGTTTTATTAGTAGCATATGTTGCAGCCATTTCTACATCTTTAACGCTTGTATTACCCTTTGCTATACCTTTAAACATTTTTGTTCTTTCCCCCTGAAGCTCTATCATTTCTTCAGCCTCCCCGATTTTAGCATTTGCATTATCTATAAGGGAATTAGCACTTTCTGCTCTTGAGCTACTTTCCATAATATCTCCAAACGTATCAAAAAAATTATCCTTTAAGTCATTAAATTTTTCATATTGCTCAGCGTAGCTCTTCTTGTTTCTATTATAGTCACTACTTCCTGATTGGGTTTGTAGATTTTTTATGTTTGAATTAACCCGATCTCTTATAGAACCAAGGGTTTCTTCCATCTCTCCAAGTAAAGTTTGGTTTTCGATCCCATCTAAACCAACCATAGAATCTATTAATGGAGAAAGATAGTCTATTCTTCCTCTTAAGGATACTAATGAATTGTATGTTGAATCTGACCGAGTTTTGTATGTTCGAATTTGACTACTCCCGTTTACAATAGAAAAAAACCTATTTACTTTACTTTTGGCCTTATTTCTATATCTATTTAAAGATTTTGCTCCCGGCGAAGATGTTCCTTTTATTCTTTCCTCATATTCCTGACTACGTTTACTAGCATTAGCAGTAATAGTTATAGCATTCTGCAAATCTCTTATTGCGTTCTTAAATTTAGAAGGTACTGAATAAGGTTTTATCCTATATCCATTAATTTTCCAATCTTCAGGAGGAATCGAAATAATCACTTCTGTCATGGTCTTAGCAACATCTAATGTTTTCTTGGATTTTTCTAAATCCGACATATCATCATCTAACGTAAAATTCTCGTACGCAGCTAAATCTTCCTTCGTGACTTTAGCTGTTGTAAGCCCACCCATGATTAATACGTGATTTATTGCTTCAAATATTCTATTCGTTGCATCAGTAACCCAATATTCGGTATTCACTACAGATTCAGCTGAAGTCTTTTTTGTTTTCTTCTCGTTTAAATAATCCCCGTATGTTTTCATACTTTTAATTAAGCTTGATTTTTAGATGCGTCCTTTAATAACGAAGCAATCTCGTCTTTATTCTTAACAAATCCATCTATTGATTTCTGAGTTTGTGCAGTTAATATTCCTTTCACGTTTAGACCTGCTCCTAACTTATTTAATACTTTCTGTATGTTTGCAACTGCTGCTTTTGTATTTTTGCCATAAAGCCCATCTAATCTGATTTCTTTATATTCTTTATCCAAACCTAAGATATCATTCAATTTCTCCTGATATTTTTTTATTCTGTCCCGGTTTTTTCCAGCTTTCCTAGAATTTTCTATATCATCAGGATCTATATTAGAATAGTCAGCTTTGCTTTCTGAATCATCAGATTTTTTATCAGCATCTTCTGTTTTTTCTGGTTTATTGTCCTTAATAACCTCTGCAGTAACCTCACCTAATTCTTTTCTGGCTAATGTTAATTCTTTCCTAGCATTTGCTAAACTTTTAGCAGCATCAGAATTAGAATTAAATCTTCTAAACATTCTTTCTTGCTTAGTAGTGATTTCTGATTCCATTGTGGATATCCGCGTTCCCATCTCTTCTAATTCTGCTGTTCTCTCTTTTCTTTTTCGTCCCTCCCAATGTGAGTCATCATTCAATTTCTCCTGGGTTTTTAAAAGTTCATCGAGCAGTAATTTTATAGCTGGATATAATGAGCTTTGTCCTGCAGTATTTAATTTACTATCTAGGTTCGCCCACGTTGCAACTACTTGATCTATAAGCTCTTTCCTTTCCTTTCTATTTTTAACTGCTTCGAATATTTTCTCGTATTTAGAAAGATCTTCGTTTTCTTTAATTTCCTCTTTAGAATCTTTTATACTTGTTGTAAATCTAACTGCTGCTTTAGAAACGATATTTGTTATCTTTCGCATTTCTTCAGTATCTTCTTTATCAAATTG
>Ga0164315_10003792_pt1 | contig 11748 bp, 10 predicted proteins | sample GuaBasSedimGuay6_FD_113737 | JGI IMG/M metagenome (GOLD analysis project Ga0164315, IMG submission 113737) | Subseafloor sediment microbial communities from Guaymas Basin, Gulf of California, Mexico - Guay6, Core 4569-2, 0-3 cm | ecosystem: Environmental > Aquatic > Marine > Hydrothermal vents... | reverse complement strand
GTATCCCGACAATCACAATCATCAGCAACCTATCTAAAACAGATAAAAAACTATCGGTCTTAAATAGAAGCAAACCAGAAATATTTGATCTCAAATATAGAATAAAGGAAAGTAAAAACTGATTAAATCCAACCCAGGCGAGAAGGTAGAGTTCACGTCCCCGATACCCCCAAAGCAAACCAATTCCAAATATTACTATGGCATAAACGATTCCCAGAAGAAGTTTTAATGTTCCAATTCCTGCAAGGTGCTTTCTTAGTAATTGCGTATTTTGTGCAATATTTCGGTTGTTGAAATTTGTAATCCCCAGATCGAGAAAAATAAAAAACAAAAAGGAAAAACCTAATATGGCAGTATAGAATCCGTATTCTTCCGGACCAACTTCATTCTGAACCTGCCTGTCAACACCAAGTATCCAAAATGGTTTGACCAGAAAGTTCAAAAATAATATTAACGCAAGATTTTTTACAAACTTCTTCTGCATCGCGACAAATGTATGGAGAATTGTGGTTCGAATGAATTACTATATGGTAATCGGCCTATCAGTTTATCACTGTTATCCCAGATAAAAAACCTAACAATATAATATGTCAACCCGACAATTTGACAAATGAGAATACTTCACCTACCTCTTCGCTATAACCACAATAGTTAACTCAAAAACTTTCTCGGCTAGTTTATCTGAATCATACTTATTACCATATTCCATAATAAGTTTTGTCTCACCAGGCTTAACACCTTTAAATCTAAACATTGTAATTCCTTCTGATCCACTGCTACCATCACCAAGCATATAATTTGGTTTTCCCATTCTTCGTATTAAACTGTCATTATATGCTATTTCCCGCCAATCACTTCCACTGCCAGCATTGGAAGGAAGGTGTACTTTAAGGATCTGATCAACCATTAAATGCATGGTCTTTCCAGAATCCTCATATTTTACAACTATTTCCTTACAGCCATAAGTAATTGGTAATAAGGCCACTATTACAAAAACTAAATACTTCTTCATTCTTTAAGTTTTAAGAAATCAATTATCGAATATACAATATATTAAGGCTAATATTTTCTCTCAAAATAAAAATTACTTTTGTGAAAATGATTTTTTTCGTTCAAATGAATAGACTTTTTTCAATTCTTCTGATAATCATGGGTATAGGCCTTCAGACCTACGCACAATATGATGTAAATGATAACTGCAAAGATGCATGGATGTTGCTGATGGACTTAAAGATTGAAGAGGCAAAACATGTTCTTGAAAAAGAAATTCAAACAAATCCTTCCAACTATTATGCATATTATCTGGATCACACCTGCGATGGATATGCACTTATTATAAACTCAGGTGATGATGATTATAATCTCTTTCTTGAGAATTATGAAAAGCGAAGATTTATAATGGATAATAAAGATATCCAATCTCCATATTATTTAGCGTGCCTTTCTGAGATGCAACTACAGGTGGGCATCTTTAATATACTAAAGGGTTACAGATGGGCAGGCCTGAGAAAAGCATATTCATCTTACAAAAACACTTACGAAAATCTTGAGAAACACCCTGAGTTTGTACCCAGCCGTATACTTGATGGTTTCTTTAATGTTGCCATATCAAATGTTCCTCCATTCGTAAAATGGGCAATTTCCTTTTTTGGAGTTAGTGCCAATTTTGACTATGGTCAGGAATTATTATATAAAAATTACGAGTCTCAAAAAGATATCAGAGGATTAAATGTGGAATCTGCTCTATTTGTAATTTTGGGAGCAAAACTCAACAAAACACCTGAGTTGGTCTACGACTTTACTCATTCACTGGACAGTAATATTTCTAATACATTCATACATCAATATTTTAAGGCTAATATAGCATATCGAGTTGGCAAAAACGAGGAGGCTCTTCACATACTTCAGAAAATCAACATGGAAGAGTATGCTTATGCAGATATTGTCTATAGTTATATGATGGGCAAAATCCTTTTGCGAAAACAGGATTCTAATGCGGGCTATCATCTATCTAAATATCTAAGCCATCTTGAAAAAAAAGAATATGTTAAAGAGATGAACTACAATCTGGCATTGTTTTATTTACTTAATAACGATAGACAGAAATTTCTTCATTACAGTGATATTGCGATGTATGAGGGTAAGGATATTAACGAACGTGACCGGGAAGCACTTTACGAAACTAAATTAGATTATTTCCCAGATGTAAACTTGGTAAAAGCACGCTTACTACTGGATGGTGGATATCTTGATGAATTTGAAACGACTATAAAAAAAATCAACGTAAAAGATCTTGAGATTTTAGGACATAAACTCGAATATAATTTCCTGATGGCCAGGTTTAACGCACTTAAGGGTGAAAACGAAATTGCAATATCACTTTTCATGAAAGTTATTGAACAAGGTGAAAATCAGGATTACTTTTTTGCCTGTGAGGCGGCATTGAGATTAGGTAATATTTACAGGGAAATGGGGGAAAATAATCTGGCAAAAACCTATTATGAAAAATCCGTTAAACTATATAAAAGTGATTATTACGAATACATTGAGGACAAGGCAATTAAAGCATTAAAAAGTTTTTAGTTTTCTTAAGTTTTGCATCCCATAAAGCAAAAATAAATATCATAAACCTAAATTTTATTAATTCTTTTGAAGGTGTTTTCTTTTTCTTAAATTTGCTCCTTTTTTAATTTAATATTGGGTTTATTAACATAAAAATCTGAAACATTAATGAATATTGTATTTGCTATAGATTCATACAATGATGCCAATGGTGGTACCATTGCCACCAAGAGACTTGTTGAAGAATTAAAACTTCGTGGTCATAAAGTTAGTATAATCAGTGCTATTCACGAAAACCTTTCCGATCCTGACTTTTATAAGATTGATGGATTTGTTCTACCGGGAACCGAGGCTTCATTGGAAAACATGAAATTTCTTTTTGGTAAGAATGATAAAAAAGTTTATAAAAAAGCAATGAAGGATGCTGATATTGTTCAGGTTCAATTTCCTTTTTTAATGACCAGAGGTGCTGTTAAAGCAGCAAAACGTCTTGGGAAACCCGTTGTAGGAGCCTTTCATGTGCAACCTCAGAATATTATGGCGGCAATGGGAAAAACTAGTAAACTCCTGGAGCGCTTCATATGGACAACCTTTAAATACTTTCTTTTTAATCGTGTCAACAGTATAATAAGCCCTTCTAAATTTGCTACAAATCTGTTAAAATCTCATGGCATTAAGGCAAATCACATATCCATATCCAATGGTATACCCAAAGAATATATTCCAAAGGATTATGAAAGACCGGAATGGTTTGGCGACAAACTAGTATTAATAAATATTGGTCGTCATGCAGATGAAAAAAGGCAGTCTATTCTTATTGAGGGTGTCAAACGCTCTAAATATTCTGATCAAATTCAACTCATATTAGCAGGAAGAGGAGAAATGACAGAAGAACTCAAGGAAAAAGGTAAGGAACTACCCGTTGAACCTTTCATTGAGTATATTAGTTTCGAGGAGAAATTACGATTTTTAAATACAGCAGACCTATATGTTCATGGGTCGATTGTTGAACTTGAAAGCCTTTCCACATCAGAAGCAATAGGTTGTGGGCTACCATGCTTGATTAGCGATTCAAAATATTCGGCTGCATCGCAATTTACTATTGATGATAGATTTTTATTCAAATCGGATGATGCCGACAGTTTTGCAAAACAACTTGACTATTGGTATGAAAACCGAGAAGAATTACGCAGCGCAGAATTAAAGAAAAAAATTCTTGCAGAAGCTGACTGGTATCGTTTTGACAGGGCTGTTACCGAGTATGAAGCATTTATTGAAAGCATTGTAAATCCTAAACTTAGTACCGAGAATGCAACCCTAAAACCTGAAGTAGTGAGGGTAAAACGATGAGTAACAATAAAGTACGTGAGCAGCAAGTCCCTATGGAATCGGTTTATCCAATAATATTCAATAGTTCTCTCCTTCACACAATCTCTCATTCAATCATTGGCTCATTCAATAATTCTCCTTCACTTTTTCCCATCCTTATAAACCTTCGCCAATCCACCCAGTGCAGTTTCTTTATATAAACTAGGCATATCTTTTCCAGTTTGTTTCATTGCTTCAACAACCTGATCGAACATCAAAAAATGTCTCCCATCTGAATTAATTGCAAACAAAGCAGAATCGATGGCACGCTGGGCACCAAAAGCATTTCTTTCAATACAAGGAATCTGGACCAAACCAGCCACAGGATCACATGTTAAACCCAGATGATGTTCCTGAGCCGAGGATGCGGCATATTCTATTTGATGAATAGTCCCACCGGCAATTTGTGTTGCAGCAGCAGCAGCCATTGCGGCAGCTACTCCAACCTCTCCCTGACAACCAACCTCTGCACCGGATATTGATGCATTCTCCTTAACGATATTCCCTATCAACCCGGCAGTTGCAAGTGCTCTGATAATAAAATCCTCTGTCACATCTTTATCTTTGTAAAACAAATACAACACAGCGGGAAGAATTCCAGCCGAACCACAGGTTGGAGCAGTAACCACAACATTTCCTGCAGCATTCTCTTCAGAAACCGCCAGAGCGAAAGCAAACAAAAAACTATCGTCTCGCACAAATTGATTTTGCATTCTTGCTTTAAAAAAATATGAAGGAGCTTTACGCAATAGTTTTAAGCCACCCGGTAAAGTTCCCTCGGTATTAAGGCCTCTTTCTATCGCTGCTTTCATGGCTTCCCACACTTCCCATAGGTAAGACTCCAGATCATCAGCATCATTACGATAAACATATTCCCAGAAAGTACCTCCCTCTTCTTTTAGGTGGTTTAGAATATCAGCCATATTAGTATGTGGATATACTTCTTGTGGCTCAATCTTTTGATCCTTATCCATAAGTTCACCACCACCTACACTGTAAACCTCCCATGAATCCGTTAAACGTGAGTTCTTGTCAAATGCCTCAAACAACATTCCGTTAGGATGCAAGGGCAGTCTCTTTTTGGGATGCCATACAATCTCGCCTCTTTCACCAAGAGTATCCAAAATTGCCACATCTGTCATATGACCTTTTCCCGTCAAAGCAAGGCTTCCATGAATATGAACTTTAAAACTATGAACATCAGGGTTTTTCTTCAGAAATATTTCTGCCGCCTTTTTTGGCCCCATAGTATGGCTGCTAGATGGCCCATGTCCTATTTTATAAATCTTTTTTATCGAATCCATGAGGCGAAGATAGGGGAAAATGGAAGAATGAGGACGTGGAGTATTGTAGTGATGGAGTCATGGGCTTTATGTCTATTAAGGGAAACAAAATGTATAGGGGAAATAAGCAAAAAATGTGATGGAATAATGGAATTACTGCTATTTGTTTAACATCTATCTTATTGGGTTTTAATAGTAATATACTTTCTAGTTTGTAGTTTTTTGTATTTTTGGATAGTTTCATAAGTATTATGAACTATTTCCTTGTAGTTATTTAATCTTAACAACATTAAAAACTTGTAAAATGAAAAAAATCTGTTTTCTTGCAATTATTGTAGTCGTGATTACTGCAGCTTGCAATCCAAAGGTCCAGACTGAAACTGTAGACCTGAATGAGTTAAACCAAACTATTACACAACTAGCGGATGAATACACGAATGCCTGGAATGCTGAAGATATTGATGTATTGAGTGAATTAGTATCCGATGAGGGTCTGTATTGCGGATCCGATCCATCTGAGCAGTTAGACAAATCATCATTGCTAAATATGTATTCGGAACTATTTTCTGATACAATAATAGATTACAGTTATGTAATTGATCTACGAAAAATCAAATTATCTGCTGATGGAAATTCTGCTCTTGTAATGGAACATCTTACAATAGATGACTGGAGTCCAAAGATTAAGATGCGTCAAACATATCAATTTGTAAAAACCAATAATGATTGGAAAATCGATTATATTTCCTGGAGTTTTATTGTCAAGAATGATGATATTATGAAACTAAATGAATTAATGGATTAATAATAAGGCATGACAGCCTTATTGCTTACATAATTGCCAGTAATTAATATTTCATAAATTCATCAAACAGAACCTGCAGATAAGCGCGGCCTTCAAGGTCTAGTTCTTCCTTTTTGTTATTGGGAACTTTCCTTTTGTAATAATAGTTATTCTTAATGTTTAGCACTTCTTCACCGTAAGGACGCTTCCAACCAAAGCCTTGGTTAAGTTCAAAATATGCAAATTCTGGTGAGTAGGGATTAAAAATATTCTTACTCCAGAAAAAATCATCCGCCGACAACTCTAACTGTTTTAACAATGTAGTGGTTACATCAACATTAGAGCAAAGTTTATCATTCTTCTCTCCACGAAATTCCTCCTTCAACGCCCCTCCTGTTATCATAAGTGGGATTTTATGATATTCAAAACTTTGCACCGGATGATTCTTAGGTGAATTATGTGAATGATCAGCCATAATCAGAAACAAAGTATTATCCCAGTAGTTACTTTTTTTTGCTTTCCGAAAAAAGTCACCAAGGGTTTTGTCGCTATAATAAACTGAGTTTACAAAATCCCCTTCCAGTTCAAAATTTTCAATTTTTCTCTCGCCTGGATAGTCATAAGGAGAGTGTGAACTCAATGTAAATATATTAGCGAAAAATGGTTGCTTCATATTTGACAACTGATTTTCAAAATAATCAAATACAAACTCATCGTGCACGCCTAATTTACCGGCAGCAAAATCCTTCTCTAAATCATCTTGTTCAATTATCATATCAAATCCATTATCTACCAAATACGATTTCATATTGCCATAAATCAATTTCCCACCAAAAGTAAAAGAGGTATAATAGCCTTCATTACTTAATTTTTTAACAAGACTGGGAACCGAAGGATATTTCTCTGGGTGATCGGTTAATGTTGTAATTGGAAGACCTGGCAAACCTGCAAACAAACTTGCCATTGCCTGTTGTGAGCGATTAGCAGTGGCATAAAAATCAGTGAACAAAAGCCCTTCTTTTTCTAACTCCTTGAATTCAGGAGTAATGCCAATATCGCCTCCCAGCGATTCTATCATATCAGCCGACCAACTTTCCAACAGTATTATAACAATATTTGGTCTGTTGGTATTCAAAATTGAAATAGTAGTATCCTTATCTATTTCGTGAATATTATTTACAATCTCCAATGCCAGTTTTTCATCAATGGTTTTGAAAATATTTTGGTTGTTTATCTGCTGATAATCAATGATACTAAAAATCATATTGTAGGCCGGATTTACAGCTGTAATATTCAAAATATCATGTTTAGAATAATAAGACTGACTTGATGTGATAGGAATGGCCTGAAATCCACCCCGTATACCATAAAACAAAACCAAAGGAATAATTAATATATAGGCAATTGAAATGGCCTTTTTATAAACTAAAGCATTAAGATTGAAATTGTAAACAAATCGCTTTAAAACAAAATTAAACCCAATTACCAAGCCCAGAAGAAGAACAATAAAAGTAATTATACCTATGTTAGTTGCAGAACTAATTACCTCGGTAGGTTCACGAAAATAAACCAAAGCCTTAGCCGACAATTTAGTCTTCCATTCGCCATAGAGTTGGAGCTCACCAAGGCTTATTAATTCGTATATTATTAAAACCAGCAGATTGTAAACCCAATTTATTTTTCTAATTAAACTGACATTATTTTTGTTCAAAAACAGGTTCAGCAAAAATGGAAAGACTAGTATATATGAAATTGTTGACAGGTCTAGTTTAAAAGCATAATAGAAAACCTGAAGTTTTTCAAGCATTCCAATATCATCAACAAACATTAGGTTATTATAATAAATCAGGAAAATTATCCGATTTACCGTGAATACTAACAACCAGAAAATGGCTTGCCGCAGAAGTAAATTAATCTGACTCTTCATTTTATTTGAATTAAAGTGCAAAAATAGAAAATTGATGGTTTCGTATACTATGTTTTATGTACTATGTTCTATTTTCTATGTATCATTCTTCTGCTCGAACTTTCTGGTTACATGCAGTCTGGTTTTAGCGCTGCAGCAAGAGTGTTTTACTATACTCTAAGTGCTATTTGTCCATGGCATCTGCCGACTTGGGGCTTCCTACTTCCAACTTCTGTTTAGCATTTCGTCCGCATTTGCAATGCGGATGCAGTAATCATTCTCATTTCCCTGGTCGAATAACAACGAGACTTTTTCTTACTTTTGCTCATTAATTAAAACGTAAAATGTCAGTAAAAGAAAATATCATAAACTTTAAAGATCAACTTCCTGAAAGTGTGAAACTTATTGCCGTCTCCAAGACAAAACCTAATAGTTTGATAATGGAGGCCTACGATGCAGGACAAAGAATTTTTGGCGAGAATAAAGTGCAGGATCTGGCAGCAAAACAGCCGGAACTTCCAACTGATATTAGATGGCATTTCATTGGTCATCTTCAGCGAAACAAAGTGAAGTTTATTGCAAGTTTTGTTGATACTATACATGCAGTTGACTCATTAAAACTATTAAAAGAAATTAATAAACAGGCTGTTAACAACAACAGAACTATTAACTGCTTACTTCAGTTTCATATTGCAGAAGAAGAATCTAAGTTTGGATTGAATATGCCTGAGGCAGAAGCCATTCTAAATAATGATGATTTTAAAAACTTGCAGAATATTAAAATTTGTGGTGTAATGGGTATGGCTACTTACACCAACAATCTTGATCAAGTCAGAAAGGAATTCAACAATTTAAAAACCTATTTCAACAAAATTAAATCCACTTATTATAGAGAACAAACGGACTTTGTTGATATTTCTATGGGAATGTCAGGGGATTATAAAATAGCAATCGACGAAGGAAGTACTATGATTAGGATTGGAAGTAGTATTTTTGGGTCGAGGGGTGAATTAGTGAATGAAAAATATTAAACAACTATTAACAATTAACCAATAACAGTTCACCAATAAATGCAAACATATTTACTTTTCTTTTCTGGATTTATAATCCTCATTATAGGAGCAAAATGGCTTGTGGATGGAGCAGCTTCAATAGGAAAAAAGTCCGGCATGTCGCAAATGCTGATCGGACTTACTCTGGTTGCCTTAGGAACTTCATTACCTGAGTTGGTAATTAATGTGTTTGCAAGTATAAAAGGTAGTACAGATCTGGCAATTGGAAATGTTCTGGGAAGCAATATTATTAACACTTTATTTATAATTGGGATTACTGCTCTAATTTATCCAATCAAAATGCTTGGAAAAAAATGCAGCACTGATATTCTATTCAATCTTTTTTCCATTGTAATCCTCATCCTAATTGCCAATGATTTTATTTTTGGGAAACCGGAAAATAAAATTGATCTTACTGATGGCATAATTCTGTTAGTTGTTTTAGGAGGCTTCTTATATTATTCCTTTTTTAAGTCAGGCGAAAAACAGGATGTCGATTCAGCAGACTCAATTAAAGAACACAACCTACTTAAATCAATTGCATTTATAATTGTAGGAATGGGTGGTCTGTTCTTTGGTGGAAAGTGGATAGTTTCAGGCGTAGGACAAATAGCCGTTGACTTTAGCCTTTCAGAATCAGTAATAGGTCTAACTTTAGTTGCAATTGCAACATCATTGCCTGAACTGGTAACATCAATTATTGCTGCCACCAAAAAAAATACCGAACTTGCTATTGGAAATGCAGTTGGTTCAAATATATTTAACATACTATTGGTACTTGGAGTAAGTTCGATTATTCATCCAATAGAATTCAACAATTCACTTAACTTTGAGTTGGGAATTCTATTTGCTTCCGCAATTCTTCTGATAGTATTTATCCGATTGAGAATTGGAGGTCTAAAAAAATCTATCTCTCGCGTCGAAGGGCTTATCATGATGATTTTATATATTTGTTTTATAGTATGGTCCTTTATTAACAAATAACTATTAATGAGATGTTTTAATTGCTTAATACTTACTCTCCAATTATTGGTTGTGATATTTATGAATTCAGTAAGTGTTTTTGCCCAGCAAAATGTAGTTGGAATTGAGTTTAAAAGCAGCAATACAAATATCAACAAAGGCATAGTCGATTTTTTACCTCTCAGCAATAAATCAAAAATAAGTAAAGGGCATAAGCCACCCCTACCATTTGGTGTTGGCTTTAGTAGTTTCGTTTATCAACAACCCTATGAAACTGAAGATCTGAAAATAAAAGGACAGACGGCTTTTGGTCAAGATATTATTGCAGTTGGTGATTCAGTAGTTCAAAACACTACAGCGGGAGAGTTAAAGGCCTGGTTTACTCCAAATATTTGGCTGTTACCTTGCTTAAATGTTTATGGGATATTTGGGTATACCTCGGGGCAGATAAATCCTGATCTGTTTGTTGATGGAATAATTATTGAAGATTTACCCGGCATCGGCGACTTCTATATAGACACTACTTATCAACTAAGCGATCAAATCACCTATCATGGAAGCACTTTTGGAATTGGAGCTACACTTTCATTTAGTATCAAAAATATTATAGTTTTTCTTGATTATCATTATACAGTAACTAATCCATCTGAACTTGAGGGTAAATTGCATAATCATTTTGCCAGTCCTAAATTTGGATATATGTTTAAAAGCAAAAACGATAACATACAATTTATTGCCTGGACAGGGGCTCTCTATTTTCAGAATGATCAAACTTTTAAAGGAGAGATTACTGTTGAAGAAATTGCGCCTGATCTAGTTCCACTTTTTGGCGAAATAGCAGAATATAGCGGAACAATAAAGGCTAAACATCATTGGAATGTTTTACTGGGAACTTCTATTATTGTTAAAAAACATCATGCAATTTTTATTGAATTTGGGTTTATCAACAGAACTCAGGCATCCCTAGGATATAATTTTATGTTTTAATCTGTTATTTTATTAACAAAACTTGCAATACTTCTCAAACTATTATACATTTGCCTGTTATTATTTTAACAAGTATCGATTTTATACTTGTTTGTTATAATATTTAATCATGTCAAATTAAGTATAATGAGAGTTAAAAAGCACTACAAAAACTTACCACACAAGACCATTGAAAGACTAAGTCAATACAGGAGAGCCTTACTGATTTGTCACGAAAAGGGTAAGACTCATATTTTTTCTCACGAAATAGCACAAATTCAACATATTACAGCGGTACAGGTCAGACGCGATTTAATGCTTATTGGCTATTCAGGAACCCTAAGAAAAGGCTATGATATTGAAGACCTCGTTGAGGTGATCAGCAATATTATTGACGATAAAGATGGTATTAAGGCTGCAATAATTGGAATGGGGAATCTTGGCAGAGCAATTTCAAAATATGTTAGGGGAAAGCGCCATAAATTAGATATTGTAGCATGCTTTGACTCGAACCCAAAAAAAGTTGGAAAATTATTTAAAGGGATTAAGTGTTATTCTGTTGAATCTCTAGAAGATGAGATTCAAAAACAGAACATAAAACTGGGGATATTAACTGTTCCGGCAGCCAATGCAAAAGAAACAACTCAACATCTGGTAAATGCAGGCATAAGGGGAATATTAAATTACACTCCTATGCCGGTAAATGTACCCGATAGTGTATACCTTGAGGAATATGATATGATTACTACTCTTGAAAAAGTTGCCTTCTATATAAAGATAAATGAGGAGGAAGAGATGCTGGAAAAAACTTCTAAAAAAGATACAGTAGTCAGGCGGAGGACAAGGTAATATTGGATAATTGGT
>Ga0164315_10003791_pt1 | contig 11749 bp, 15 predicted proteins | sample GuaBasSedimGuay6_FD_113737 | JGI IMG/M metagenome (GOLD analysis project Ga0164315, IMG submission 113737) | Subseafloor sediment microbial communities from Guaymas Basin, Gulf of California, Mexico - Guay6, Core 4569-2, 0-3 cm | ecosystem: Environmental > Aquatic > Marine > Hydrothermal vents... | reverse complement strand
TTATGGTATATAGGATATCAGGCGTTCCATATTTTTTTAGCAAATTATGATATATGGGAGGGAAAAAATGGCTGTTACAGTATTGATTAAAAGAAAGGTTGCACCTGGAAATGAAAGCCTGCTGGAGGAATTATTCCGGGAGATGAGAGGTGCTGCTTTAAGTCAGAAAGGCTATATCGGGGGAGACATTAACCCGGGTGGATGTAACAGGAGAGATTCTTATCATCAGTAAATGGCAGCATATTGATGATTGGTCTAAATGGCTTGTCAGCAAAGAAAGAGGGGCATATCAGGAGCGAATCGATACCCTTACCAATGCTGAACAAAATTTGAGATTTATACGCATTAACTCAGGTAAAACAGATTGCCAAAAAAATTTAAGGATCTTGAAAAGAGATTAACAAAATTATCTTCATTTGCCGTGGCTTTTTCTGGCGGAGTTGACAGTACCTTTCTTCTGGCAGTGTCAAAAAAAATAAATCCGCAGCAATTGCTTGCTATTACTGTTTCTTCACAGTTCGTGCCCAAAAGGGAGATTGAGTTCGCAAAGAGAATTGCCCTTTCAATAGGCGTTAAGCATATTTGTCTTGATGTGGATATCCTTGGAAATGAGGATGTGGCCGGTAATACACTGGAGCGGTGTTACCATTGTAAAAAGCAAATGTTTTTATTGATAAAAGAGACGGCCCAAAATTTGGGGATTAAATTTTTGCTTCATGCAGTCAATATAGATGATTTGAAAGATTTTCGACCTGGATTAAAAGCAGCCCAGGAGCTTGATTTTATTTCCCCTCTGGTAGATGCAGAGTATACAAAAACTGATATCAGACTGCTTTCACGGCAATTGGGGCTTGAGACATGGGACAAGCCTTCTCAATCCTGTCTTGCGACAAGAATCCCGTATGATGAAATGATAAAGGCTGTAGATCTTATAATGGTGGATAAGGCAGAATCTTTTGTGCAGGATTTGGGATTTTCCCAGGTACGGGTGAGATGCCATGGGAAGATTGCAAGAATTGAAGTTGAACCCGGACTGATAGACACTATATTAAAAAGTGATAACAGGCAAAAGATATTAAAGGAATTCCAAAAGATAGGATTTGAGCATACCAGCATTGATATTGCTGGCTATAAAACCGCGGCTGGAAAATTAAGTTAGATTAAAATTACAGACCGCGGTTTTGTTTTTATATGGATTATCTTTTCTGGATTTCAAGATCATTGAAAAAATATCCGATTTCAAAAGCGGCTGTTTCAGGCGCATCAGAACCATGAACAACATTTTTTTCTATATTTGTTGCATAATCTTTTCTGATAGTGCCTTCATCTGCTTCTTCAAAATTAGTAGCACCCATGAGCTTCCTGTTTCTTGCAATCACATCTTTTCCTTCAAGGACCATGACAACAATAGGTCCTGAAATCATAAAATCTGTCAGACTGTCAAAAAAAGGGCGCTCTTTATGAACAGCATAAAATCCCCGGGCCTGTATTTTTGTAAGTTGAATCATTTTCATGGCAGCAATTTTAATACCATCGGTTTCAAATCGTTTGATGACTTCACCAATCACGTTTTTTGCAACGCCATCGGGCTTAATTATTGATAATGTTCTTTCCACAATTAAAATCCTTTCATTATGATTATTTTTTATCTTAAACGCGTCTTAAAAATTAGCCTTGAAAATTATCATAAAACTGTATTATAGTCAATGGTTATGAATAATTTAAGAATTGCGGTTACAGGATCAGCAGGCTCGGGCAAGAGTCTTGTATGTCAAAGGTTTAAGGCAATTGGCCTAGTTACTTTGGACTGTGATGTAATCGCAAGGCAGATTGTGGAGCCTGGAATGCCAGGGTTTGAAAAGATCGTTGAGTTATTTGGTCAAAAGGTAGTTAGAAAAGAAGGGCTTCTGGACAGGGTAAAACTGCGAAATATTATTGTGAACGATTCATCGCTACGTCAAAAAATGGAAGCCATTTTACATCCTCAAATTATCAAAGAAATGATTTCTCAGATAGAAAATGCAGAGACTAAGGATAAAAATGCTGTGGTTGTCGAGGTGCCTTTATTGTTTGAATTAGGCATGGAGAAAGAATTTGATATCACGATTACCGTCATGGCACAGGATATGGACCTTATCAAAAGAATTTCTGATCGGGATAATGTTGCAAAGACAGATGCCCGGAAAATACTGGATCTGCAAATGTCCCAGGAAGAGAAAATGACAAGAGCATATTATGTTATCTTTAACAAGGGGACAAGGTCTGAACTCTTTGAATCTGTTGACAATCTCTTTAATAAAATTCAAAAAGAATTCTTGACAATATAAAATTTTTGCCCTATTAATCAAAGCTTATATAATGAATTTCAGAAGATCTATCTGTTTTCCACGCCATTTTTGGTTTTCAGATTTAAAAAGGGTGCACTTCAAAAACAAACTTTAGCCTGTAAAAGATAATAAAACAAATTTGGGAGAATGAATGAACCTTGTTGATTTAAATAAGATGAAGATTAGTGAGTTGACCAAACTTGCAAAGAAATACAAAATTAAAGGAATCAGCGGTCTTAAAAAGCAGGATTTGATTTTTGCCCTGCTTCAGGCGAATATTGAAGAGAGTGGTCAGGTTTATGGTGAAGGTACGCTTGAAATCCTGCCGGATGGTTTTGGATTTTTAAGAGCTCCAGGATATAATTATCTTCCCGGACCTGATGATATTTATGTATCCCCTTCACAGATCAGACGGTTTGATTTAAGAACCGGTGATACAATTTCCGGCCAGGTTCGGCAACCCAAAGATTCTGAAAGATATCTTGCATTGCTTAAGGTTGAGGCTGTCAATTTTAAAAATCCTGAACTTGCTGCCGAAACAATTCTTTTTGATAATTTACTGCCCCTTTATCCCGATCGAAAAATGAATCTTGAGGCTGAATCTGATAATTATTCTATGCGTGTGATAGATTTGATGTCTCCCATAGGCTTTGGCCAGCGCGGTTTGATTGTGTCTCCGCCAAAAGCCGGTAAAACCATGTTACTTCAAAATATCGCCAATAGCATAGTTAAAGCCCACCCGGAAGTCGTTCTGATGATTGTTCTGATTGATGAGCGCCCTGAAGAGGTGACTGATATGGCACGAAATGTTGATGCTGAAGTTGTCAGTTCTACCTTTGATGAACCGTCGGAACGCCATGTTCAGGTGGCTGAGATGGTCATTGAAAAGGCGAAAAGAGTTGTTGAGCAGGGCCATGATGTTGTGATTTTGCTTGATAGTATCACAAGGCTTGCAAGGGCATATAATTCAGTCATGCCGCCATCCGGCAAGATTTTATCCGGTGGTGTGGATTCAAACGCTCTTGACAGACCCAAAAGATTTTTCGGTGCAGCAAGAAATATCGAAGATGGCGGCAGTCTCACCATTATCGCAACCGCATTGGTTGATACCGGAAGCCGCATGGATGAAGTTATATTTGAAGAGTTTAAAGGCACCGGCAATATGGAGCTTGTTCTGGATAGAAAGCTTGCGGATAAAAGAGTTTTTCCTGCCATTGACATGAACAAATCAGGGACAAGAAAAGAGGAATTGCTGCTTGATCCAAAGGTTTTGAACCGGGTATGGATTTTAAGAAAATTGCTGTCAAGTTTAAATTCTGTTGACAGTATGCAGTTTTTACTTGAAAAAATGCAAGGAACAAAGGATAATAAAGAGTTTCTTGAATTGATGAATTCATAAACTAAGAATTAAATTATTGCCAGAGATATGGCATGCTAAGGAGTTTTAAAAACAGATGAAAAAAAAGATACATCCGAAATACACAAGATCTACAGCTTCCTGTGCTTGTGGTGCAACGTTTGATGTCGGGTCAACAAAAGAGAATATCAAGGTGGAAATTTGTTCCCAGTGCCATCCTTTCTTCACTGGAAAACAAAAGCTGGTTGATACTGCTGGAAGAATTGATCGTTTTAAAAGAAAATATGCAGGATTTGACGCGACAAAACTTGTTTAGTGTTTGACTGGAAAGCTCATTTTTTTAGGGAATGTATGCTCCCTGTGAGCAGAGTACCAGGCAAACACTACTTAACACTTTCTATAATTTGTAATATAAAAAGGGGTCTTAACTAAGAGCCCCTTTTGAGTTTTTAAATTATGATAGAAAAATTAAAAGTCATTGAAGAAAGATTTGTCAAGCTTGAGCAGTTATTGAGTGATCCTTCGGTCATCAGTGACCAGAAAAAGTATCAGGAATATTTGATTGAGCATGGAGAACTAAATAAAATTGTTCCGGTGTTCAGGGATTATGAAGGACTTTTGGAGGAGCTCAAAGAAACAAAAGAACTTTTAAAAGATACTGACCTTGAAATGCGGGCTATGGCCAAAGAAGAGATCTCTGGTCTTGATAAGAAAATAGAAATTATAAAATCGCAACTCAATGTTCTTTTGATGCCAAAAGATCCCAGGGATAATAAAAATGTGCTGCTTGAGATCCGGGCTGGAACCGGTGGAGAAGAGGCCGGTATCTTTACCGGTGACTTATTCAGAATGTACTCAAGATATGTTGAATCCAAACACTGGGTTCTGGAGATTGTTGAGAAAAATGATTCCAGCTCGGGCGGATTTAAGGAGATTGTATTTCTGGTGCGAGGCAAGGGTGCATTCAGCAGTTTTAAATATGAAAGTGGCACCCACCGAGTTCAGCGGGTACCCGAAACAGAAGCCCAGGGAAGAATTCATACTTCTGCTGTTACCGTAGCCGTTCTTCCAGAGGCCGAAGATATTGATATTGATATCAATCCTGCTGATCTTAAAATTGATGTATTCAGGTCTTCGGGGCCTGGTGGTCAGTCGGTAAATACAACAGATTCTGCGGTCAGGATTACCCACGTTCCAACCGGTGTTACAGCGACATGCCAGGATGAGAAATCCCAGCACAAAAACAAGACCAAAGCTATGGGTGTTCTTAAATCCCGTATCCTTGATGCCAAGGTGAGAGAAGAGGAAGGTAAAAGAGCTGCCGAGAGAAAAGGGCAGGTAGGCACAGGTGATAGAAGCGGCCGGATCCGGACATATAATTTTCCGCAGGGAAGAATGACAGATCATAGAATTGGCCTTACGCTTTATAAACTGGATAGTATTATGGAAGGAAATATTCAGGAAATCATTGATGAGCTTAAAATATACAACCAGACACAGGCATTAAAGGAACTTGCCTGAAGAAAATTGAATGTCTAAATCAAATGACTGGTCAATTATCAAGATTCTTGCCTGGACTGAATCCTACTTTAAAGACCATTCCATTGACAGTCCCCGGCTGACTGCTGAAATGCTGCTTGCCTATTGTCTGGGCATAAAACGGCTTGATCTTTATCTTCAACACGATCGCCCCCTTCAAAAAAATGAGTTGTCCGATTTTAAAGCGTTGATAAAGAGAAGGATTCAAAATGAGCCTGTAGCATATATCATCGGTGAAAAAGGGTTTTTTGACTCTGATTTTAAAGTGGCGAGCGGGGTTTTGATTCCCAGACCGGATACGGAAATCATTGTTGAGCAGGCATTAAAAGTATTAAATACCTGCAAGGGAGATTTCAAACCCAAGACTGTTCTTGAGCTGGGGACAGGTTCCGGTGCGATTATTATCTCTCTGGCGAAAGCGGCTCCGAATCATTTGTATTTTGCAAGCGATATCTCTGTAGCGGCACTTGCAATTGCAAAAAAAAATGCTGAAATAATACTCTCAAGAAAAATTAAAGACAGCATTGTTTTTTTTACGGGTGACTGGTTTTCATCATTAAAGAAAGTTCTGCGATTTGACCCGGTATTTGATCAAAAATTCGATTTAATCATTTCAAACCCACCCTATATTCCTTCCAGGGATATTCAAAACCTTCAGCCGGAAATAAGGCTATTTGAACCGATGCTCGCCCTTGATGGCGGCAGGGATGGATTTGACAGTTTTAGATTTATTTTAAATAAAGCTCACCACTATCTTGTCCCGGGTGGAACAATCCTGCTTGAAATGGGCTTTGATCAGAAAGAGGGGATAAAAAATATTTCAAAACAATATCCTGAGTATCAATCCATTGAATTCATAAGAGATTTGGCAGGCCATAATCGGGTGGCCCGTATTAAAAAATCAATTGATTAATTTTTCTTTTTTTGATATATAAATCAAGATTTTTGTTAGGACAGTAAAAACTCACATTCAGGGACCTGAAAATCAGGTGCTTTTTTTAAAAAAGTCGATTTTGAGGGATGATCTGAATGGTGGATAAAAACCATTAATTAATTTGGAGAACAAATGGCTTACATTACAATTAGAGAACTTCTGGAAGCTGGTGTGCATTTCGGGCATCAGACCAAACGCTGGAACCCAAAGATGAAGAAGTATATCTTTGGAGCAAGAAATGGAATTTATATCATTGACCTGCAGCAAACTGTAAAACTATTCAAAGAAGCCCATGATTTTATTAAAGGTGTGGCTGCCAATGGTCAGGATGTCCTCTTTGTCGGGACAAAAAAACAGGCATCCGAAGCAATCTATGAAGAAGCAAACCGCGCTGAACAGTTCTATGTCCAGAACCGGTGGCTCGGTGGTATGCTGACCAACTTTCAGACGATTAAAAATAATATTACCCGGTTTCATTTCTTAAATTCAATTGAAAATGATGGAACCATTGAAAATTATCCCAAAAAAGAGCAGGGGCAAATGCTCAAAGAAAAAATAAAGCTGGAGTTTGCCATTGGTGGCATCAGCCATATGAAAAGATTGCCCGGAGCAATTTTTGTTATTGATCCTAAAAATGAAACTATTGCGGTGAAAGAGGGCAAAAGACTTGGGATTCCAATTGTTGCCGTTGTTGATACAAACTGTGATCCTGATGATATTGATTATGTGATTCCTGGAAATGATGATGCCATCAGGGCTATTCGTCTTTTTGCTTCGCGCGTTTCAGATGCCTGCATCGAGGGCAAAGCACTTTATGATGAAAGGCAAAAAGCGGAATCTGATAAAAGCGGCGCAGGCACAGAAGAAAGCAGAGATTTCTCTGATGAAAAAGTGTCGATTGAGGTTGTTTCCGACGGAGCGGACGGTCCTGTTGTTGAAAAGATTAAGAGAAGAACAGCACCAGTTGAAGAAACAAAAGAAGCTGATTTAAGTAAAGATAAGGAGTAAAATAAAATGGTGCAAATTTCCGCAGCAATGGTTAAAGAGCTTCGAGAGGCAACAGGCTCAGGTATAATGGATTGCAAAAGAGTGCTTGCCGAAGCAGAAGGTGATACAGAGAAGGCAATAGTCCTTTTGAGAAAAAAAGGTCTTGCAAAGGCTGCAAAAAGAGCCGGGCGTTCAACCAGCGAGGGTCTTATTTATTCTTATATTCATACCGGCGCTAAACTGGGTGTTCTAATTGAGGTAAATTGTGAGTCTGATTTTGTTGCTAAAACAGAAAATTTTCAACTGTTTGTAAAAAATATTGCCATGCATGTTGCCGCAGCAAATCCTGCGGGTCTGAATCCTGAAGATATTGATCCGGCAATAGTTGAAAAGGAAAGAGAAATCTTTCGGGCACAAATGCTTGAACAAGGAAAACCTGAAAATATTATTGATAAAATTGTCGAGGGTAAAGTGGAGAAATTTTACAAAGATATCTGCCTGATGAGTCAGCCGTATGTAAAAGATCCTCAGAAGACCATCACGGATTTATTAAAAGAGACCATTGGCAGCATGGGTGAAAATATCCAGATAAAAAGATTTGTACGTTTCCAGATAGGAGAATAGAATCTTGAACAAAGAGTCGGAGTTTGAACGGGTTTTAATTAAGTTGAGCGGAGAAGCCCTGATGGGAAATCAGGGCTTTGGTATTACGCCTGAAATGATTCATTATGTTGCAGAGGAAATTGCAAAAGTTTATCGTCTTAACGTGCAGATTTCCGTTGTTGTGGGTGGTGGAAATATATTCAGGGGTGTTGCGGGAAGCTCTGCCGGTATGGACAGAACCTCTGCCGATAACATGGGAATGCTGGCCACTGTCATAAACAGTCTTGCTCTTTGTGATGCCCTGGAAAAGTGTGATGTCCCGACAAGGGTGCAGTCTGCCATTCGCATGGACAGGATTGCTGAACCGTTTATCCGTAGAAAAGCCATTCGGCATCTTGAAAAAGGCCGGGTGGTTATTTTTGCAGCGGGTACGGGGAATCCTTATTTCACAACGGATACCGCAGCTGTGTTAAGGGCCCATGAAACCCGTGCCCAGATTCTTTTTAAAGCCACTCAGGTTGACGGCGTCTATGATAAAGACCCGGTGGTTCACGATGATGCTGTCATGTTTGATGAATTGTCTTATATGGGAGTTATTGAAAAACAACTTCATGTAATGGACATGACAGCTATTTCTCTTGCAATGGAACATGATTTGCCTGTACAGGTGTTTGACCTTCATAAAGAAGATAATATTTCAAAGGCTGTAAGGGGCCAGGCGATTGGTACTCGGATTTATAATAGATAGATAACCATTATTGAGGACGGAGTGTTATGATAAATGAAGTGCTTCAAGAAAACAAAGAAAGAATGGGTAAATCTGAAAAAGCTTTTGAAAAAGAATTATCAAAAGTTCGTACCGGCAGGGCATCTCAGGCAATACTTGACAATGTCAAAGTTGATTACTACGGTACGCAAACGCCTTTGCCGCAAATGGCAACCGTATCCATCCCTGAAAGCAGATTGATTACAGTAAAACCATGGGATGTAAGTGTAATCAATGAAGTCGAAAAGGCAATCTTGAAAGCCAATATAGGCCTGACACCCTCTAACGATGGTAAACTGATCAGAATATCCATACCCCCTTTGACGGAAGAAAGAAGAAAAGAGATCGTAAAAAGTGCGGCCAAGATTTGTGAAGATTATAAAGTTGCCATTCGAAATATCCGGAGAGATTCCAATGAAATGCTAAAGGAACTTCAAAAAGAAGGGGATATCTCAGAGGATGACAGCTTTAACGCTCAAAAACAGGTGCAGGAAACCACTGATGAAAATATAAAGCGGTTAGATGAAATTTTTGCAAATAAAGAAAAGGAAATTCTTGAAGTCTAACTCGACACAGGAAGTGACCCTGAATCCGGAAACACTTCCATCCCATGTGGCCATCATCATGGACGGTAACGGCCGATGGGCTAAAAAAAAATTGCTGAATCGTATCAAAGGGCATGAAAAGGGTTCACAAGCAGTCAGTTCCATTGTGACAGCCGCAAGAGAACTTAATATAGGGATGCTTACCTTATACGCATTTTCCACAGAAAACTGGTCAAGACCAAAAACAGAAGTAAAAGCATTAATGATGCTTTTAAAAAAGTTTATTGTGTCCCAAAGAGAAGACCTTTCAAAAAATAATATTCGTCTTAATGTTATTGGTCAGAAGCATAAACTTCCTCTGGATGTTCAAAAAGAACTTGACACCACAATGGAGTTGACCAAAGATAATAACAAAATGTTGTTGAATCTGGCATTGAGTTATGGCTCAAGAGAAGAGATCACAACTGCTGTTAAACAGATTGCCAAAAAGATAAAATTAAAAATCCTGGATCCTGGGGATATTACCCAGAATCTTATCTGTGATCATCTTTATACAAAGGCAATGCCTGATCCTGACTTGATTATCCGTACAAGTGGAGAGTATAGACTGAGTAATTTTTTGTTATGGCAGGCAGCATATTCTGAGATTTATATTTGTGATACCTTGTGGCCGGATTTTACTAAAGATGAGTTTGTTGAAATTTTAAAAAATTTTCAAAAAAGGGACCGACGGTTCGGTAAAGTGGCATGCAGCACATCAAACGATGGTTAACCGCACTCGTACTTGTACCCATACTTTTATGGATTTTCATCAAGGGCAATATATTATTGTTCGCCGTACTGGTTTCAGTAGTTGCCATATTTGCCATGCGCGAATACCTGAGAATTATTTTTAAAAATGATGAAGGACTTGTTTCCAACACTATCAAGATTATTTCCTATATAGTTTCAATGACACTTATTATTAGTGCCTGCCTAGGGTCATGGGAGATATTATTTCTAATTATTGCCATGAACCTTCTGGCCCTGTCTGTTTTTGTATTGTCACGGTTTGCCGATAATCATGCCATATTCGATATTATCGCAAAGCAGGTCTTAGGCGTTGTTTATATTCCGGTCTCCTTATCTTTACTGATTTTTATTAAAGAACTTGATGGCGGTACATTTTGGATTATCTGGCTTCTGATTGTTATTTTTGCGAATGATACCGGTGCATTCTATACAGGGACATTTTTTGGAAAAAGGGCAATTTCTCCTAACATCAGTCCCAATAAAACTATAGAAGGATCATTGGGCGGCATAACAACCTCCATGATAGTCGGATTTATTTTTTGTCAGATTTTTTTTAATGACCTGTCATTATCTTTGCTTACCATACCAGCCTCTTTTATGCTCGCTATTGCCGGGCAGATAGGAGACCTGTTTGAGTCTGCCATGAAACGAGCTTCAAACATTAAAGATTCCGGCCGGATTCTTCCGGGCCACGGCGGAATGCTCGATCGAATAGATGGATTGCTTTTAGCCATTCCGGTTTTGTATGTGTACCGGGTGTTTGTTTTATGAAATACCTGTCAATTTTAGGTTCAACAGGCTCCATCGGTACCAGCGCTTTAGATATTGTCCGGATGCATCCTGACCGCTTCCAGGTAAAAGCATTGACAGCCGCAAATAATATAGAATCTCTTTCTAAACAGATTGAAGAATTTAAACCTGAACTGGTTGCAGTGTTTGATGAAGAAAAAGCCCTGGGACTCTCCCGGATTTTAAAGGGAATACATAGACCTGAAATTTTATTTGGTGAAGCTGGCTTTTGCGAAGCCGCCTCTTATGAGGATTCAGATATTGTTCTTCTGGCCATGGTGGGGGCTGCAGGGCTAAAGCCAGCCCTTTGTGCCATTGAGTCAAAAAAACAGATTGCCCTTGCCAATAAGGAGACTCTGGTCATGGCGGGTGAAATAATCATGGCCAGAGCAGTGGAAAATGGCGTTTCAATCCTGCCGGTTGACAGTGAGCACAGTGCTATTTTTCAATGTCTTAAGGGAAACCGGAAAAAAGATTTAAAAACAATATTTTTAACAGCTTCCGGCGGTCCTTTTAGAGAAATGCCTTTTAATGGGTTCAAGGATATTACCTTAAAAGATGCTCTTACCCATCCTACCTGGAATATGGGGCATAAAATTACGATAGATTCAGCAACTTTAATGAATAAAGGTCTTGAAATCATTGAAGCGGTTCATTTGTTTGATGTCACCCATAAAGAAATTAAAGTGCTTATTCATCCCCAGAGTATTGTTCATTCCATGGTGGGGTATAAAGACGGCAGTATTATGGCGCAAATGGGACAACCTGATATGAAAGGGGCTATCTCATATGCTCTGTCAGAACCGGAACGACTTGATCTGCAAATGGATTTTCCTGATTTTTCAGGACTGCATTCCCTGACATTTGAAAAACCGGATACTAAAAAGTTTCCTTCTCTTTTATTTGCATTTGAAGCCTGTAAGCAAAAAGGTACACTTCCAGCTGTCATGAATGCTGCCAATGAGGCAGCAGTGGAGGCATTTCTTCAAAAACGCATTGATTTTTTAGATATTTTTAAACTGATTTCCAGAACAATGGAACTTCATACACGGATTGACAATCCCGATCTTTCAGGTATTATTGAAGCTGATTATTGGGCACGCGATAAAG
>Ga0164315_10003790_pt1 | contig 11749 bp, 12 predicted proteins | sample GuaBasSedimGuay6_FD_113737 | JGI IMG/M metagenome (GOLD analysis project Ga0164315, IMG submission 113737) | Subseafloor sediment microbial communities from Guaymas Basin, Gulf of California, Mexico - Guay6, Core 4569-2, 0-3 cm | ecosystem: Environmental > Aquatic > Marine > Hydrothermal vents... | reverse complement strand
CTGCATCATCAAAAATCCTTAGTTGTGAGATCTTTTTTGTCAACCATTCAACATCTTCAGTTGAGTCGGCTTCCTCTATTCCCAACAATACTAATAGGCCTGAATTTATCTCCGACCTGAGTTTATTGTCAATAATTACTGATGCATTAGAAACTCTTTGAATTACTGCCCTCATATTTATTAAATTTGTACAAATTTATCACAATGATCCGTTTAAGCGTAAACATTAATAAAATTGCCACTCTTAGAAATGCCCGGGGTGGTAATATCCCAGATTTAATTAAAGCAGCCATGGATATTGAAATGTATGGAGGTCAGGGCATTACAGTCCACCCCCGTCCCGATGAAAGGCATATTACCTACAAAGATGTTGAATTACTCAGGCCAATAATAACAACTGAATTCAATATTGAAGGAAATCCAATTCCTGAGTTTGTTGATTTAGTATTAAAACACAAACCAGACCAGGTTACCCTGGTTCCCGATGACCCGAACCAACTTACTTCCGACCATGGCTGGGATACCATAAAACACAAAATATTTTTAATTGATGTAATTTCGAAATTCAAAAAAGCAGGAATCCGCACCTCCATTTTTGTCGACCCAGACATTGAAATGGTGAAAGGAGCAAAAGAAACCGGAACCGATCGTATTGAACTTTATACAGAAAGTTATGCGGCAGGATACACTATGGACAAAGAAAAAGCGATAAAACCATTCGTTGAGGCATCACAACTAGCAAACGTACTTGGTTTAGGATTAAATGCCGGCCACGACCTGGATCTGGAAAACCTAAAATATTTTGCCGCAAACATTCCCTGGCTTGATGAAGTATCAATTGGTCATGCTCTTATTGCTGATGCTTTGTATTACGGTCTTGACAATGCGGTGAATATGTATTTAAGAGAGTTGGGTTGAAACAGGGAGATTGCCGCGCTAAGGCAATGACGGCACTCTTTAAGTAAAACTCACTGGATTAAGTTTGCAACTTAATCCTTTTTTAACAATTGGGGAAAACAAAGTTTAAGTTGCAAACTTAAACTAGAGATGTTCATTTTTGGAGATTTCTCTTCGCATAAGGATCCTACAAAGCCAAACGTTTTTGAGACTCATCGACAGCTATACTTTTTTTTGACAGTGTTCTAAAAAAAGACGAACTGTCCTCGAATTAAGTGACATCTACAGTAATGGCGGAAAATCCACAAGATCAGAATGGTCGTGTTGTCAGGTTTTGATAAAAGGAATAGTTTTTGATTCCTGAAAAACAAAATAAAAATCATGAGTAAATTCAACGAACTTAAAAATAGCAATACACCTTTATTAATTGACTTCTCAGCAGAGTGGTGCCAGCCTTGCAAAATGATGCCTCCAATATTAAAACAGGTAAAACAGCAAATGGGTGACAAGGTAAAAATTATTAAAGTTGATGTTGATAAAAATCCTGCTGTAGCAAAGCAATATATGATTCAGAATGTGCCAACACTAATGATTTTTAAGAGCGGACAAACTGTTTTCCGCCAGGCTGGAGTTTTGCAGGCGACGCAAATTGTTCAGGAACTCAACAAGCATATTTAAAATCTGGCTATTTGATTTATTCTATCTTTATGGCACTAAAAAGTGCTTATGAATAAAGACAAACGTCAAAAAGCTGAAACACTTTATTTAATTCTTGGGAGTTTATTTATTACTTCTTTGGTAACCAGCAATCTGATTTTTCAAAAATTCTTCACATGGTCTCCTTTCGGAATTTATACTTTTGAACTTTCTGTAGGCATTATTGCTTATCCAATAACTTTTCTGGTGACTGACATTATTTCTGAAGTCTATGGCAGAAAGAGAGCAAACCGTTTGGTTAAGGCAGGAGTTTTTGCCAGTGCCTTCGCCCTACTGATTGTTGTTATTTCAACCAACGCAACTGCCACTGAATGGTCGCCAATAAATGATGGGACCTTTAAACAGGTTTTTGGGTTTACCTTTGTTGCAGTTGGCGCCTCGCTTGCAGCCTACCTATTAGCCCAATTTCTTGATGTTCAGATATTTCATTTCTGGAAGCGACTTACAAAAGGAAAGCATCTTTGGTTAAGAAATAATTTTTCAACATTTGCATCACAACTGGTTGACACAGTTACTGTACTGTTTCTACTCTGTTCATTTGAAGTTATTGAGTGGGATCTTTTTGGCATTTTATTACTTAACGGATACCTCTTTAAAGTCATGTTTGCGCTTGTGGACACACCAATAATTTATGCTGCAGTTTATTTTATCAGGAAACATTTTGGCTTAAAGGGAGAAGGTGCTGAGATAGGATAATTTCAGAGTTTTGTGTTCGGTATTTAGGGTTTTATAATTTATAATAAGGAAAGAAAATTTAGTTTCAAAATACTCAAATTCTTCTCACTACCTCCTCAAGTGGTTTCCTTATTTTATTCTTTTTCTTTTTAAATCCTTCATTTTGATATCCCAATGGAGTAATACAATAAATAGTCTCATCTTCTTTCAGTTCAATTGCTTTGGCAAGAATATCATAATCATAGGCGATGATCCAGCAAGTACCAACACCTTCATTTTCCGCAGCCAAAATCAAATGATCCATTGCAATAGTCAAATCAGTTTCAATGGAGTTGTAGCCATCATAACTTCTTACCCATGATTTAGAATTGTGGCCAATGGCAACTAAAACATAGGGCGCTTGTTTAAACCACTCACGAGGATAGCAATCTCTCACTTCTGAAAGTTTATCTTCGGATGAAACCAAAATAAAAGTCCATGGTTGACGATTGGATGCAGAAGGAGCAATACGTCCGGCATTTAATATTCTATTAAGCACTTCATCCGGAATTTTTTTACTGGAATCATAATCTCTTATGCTTTCACGATTTTCAATTAAGTTGTAGAAATCCATTATTCGAAGTTTTCCACAAAGTTAAGAAAGATTGGGTTTAAAATGTCGCTATAATTGCTGTTGCTGCTATGGCCACTGTGGTAGAAAGAAATTGGATAGAAGCAACAGCAGCAAAAGAAGCGACAGCAGCAACAGACAACAGAATCAAAAAAACCTTAACTTTGCAGCATGCAGTTATTCTTTAGAAGATTTGGAGAAAAGGGTAATCAGCCTGTGGTAATACTTCATGGGTTATTTGGGATTTCCGATAATTGGGTAACTTATGGCAAAAGGCTTTCTCAGCAGGGCTATAAGGTTTTTATTCCTGACCAGCGTAACCACGGACAATCGCCTCAAAGCGACAACTTCAATTACCTTGCTCTCACGGATGACCTTTTTGATTTTATTGATGAAAATGAGATTGAAGATCCCATAATTATTGGACACTCCATGGGTGGTAAAGTGGCTATGCGTTTTGTGCTGGAGAACCCTTTGTTAGTAAAAAAATTGATTGTGGTTGATATTTCCCTTAAAGCCTATGGCCCTCGGAAACAACATCTGAATATAATCAAAGCAATGAAGTCAATTGATCTTGCATCAATTAAATCCCGACAGGAAGTAGAAGCGGAACTGGCAAAATACATACCAGAACCAAGAATCAGATTATTTATTCTAAAAAACCTGCACCGAAAGAGCAAAGATGAATTTGAATGGCGCCTCTACTTTCAGGGTATTGAGAAAAGCCTTTCAGAAATGTTTGATGCAATCGACACATCCATAAAATATGACAAACCCACATTATTTATTAAAGGTGGAGCCTCAGATTATATTCTACTTGAAGATTTTGAACAAATAAGGTATAATTTTCCAAACGCTGAAATAGTTACCATTGAAAATGCTTCGCATTGGGTACATGTTGAAGTTGCCGAAAGATTTTATCAACTTACATCTGGCTTTGTAGAAGGCATACCAACGTGGTACCAAAAGGTTTTAGATGAAAAAAGTGAAACAAGTATTATAAAGGAATAAAAAAAACCGTCCCACAAAGAGTGAAACGGTTTTATAAATTGAATTTCTTATTATTAATATTCATCTTCATTGAAGAAGAAATCTTCCTTTGTTGGGTAGTCTGGCCAAAGATCTTCTATGCGATCATATGTTTCACCCTCATCTTCAATCTCTCTGAGATTTTCAACTACTTCAAGTGCTACACCAGTACGTATGCCCCACTCTATCAACTCATCTTTAGTTGCAGGCCATGGCGCATCTTCTAATTTTGAGGCTAATTCTAAGGTCCAATACATTGCTAAACTTATTCGTTTTTATTTCGTGCAAAAGTAATTTTTTTTTGATTTAATGCAAGTAAATATTAATATTTAAAAAATATCAACTTTTAGGTGCTATCCACGGTATTTCTTCAACATCAAATAATTGTGCTAATCTTCTGGAAAGAACGAAAAAATAATCTGACAATCTATTGAGGTACTTTATGTACAAAGGATTTATATCATGATTTTCAGCTAATTTTATCAGCAAACGTTCCGCTCTTCGGCAAACAACTCTGCACACATGACATTTGGATACCGCTTTGTGTCCAACAGGTAGGATAAAACTTTTTAACTCAGGCAACAAACTTTGCATATTATCAATGTGTTCCTCCAAAAAGGTAACATCGGCATCTTTCAATTCAGGAAGTTTCACTTTTTTAAGTCCATCATCAGCAACTAAGGATCCAAGAACAAAAAGATTTCCCTGAATAACAATTAAGTCTTTTTTTATATCGTCCTGGATAATTTCATCAGCAAGTACACCGACAAATGCATTTAACTCATCAATTGTTCCATAGGCTTCTATTCTTTCGTGATATTTTGGAACTCGTGAGCCACCTACCAAAGAGGTCATTCCTTTATCACCTGTTTTAGTATATATTTTGAAATCACCCATGATTTATACAGCCTCTTTTACGGGATTACTTACTGTAACGATATTATCATTTTTTTTATCAAATTCTACCTTCCCGTCTTTTAGCCTAATTATGCGGTGTGCATGTCTTGCAATATCTTCCTCATGAGTAACAACAATAATTGTATTTCCCTGTTGGTGAATCTCTTCAAGTAGCCCCATTATTTCAATTGAAGTTTTCGAGTCGAGGTTTCCTGTAGGTTCATCAGCAAGCACAATAGATGGGTTATTTACAAGAGCTCTGGCAATGGCTACTCTCTGTCTCTGTCCTCCCGATAATTCATTGGGTCGATGATCCATTCTATCAGCAAGTTGCACATGACCCAAGGTTTCTTTTGCCATTATATGCCTATCATTTTTAGATATCCCCGCATATATTAATGGTAACATCACATTTTCAAGAGCGGTTGACCTAGGTAAAAGATTAAAAGTTTGAAAGATAAAACCAATCTCCCTATTTCTTACTTCAGCAAGTTCATTATCAGTCATTTTACTAACATCAGTGCCATTCAAATGGTAAGTTCCTGCAGTCGCTGTATCAAGGCATCCAAGAAGATTCATCATGGTAGATTTACCTGAGCCAGAGGCCCCCATAAGTGCAACAAATTCATTTTTATAAATACTTAAAGAGACAGAATCCAGAGCCTTAACGATCTCTGTACCAACCTTATAAAACCTTGAAGCGTTTTCAAGTTTAATTATTTCTTCTTTTGCCATTATTATTTAATAAAACATCAAAGTTAGTAATATATTGCTCAATATCTTACCACAAAATCTTGCTTTTCAAAACCTTTCTTAAAAAAAACTAATCCAAACCACTAAATGTCTATCGTAAACGAAACTCTTTTATCACTTTTAATTTTTCTCCATGCACTACTCATTCCCTGTGACCAGTGAATATCATCAAATATAAAAACAGAATTTTCATTAACCTTTGTCATACATTGTTCAAAATAATTTAGGGTAGGTTCTCTTTTATGATTACCATCGAAAAATACAAGATCCAGAGTATTAATATCTTTAAGTGTTGAAGGAAGGGTTACATCGAAATTGCCAATTTTAATTTCAATATCTTCACAATAAAATATTTTAAATCCTCTTGCAGCAATATTTGCCAGGCCAGCACATCCTTCCATCGTGGTTAACTTTCCTTCCGGGAAACCTCTTTTCAAATATAATGAGCTAAAGCCAACAGCAGTTCCCATTTCAAGAATTTGATCCGGTTTAAAAAACCTGCTCAGTCTGAATAATAATTCAAGTCGCTTTTTTGAATGTGTTCGCTGTTTTGCTATTTTACCAATTTTATCAGTAAATGTTCTATAATCTTTATTACCAGCACCACTTCCAAAATCAACGGTCTCAACCAATGAAGAACTAGATGATATTTTTTTTCTGTATTTGTGTAAGCCAGAATATTCAGGATATTTTTCATAATCCCTTAATACATTATTAATAAATTCATAAACGTAGGGAGAATGCGTTTTATACCTTGTCCTGGAGGTAAATAAATACTTAATATAAGTACCAAATGCCCATAATCTTTTCATATTTGTTTGTTTTAATTATACGCTATTTTATTGATAAAAAATATTGTCCTCTCATTTTGTTTCGACAACGAGCGGTTCTTTATCTTTTGATTTCCATATATCAAAAAGTATTTATCATACCATTTTATAATATGGTTATTTTCATCTTCAACAACCCGGTCTTTATTAAAATTTGTTGCTATTCCTGTTTCGTCACTATCAATATCTAAATTTCCTTCAAATATTTTAGAATAAATTTTTCCATCATTTACATAAGCTGCTGTCACAAAATGATCATTTTTAAAAATTACCGTATGCCTTCGTAAAGAAAAGGACTTTAAATCTCTAATAATGAAGTCATTATTCCAAATTAGATTCCCATCATTTGTCAATGAAACAACAATTACATCAAAAAACAGATAGCCTGCAAACACACTATATGTATATGGATAAGGTCTGCCATAAAAGTCGTAGTCCATGCGAGTTTCTGTTATATAGTAAGGTTTGTAAATTTCAGCACTGAAAATGAACTTTTCACCATCATATAATACCTGAGGCTTATTAACATTAAAAAAAGCATTTACAATCTTTTTCCCTCCTGAGTTTTCTATTGATTGGTCATCTGTCCTGACTTTGGTAACTTTTCTCTCTCCTATACTCCCATGGATATTGTCAAGATCCATGAAATCAAGGTATTTAATTTCCCCTACAATATTATTTTTAAGTTTAAAGAAAAACAGACCAGCAGTTTTAGGATTATCTTCATCATTGAGGTCAGTAAAATCAGAAATTTTACCTGTTTGTATATCATAAATACCCAGTACAGCAGTATGATTTTCCGACATTTCAATAAACCGAAACTTTCTAAGGATTTTTATGTTGTTATCCTTAATAATTTCGACTACTTCAAGAGATTTTCCTTCAGCAGTTAAAATATGGATGAAATCTTTAATATATCGTTTATCCTGTTTTACTTTAAGGGTTACGTAAAACTTCCTTTCTGTTTTGTTTGCATATACAACTTCAATAAAACTCTCGTATGAGTCAGCTAGTTTCACAGGAGTAATATCTCCGTTATCAAGGTTTACAAAAAGAAGGTCTGTTTCGCTTTTCCCTATATTAATTCCCAAACAAGCATTATTTCCAATTACCTCAAAACCAACTATTTCAGCTTTGGATGGAAAAGTACCCGAAATTACTTCAAAGGACCCCCTTGTTAGATCAAGGCTAACAATTTCATAAAAACCATTTTCATTCCTCCCCTTACCAATATTTCTGAATAATAAATGAAGTTTATTATTTACAAAAGTGGAATACTCAAAATGCATTTTATTTTCCAAAGCAACAAACTTCAGCCATTGCTGTTTAAGACTTGTATCAAAATACCCAAAATACCATTTGCGTTTTTTCTCCTTGCTTAATTCATTACTTTCATAAAATATCAGAACACCTTTCGCGCCAAGTGGCTCAACATGATAACTCTCAGCATCTATGTCTGTAGGCACTTCAAGTCGTACAGTTTCTAATCCCTGCCCAAATACAGTAGTAAAAACAATACTGCTTATAACTAAAATAAATATTTGAAGACTCTTTAACAAAACTTTCCCTATTATGTTGATTAAAGTAAGGTGCTTGATATTGAACTGTAAAAATAAAAAAAACCTGCTGTCGGTTTACATCAACAGCAGGCTAAATTTTAGAAATAAGTTAATTTATCTAACCATAAGTTTCTTCACAGAAGAATTTCCATTTGCATTTGAAAATTGTAATAAATATGTTCCTTGAGAAAGTATATTAATATTAATACTGTTAACACCAGGATTAACAACTTCATTAATTAGTAATTGTCCACTTATAGAGTAAATTTTCACTGACCCTTCTGTAAGAACATCAATATTTACAGATTCATTACTTGGGTTTGGAAAAATTGAAAATTTGTCAATTAGATTTTCTGAAACTCCTACGCCTGATTCCCCATAAATCAGAACATTATCTATTTCCCATGTTGAGGCATCAGAATCGGTACTAGTATATTTGAAAGCAAAATAAGTATTAGTCCCATTGTACTCAAGGACATCAATTTCTCCTGCAGGCAAGAAATCCCAAGTACCCGGATCAGGGAAAGTAAATGATGAAGTTACATCAGTCCAGGTTCCATTTGTTGACGGATCACTTGAACCATCATAATCAGTAGAAATCAATACAAACAGGCCCTCATTACTACCATAATTTCTTGCATGATCAAAACTAAAAAATACTGATGCAAAAGTACTTAGATCTATTGCTGGTGAAATTAACCAATCTTCATTAATTTGAGCTCCACCGTCATATCCATTCATTTTTGCACATCCTGGAGGAATTCCAAAACTAGCCCATTCCCATACTTGATCACCAGTAACAGTATATCCAATCCAGTTACCAAAATCTGTGTCAAAACCTTCTTGATTTGCAACAATAAATTTACCACTTGTTGCTGAAACAACTGGGGCTGTTCCATCAGTTTTATAGTCAATAATATCACCAGTATTTGTATAAGGGTAAATGGTAAAGGTATAATCTGTCTCGGTATCGACTGAAATAGAATATGTCTGAACTCCAAATAATACATTCATAGCAACCGTTCCATCATCCCAATTAGTCTCATCATCAACAGGAATACCATCAACTGGTGCTGTAAAACTACCACCATCATTATTTCCCATTATAAGGTAAGAAAGAGGTAATTGATCTCCAACAGCATCTGTCCATGTTAATATGATTTTTGTGCCTGATGGCGCAGCTGCATAATCAGTTGGATAATTAGTTGGTTCCGGGTTAACTACTGTATTAGCTTCAAACACAGCATTATCTACAATTACTGTTGCATCACCATCCCAGTCGCTGGAAACATCATAAAATCTAATCTGAAATTCAGCAGAAGTAGCTCCGGTAGGAACAATTTCAGTATAAGTTAACTGCTGCCATGAATCCATGTCAGTCGAATAATCACCGTAATAGTTGTCTGCACCTTCATAAATAATACATAATCTGGCTCTTCCAGCTATATCATTATCGTAAGCCCAGAAGTTAGCGTTTATTTGTATTCCGGCTGTTACACTAAATGGATCTGAAGTTAGATACTGATTACTTTGTGATGTCCATAATACTTCACAACTATAAGTCCCACTTTGTGTGGTAGTTGAATTTTGCGTAATAACAATATCTCCACCATCAGCAAGCCAATTATCAGCAGTTGCTTCTGTCCAGTTTTCAAAATCACCATTTACCACCTGGTTTTGACCAATAAGTGATACTGATGTAAGAATTGAGATTACTAATCCTAATAAGTAAATTTTTTTCATGCTTTTAAATTTTAATTTTATATAATTTTTTTTAAAAAGGATAGGCAAGATAAAGAAAGCTTATAACAATACCTCCATTTTTTTTCCTAATTTATCAACAAAAAAGGCAGCTGTCTGTTGACAGCTGCCTTTTTAATATTATTATGTAAATGGTGATTTATTTACTTATCATCAACTTCTTCAAAGTCAACGTCAGTAACTTCATCATCACCAGCTTTTGCATTATCAGGGCCTGCTTCAGGGTCGGCACCCGGAGGTGTTTGTCCATCTCCTTGTCCATCCTTATACATATCTTCACTGGCTTTCTGCCATGCAGCGTTTAGTTTCTCCATTGCAGCATCGATAGTTGCTAAATCCTGAGTTTTATGTGCAGTTCTCAATTCTTCAAGTCCGTTTTCAATTTCTGACTTTTTATCTGCAGGTATTTTATCACCAAACTCTTTCAACTGTTTTTCAGTCTGGAAAATAAGCGCATCGGCAGCATTTATCTTATCTATCTTTTCTTTTGCAGCCTTATCTTCATCAGCATTGGCTTCTGCCTCAGCCTTCATCTTAGTGATTTCCTCATCTGAAAGTCCTGAAGAAGCTTCAATTCTAATACTCTGAGATTTACCTGTTGCTTTATCTTTTGCTGCAACATGTAAAATACCATTTGAGTCTATATCGAATGTTACTTCAATTTGCGGAACTCCACGAGGTGATGGTGGAAGACCATCTAAGTGAAAACGTCCGATATCTTTATTTTGATTTGCCATTGGTCGCTCACCCTGAAGAACATGAATCTCAACTGATGGCTGATTATCAGCAGCAGTTGAAAATGTCTCTGACTTCTTAGTAGGGATAGTTGTATTGGCATCAATAAGTTTTGTCATAACACCACCAAGAGTTTCAATACCAAGTGAAAGGGGAGTTACATCAAGTAGAAGAACATCTTTTACCTCACCTGTAAGAACACCTCCCTGGATAGCAGCACCAATTGCCACAACCTCATCGGCATTTACACCTTTTGAAGGTTCTTTTCCAAAGAAATCTTTTACGATTGCCTGTATAGCCGGCATACGTGTTGAACCACCAACTAAAATCACATCTTCAATATCGGCTGCTGTCATACCTGCATCCTTAAGTGCTGCTTTACATGGGGCAATTGTAGCCTGGATAAGACTATCTGCCAATTGCTCAAATTTAGCTCTAGTAAGTTTTCTAACTAGGTGCTTTGGTACGCCATCAACAGGCATTATATATGGCAGGTTGATTTCAGTTTCCGAAGAACTGGAAAGCTCAATTTTGGCTTTTTCCGATGCTTCTTTCAAACGCTGAAGTGCCATTGGATCCTTTTTGAGATCTAAGCCTTCATCAGATTTAAATTCATCGGCAAGCCAATTGATAATAGTTTCGTCAAAATCATCACCACCAAGGTGAGTATTACCGTTTGTTGATTTTACTTCAAAAACGCCATCACCCAACTCCAATACAGAGATATCAAATGTACCACCACCAAGGTCAAAAACTGCAATCTTACGATCTTCCAGTTTTTTATCAAGTCCGTAAGCAAGTGCAGCAGCAGTAGGCTCATTGATTATTCTTTTCACTGTTAATCCGGCAATCTCACCAGCCTCTTTAGTAGCCTGGCGCTGAGAATCATTGAAATAAGCAGGAACAGTAATAACAGCTTCTGTCACAGTTTGTCCAAGATAATCTTCGGCAGTTTTTTTCATTTTTTGAAGAACAATTGCTGAAATTTCCTGTGGTGTGTACAGTCTGTCATCAATTTTCACACGAGGTGTATTGTTGTCACCTTTTACAACATTATAGGGTACACGGTTTATTTCTTTTGAAACTTCACCAAATGAGTTACCCATAAAACGTTTAATAGAATATACGGTTTTAACAGGGTTTGTTATGGCCTGTCGTTTAGCCGGGTCACCAACTTTTCTCTCACCATTGTCGGTAAAACCAACAATTGAAGGAGTAGTACGGCGGCCTTCACTGTTAGGAATAACTACTGGCTCGTTACCTTCCATTACGGCAACACAGGAGTT
>Ga0164315_10003789_pt1 | contig 11749 bp, 10 predicted proteins | sample GuaBasSedimGuay6_FD_113737 | JGI IMG/M metagenome (GOLD analysis project Ga0164315, IMG submission 113737) | Subseafloor sediment microbial communities from Guaymas Basin, Gulf of California, Mexico - Guay6, Core 4569-2, 0-3 cm | ecosystem: Environmental > Aquatic > Marine > Hydrothermal vents... | reverse complement strand
GCTTTTTATCCTTTTTATTTACAATTCTCTTAATTTATTTTTCAAACTAAAAAACAAGAAGAGCAGGCTCAAAGTTTTATTTATTTTTTTGATGATTTTCATTTCAACTGGAATATATATAAGCTTGATAGCAAAAGATTTTTATCAAGGTGACAACATTAATTATGATCAACTTCCAAAAACTACTATAAATGGGAATATTTACACACAGGATACTTCCAATCGAAAGTGGGAGAATGGTCATTATCTTTATCTTAATCTTTGCGAAAAGGAACTTCAAAAGGAATGGAACAAACGTTCTCTAGCTGATTATAAAGGGTTGGATAAAAAAAATCAACAAATCTCGCAGACTTTAATTCGCTATCTAAGTTCTAGAAATCTGGCAAAAGATTCTGTTGGTATTTGGACATTAAGTTCAAATGAAGTTCAATTAATAGAAAATGGTTGTGCCAATTATTTGTATGCAGAAAAATTAAGTGCTAAAGCACGTATTTATGTGGTATTGTGGCAACTAGACAATTATTTCAACAATAATTTTTCGAATCGACAAACTATTTCACAAAGGTTAGTTTACTTTAAGTCTGCTTTTGCACTTATAAGAAATCATTTCTGGGTTGGCGTGGGGCCTGGTGATGTGCTTGATGAGTCAAAAAGTTATAATGATCATACTCCTGTTGGACTAAGTAAGGAGTACAGTAGTCGTGTACATAATCAATTTTTAGTGGAATTCGTAGGTTTAGGAGTATTTGGTTTTATCGGTTTTACAATTATTATCTTTTATCCTTTTTTTAAGAATAAAAAGTGGAAGGATTACTTATTCACTCCATTTTATCTAATCGTTGTTATAAGTTTTTTTTCCGATAATCTATTTGAATCACAGCTTGGAATTGCTTTTTTTTCTTTTTTCTATTCATTATTATATTTTAAACAAACAAACGAAATATAATTGTTTAAAACATTTTACTTTCTTTCAAAATTTCAGGAAGATACTTATCCAAACCATTATTACACCAAATGTTTTTTTCATTCTCAATCTGAGTTTTTAGCTTGTTAACAGATTCACTACCAACATCACTTTTACTTAAATGATATTGAATAGCCCTAAAACGGACATCTATTCTTCTAACTCCTTTATTACATAGCCTTTCAAGAATCTCACGATCTATTAATGACCACTCATTATAATCTTCATTAAAGCCATTAACTTTTATTATGTCCTCTTTAAATAATGAAAAGTTATATACACCAACACCATTTGGCCGCTTCTTTTTTACTAAACAATAAAATTTCGATAGAAAAGTTAATCGCACTCCTTTAAAAATATTCTTATAGTTGCCTGAAAACAATCCAGGGAGTTTAATTTGTTTTGTATTAATTAACTGTAAAGATAATTCTTCTTTAATTTTCACTAATTTACCTTGTATATATGCACCACGTTTAGCACATGAAATGTGGTCAATAATAAAATCTTTATGCAATATTGAATTGCTATCAACAAAAATTAAATAATCATGTCTGGTTTTCGAAATCGCTTTATTTCTCAGTGATGCAATATTATTCTGACTTTCATCTTCAAAATAGGAAACCGGGATAAAACTCTTTTTTGCAAATTCTGTGATTAGTTCATGTGACTCTTTATCCTTTTTTGCATTAATAATCAGGATTTCATTAGGTAAAATAAATTGGTTGAGAGCGCTTTTAAGACATAATTCTAATGCATCTTTATTCCCGCATGAAGTTATTATTAAGCTTACTTTATAATTATTTTTAAGATTTGCTTCATATAATTTTAAATGTTTTAAAAATGTTTCGTGTGCATTAGAAATTGCAATTAGTAGACCCCGGTAACCATCTAAAAATGCCAATTTTGTTATGTAGGTATTTAAAAAATCAAAAGAACCACTGATAAATGCTAATAATGGCGAAGATTTTCTTATGCCTTTATTCTCTAAGGCAAACAAGTCAGAATAGAAATCTCTTTTTTTGTTAAAATCTGCAATATTGAAGTAGCTATAATGCCTTAATTCACCCTTTAATTTAACATGGTTGAAGTTTTTTAATTCTAAACCTTCGTGAACTAATCTTTTGTTAAAATGAGTAACATTTTTATTATATAAACGACTTACTTCTTCTTTTCCCCATCCCGAATACTTTATCCTTCTTTTTCTGTAATAGTTGTAGCGATAACACCAATATACAGAGTTATTATCAAGATCAACGTTATTGATTGACTCATAGAGCTGTGAACTAATTACTTCATCACTATCAATTGAAAATACCCAATTATTATGTGCAAATTCTGCTGCAACATTTTTTGTATTACCAAACCCGGTAAATTCCCCTAAAATTATCTTTACATTTTTATAATGGCCAGCAATGGGTAACGTTTTATCCATCGAGCCATTATCATAAATAATTACTTCATCAAAATCTTTCAGACTGTCTAAGGTTCGGGCAATAACCTGTTCCGAATTTTTAACAATTATAACAGCTGATATCTTTTTTAAATTATTCAAGGGCATTGATTAACTATAGAATGATTTATATATGAAATAAAATTTTAATCCGATCTCTTAACAATCTCAATTTAAAATCAAAGTTCTCTTCCGGGTCTTCAAGTTTCCCTTTAAAGGTAGTTCCCATTTTCAAATAGTACTTATAAAAAGTCGAACTACTAATCCCCCATTTTCTAATAAACTGTTTTCTTCCATTATTTAACTTTGCCCTGCCAACTGATTTTGATAAAAAGTGATATACACGGCTTTTTTCAACAATTTTAAAGTATCGGACACCTGCATGCCATAATTTCATAGAAATATCCGGATCAGAATATAGACCAGGTGTAAATTCAGGGCTGTATCCTCCAACTAAATCCCAAAGATAACGGTGCATTACAGCAGGTGGCCAGCTTGATCCATTTTTGTCTTCAGCGGATAAACTATGGTAATGCTGTAAAAGTTCTTCTTCATTAAAGCTTTCTACTGTGGTTCCAAAACTATATGGTGCAATCGTCGGTTTTTTCTTAATAAACTTAGGTTCAATTGCAGTTGCGGATAAATAAAAATAGTTTGTGTCTATTGATTTAATCTCTTCGTATAAATAATGATCCCAATCCGGGCATACATACATATCATCATTCAAATATAAAATATAATCTGCAGTACAAAGTGAGTAAGCGGCATTTACAGAATAGCAAACTCCAATATTTTCTTTAGAGTAGCTATAGGTAATATTATTCTGTTTTAACCATTCTATGGTACCATCGTTTCCAACATTTACATGGACAACAATCTGGTGAGTGAGCCTTGAGTTTTTTCTTATTGAATTAATACAGATTTTTAAAAACTCAAGATTATTCCAAGTTGGAATAATTATTGAAAAAACAGGATTAGTTTCAGTTTTTAAATCAGAATACTCAATCATTATCAGTAACTATTATTTTTGAAAAAATAAGATACTATATAACTAAAAATCAATTTGGTCATAGATTTAGGTTAATAATATTTTTACACCCTAAAGATAATTACTTATAGTGAATTATCCTAATGAACTTATTTTCTGAAGTCGGTTTAATTCGAGTATTTTTATTTTTCTACCATCAAGGCTGATCACATTTTCATGTGAAAAACTAGAAAGAGTTCTGATGGCATTTGAAGTTGTCATATTTGAAAGATTTGCAATATCTTCTCTTGATAAATATACTTTAATCGTTTGATTATCATCTTCGTACCCAAAAGTATCTGCTAGAAACAATAAGGATTCAGCTAATCTACCCCGGATATGTTTCTGAGTGAGTGTAACGGTTCTTTCATTTGAAAATCCTAATTCAACAGCTAACTCTTTTAACATAGCAATAGCTAAATCGCCATTTTTTCGAATGACTTCAAAAAGAGCATCTTTTTCAATGATGCAAATTTGGCTATCTTCAATTGCTACAGCTGAAGATATATAATGATCACCAGCAAACAGTGCTCTATAACCAATGAAACCAATTGGTTTTGTCATCCTGACTATTTGCTCTCTTCCACCAACACCTTCCTTTATAACTTTTACTTTCCCCTTGGAAAGACAAACTAAGCCACTAGGTTTATCACCTTCTTTATATATTATTTCACCTTTTTTGTAGCTTGTACATGAGTGGTAACTATATAATATTTGTCTTTGATCATCACTCAAGACACTGAATATGGAATCTTTACTGTCAATACAGTTTTCGCAATATACTTTGTTTTGTAGCATTTTTTGAGTCTTATGTTCTGCAACACAAATATAAATATATATTCTGAACCTTAAAGCATTTTTACTAAAAATTGTGATTTTTGCTTGTTGAGTTTTTTTTATGGAAAAATTGGTTCGGACATAATTTGTCTTTTTTGTAGAAATTGCCTGTCCTAATTTTTCAGAAGTCACCTAACCTGCTTTATTTATAAAAAATGACAAAGTCACCGTACCTCACAGATAATATACACTTAATAGAATAATGTCGAAAAAACTTTATTTTTGTCATTTTTTACAAGTGCATTTATTTTGTTGCATCTGCTTCGTTGCAAAACCCTTGAACCTTTAGCTCAATGCGACCATAAAAATTAAAAACATGCTCGCATTAAATATTAATATATGTCGGCGGGTTTCGACGCCTTGCTGACACATCAAACTAAACGCATGAATTTTGCAGGTTAAAGAAAGTGGATAAAAAATGCTAATTTTGCAGGTATGCTCGAAATTATTAAATTTGAAAAAAGACTTGAAAAAAACCTTAAGGATATAACATTTAGAACATTAGAACTATATTTATACTAATTAATCTTAACTAACTATGCAACAGGTCGATTCAAATCCAACACAAGGTTTGGGAATAGCCGGAATAATTATTGGAATTTTATCAATATTTTTTGCTATAATTCCTTGTACTATGTTTTTAGGAATACTTTTAGGAATAATTGGATTAATCCTTACGATAATTGGTCTGAATAAGGCTTCAAAATTAAATGTACAAAAAGGTTTATTAATAGCAGGACTTATTACTTCAGTTCTGGGGGTATTAATTGCCGGCTTATGGGGACTTGCATTTACCGAGATGTTTAAGCAAAACAATTTGCTTGAAAAAATTGAATATCTGAATGAGGATATTGAAGGTATTGATAATTACCTGGAAACAACAGATAATCAGGATGATGAACTTGATTCTATTCAGTTCGAATCAGACAAAACCATGCAAGAGCTTGAAGAACATATGGAAGAACTTGAACAACAAAAACCAATAAAACCTGATTCAAATATAAAAGCTAATTAAAAATTGACAATGTTCTGTGCACAAATTGAAACTATAAGCCGAGAACTGAAACATCAAAACCAAAACTTTGATAAAAAAACCGATTTTTGCAGAATTATATTATTAATATTAGGAATTCTGAATACTTAATAATAAATGTAATATTTGCAGTAGTAATATTACTTATCTTCATTTATTCATTAATATTTGCTACAAGCGGTGTCTATCCCGTTCAATCTTCGTGCATAGAATTGAACAATCCATTTTGTATTAGTCGAGGTTTATCGAAGGCTTTTTCACAGATATTACTTGGAAACTTTGAAAAGGCAAAAGCGTTGAACCCATATAGTTTACTTGTTTTCTTTTTTTTATTCATTCAAATAAATCTAAGAGTAATTCTATCAGTTGTTTATAGCGTTTATAAAAATAAACTAATCATCAGGACTGATATATTATTGAGTTTGTTGCTTTTCATTTATTGTTTTAAAAATTTTCTTCAAAATTTCTTTGAGTCCATATACTTTATTTTGTAATACAAATATTTTCCAATTTTTTAATTTGTTCGGGTGTGCCCATAATAAATAGTTTATCATGAGCTGTGATTATTAAATCAGGTGAAGGGTTGTACACGAAATTCTTATCCTTGGTTTTCAAACCGATGAGGTTGGCGCCGGATATTTTTCTAATATTTAAATCTCTAATGGATTTATTAAGCATTTCAGAATCTAAACTTGAACAGGATATTTCTTCAATGTTCACATCAACTCCACTACGGAGAAGAATAGATTCAATAAATTCAATCACATCCGGTTGTGAAACTAATTTTGCCATACGGGTTCCGCCAATTTTATCAGGCATTATGACATTTGTAGCCCCGGCTCTTTTTAATTTTACATCAGATCGATCATCCGAAGCCCTGCTTATTATGGTCATAGTTTTGTTGAATTCTACAGCAGTTAACACAATAAACAAGTTGTCAGCGTCACTTGGCAGGGTCGTAATTAAAGCTTTGGCATTTTCAATTTTACATCTGAGTAAAACTTCTTCATGTACAGCATCACCATGTATATGATAAAAATTTTCATTTTTCCTTATTTCTTCATTTATCTCATCTTCAATTATTCCCTCGGTATTCTCAATAAGCAAAACTTTTTCTTTATGTAAGAGTAAATCCAAAACTGCCTGTTTACCGTTTCGTCCAAACCCGCAAACAATAACATGATCTTTAAGGTTCTTTAATACTGATTCCATTTTTCTATTTTTCAAAAAATTACGAAATTCACCATCTAAAATAAACTTTGTTGCACTGGTTATAAAATAAGCAAAAACCCCAAAACTAATAATAATTAGGAAAGATGTAAAAAGCATCCCATCCGGTGATAGCTGTCTTACTTCTTCAAAGCCAACTGTGGATATTGTTATCATTGTCATATAGAAGGATTCAATTAAAGAATACCCTTCCAACAAGAAGAATCCACCGGTTCCGATTCCAACTACTAAGAACAGAGCAAAAAAGCTGTAGTATATATAATTAATTTTCTTCAATTTACAGATAATAAGAGTTATGCTGTGGTTATATTTAACATTTTCACACTTTAATTCAGTAAAAATACAAAAATTTAATTTACAAGTTTGTTATCCATAAAACTTAGTTTCAATATTTCTGAGCCAATTCCACAGTCAAGGCACTTTTCTTTTTGGCAATAGTTTTTTGTTTGCTGAATTATTGCCTGTGATGAAAAAGCATTAGTAATTTTTATACCTTCAGAAATCCACATTCTAGTAATGTAATTATCTTCTGCCTTTAAGTTTTCTAAAAGAGTAATTGCCTTATCTTTAAGTTTTTGGTCATCTTTATATTCACCATAAAGAAAAATAAAAGGAACAATTGTATTAATTATAATGTTGTTTATTGAATTATCCCCAAACTTTTTTTCTTTTAATTTTGAAACTTTCTCAAAAGTATAATGTGTTGACCAAAATTCAGATGCCTTCAATTGAAATAGTTTATGAATATCATCTATATTTGGTGTATTTATTATTTTTGAAAACAAGGAAGTAGATTGATGTATCAAACTGGCAAATTGAGATATTCTGATTAGGGGAAAGTTAGAAGGTCTGGATCTTAGGAATTTCCAGCTATGCTTTTCAATTGAATGGAGATCAAACTTTTTCTGTAAGTGTGTATATTCTCTTTTAAGTGTTTTAAAATAGTCATCATCTATGATATCGTTTAAGAATCCTGCCTGTCCGAAAAGAAGAGCTTCAATTTGCATTAAATTGTTATGATGTTTTGCAATAGATTTGAGAGGTAATGATCTGGCTAATCTTTCAAAAGGTTCAGCATTTAAATTGAAACCAAAATTCCTTGCAATAGTTTGGTAGAAAGATTCTTCCCAGTTATTTTTATTTTTTTCCAGTATTTGCTTTATTGTTGCTGTCTTTTCATATAATCTTTCGAATAATAAATTATCAAACCATATTTTTAGCCTAAATTCTTCTACTAATTTAATATCTTTACTACAAGGGAGTTTACCTTCATTAACAAGTAACTCTTTATATTTTTTTACTATAGCAGGATTTAAATTTAGCTTTAATAAAGGTATTTTATCACCATTTTCATTATATACCATTGCATCATTAAAAAGCACTACATGTAAAATAACATTATTATATGCTTTATCTTTTTGATGATGGTGTTTATTCCAATCTGATGATTTTAAGTGCATTTCTACATTTCCTGCCCAAAGGGTGTTATCTATTTTGATTTGGGCATTAATAAAATCAGGACCCGCATCAGAATTTTGTATCCCAGGGTTTTTTATTTGAATATGTTTTCCTTCTGAACTTATAAGCTCCTTCGTATTATATAGCTTAAATTTCCAAATGAAATACAAAATTTTTTCTTCCATATTTGATTAGGTAATTTGGGTTATTGTACCTAAAAAATTTAAATTAACAAGTGATGTTAATGTCTTAATAAGAGTATAAAAGTACAATCATAGAAATTAAAACAAGAATTTTTAATTAAACAAGTTCCTGTTTTTTTACAATGGTTCCATCTGATAATTTTAAAAGTATATAAAACTAAAAGACCTAATGTTTATGATTCACACTTAACATACAAAAGTATTATTATTGTGCATAATTACTTGATAACAAAAAGTATTCAGTATTTGAATATTTCACCTATTAATTAAAATTTGTTAAAAATTTAAGGATGAATTAATAAATATTATCTTTGCGTGTTCATTGGAAGGGCTGAATTTGTTGAAAACAAGAGAGATGGGTAATAATGTAAGGCAAAGACCTTTAAAAAGGAAAATAGAATTATATCATACTTATTATAAGCGAACGGGTTTATATAAATTCTTAGGTATTAATTTAATGAAATTAGTTCTTATTCTTGCGGGAATAATTGTTTTAATTTTAGTAGTTGATCAACTAGTAGATTTCAAGCATCAGCAAGATAAACTTCAACATTTTGTTGACCAGCATAATCCATTATTTGTTTTTACATTTTTCCTTTTAACTGAATCATTTATGGGTTTTATCCCACCTGATATATTTATGGTTTGGGGAAAAGCAAAATTTCCTGAGAATGCTTATTTAGTTGTTGGTCTTCTGGGAACTCTGTCATACATTGGGGGTGTTAATGCTTATTTTCTTGGTGTTCTGGTAAGAAAATTTCCTTCTATTGAAAGGTTTATTCAACGCAAATATGAAAAAGATTTTAAGTTGATTGAAAAGTGGGGGGGCATTGTAATTATTATGGCAGCACTATTCCCGCTTCCTTTTGCAATGATAAGTACTATTGCCGGAATTGTTAAATATCCCTTTCGTACTTTTTTGATTTATGGCTTAACCAGATATATTCGGTTTTTTCTGTATGCAATTGTTATTTTTGGAGCTATTAAAAAGTTTATTTAATCTAGCTGGTCTAATTTTTAGTTATTTGATTTATATGTTCACCAAGTTTTTTTGATAAAACCATTAAAATTTGTTCGGCATATTTATCCATTTTAACAAATGTTGCAAGTTCTACAATTCCAATTACTTTATTTTCAAATATTATAGGAAAAATAATCAGATTAGTTGGTGCTGAACTTCCTAAACCTGAAAGTACGGTAAGGTATTTTTCCGGAAGGTTTGAAATATTAATTATTTCCTTATTGATTGCTACCTGACCAGCAATTCCTACTCCTTCTTTAAAATCCTGTGCTTCGTCTTCCTGGTAAAAAGCATAAGTTCCGCTTTTTTTGAAAATATCCTGATTATTTCGTATAAACACCATGCCCTGAACAAGTTCATATTGTTTTGATAGGTTTGATAATAATTTATCAGAGTAATCTTTAAGATTAAGATTTGTGTTTAAACCATTTAAAAGAATTTTGACTATTACATCTTTATTTTTTTCTATTTCTATAAGCTTTCTTTTCTCTTCTTCTTCTTCTTTCATTTTCTTTTCTTTACTTGCAACGATTTTCTTTTTGCTAGGGTCTTCAATTACAATTTTTTCTTTTTTTGTTGAAAAATTTAAAAATAATATAACAAAAACAATTGAAACAATGATCCAAACTAAAAATGTTGCGGACAGGAATATTTTATCCTGTTGGGATATCAGCGTTTTATTACTGATATCAAGAATAAAATCTTTTAATATAAAGAATGCCTTTACCATTAATACAAACTGAAAAATAAAAAGAATTATTACAATTATTTTTAATGTTAAGTTTTTCATATTTAAAGAATTAATATTCTGTTCTTTATGTTTTAATAATGTTGTAGAGGAATTCTTAAATCCCTGAATGAAAACTTTATTTTTTTAAGTTAATAAGAAAATCAATAATTTTATCAGATGTTAGAATATGATCTATTTGAGTGGCTTTAATAGCCGCACTGGTCATTGTTTTTACCTGGCATTCTTCTGGATCCTGTACAATTGTTAGGCCACCGTGTTCTTTAACCTCTTTTATTCCATAAGCTCCATCTTTATTTGCCCCTGATAACAATATTCCTATTAATTTTGATTTATAAGTATAAGCCGCTGATGCAAAAGAAATATCAATTGATGGACGGGAATGATTTATCGCAGGTTCTGTTGACAAAGAAATAGAGTTACCTAATTCAATATACATATGATAATTTGCGGGAGCTAAATATGCTTTCCTTTGTCGGATAAATTCCTTATCATTGGGTTCTATAATTTTTATATTTGATTTTATTGATAATGCCTCAACAAACCCTGACCGTACGTGCTTTAGTCTATGAAGGCATAAAAACAAAGGAAGATTAAATGTTTTGGGAAGCGATGCTAAGATGCGTGTAATTGTTTGAAAACTACCTGCTGACCCTCCAATTATTATATATTTGTATGACATTTATTTACTCTTCAATTACTGTTTCTTAAAAATCTTTTCTGATTCACTAATAACGATAAACTCTCTTTCAACGCCCGGGAATTCAATTGTTTCTTTAATGCCCACAGCTAAAAACCCTCCTGGTTTCAATGATTGGCTAAGCTTTTTTAAGGCTTCAGCTTTTAATTGTTGGTTGTAATAAAGTATTTTATTCCTGAATAAAATTAAATTATAAACTTTGGGTATCTCATCTTTAAAAAAGTTATGATGAACCATTTCAACATTACTAAATAAATTGGTGTTAAATTTTACAACAGATCCTTTCTTTATAAAAAAATCAAAAATATTGCCGTTTTCATGATACCTTTCAAAATTTGCAATATTTACCTCCATTTTTTTTAACTCAATAGTAGCATTTTTAATTTTTTCAATATTTAATGGGCTCAAGCTTGTTAAAAATATTTTAACCCGATCCAACATATTTATTTGATCAAGAACAATGAGCAAGGTATACAATTCCTCACCTGAATTACATTCAGGAATTAAAATTTGAATTTCTTCAGAAAATTTGAATTTATTTAAAACATAAACTTTCAATTCCTTCCAAAAATCCGGATCTCTGAATAATTCTGTTGAATTAACAAGAATATCTTTAAGGAAAAGCTCATAAAAATTTTGATCATTACTAATTCTATGGATTAATTCCTCAGTATTTTGGGAGTGAAACTTTAGCATAAAACTCTCAACCCTTCTTTTTAAGGAGCTTAAAGCATAATTGGAAAAGTCAATACCCTTATTAGTTTTAATATTTAAAATCAGGCTTTTTAGTTCAGATATGCCAATAATTAGTCGATTCATATTTTACCATTAGTCTTTCTTTATATATACAAGGCCTGATTTAACAAAATTATTAGCAATTGGTCCAATAATACTTTCATGTACACCAATCAAAAGAGCACCTTTTCTGAATAAACTTTGATGAAAAGTGTTAATAACATGGTTTTGCAAATCAGTATCAAAATAAATCAATACATTTCTACAAAGTATCAAATCAAATTTTGTATTAAAAATATTTCCTTCAGTTACCAGGTCATGTTTAAACCAAACCGGTTTTTTT
>Ga0164315_10003788_pt1 | contig 11751 bp, 7 predicted proteins | sample GuaBasSedimGuay6_FD_113737 | JGI IMG/M metagenome (GOLD analysis project Ga0164315, IMG submission 113737) | Subseafloor sediment microbial communities from Guaymas Basin, Gulf of California, Mexico - Guay6, Core 4569-2, 0-3 cm | ecosystem: Environmental > Aquatic > Marine > Hydrothermal vents >... | reverse complement strand
TTCAATATGGGACACCGTATGGAGATTTATACTGATAAAAATACTGCTGAAGAGCTCATTGCAATTTCAAAAAGCTTCAATATTGATGCCCAGATAGTTGGACGATGTGAAGCAAGTGAAGGCAAAAAACTTACTATTGTTTCGGAATACGGAACATTTAAATATTAAAAAAACCAAAATATTATGCTTGATAAATTAGCAGCAATACATAATAAATTCTTAAATATTTCGGAACAAATGTCTGATCCATCAGTAACTTCTGATATGAAGAAATTTGTAGCTTTAAATAAAGAATATAAAGAACTTGAGCCACTTGATGAGGCATATAAAGAGTATAAAAACATTGTTGAGAATGTGGAATCAAGTCGAGATATTATTGCCAATGAAACAGACTCTGATTTTATAGATATGGCAAAGGAAGAGTTATCTGAATTATTAGCTCGCAAAGTAGAACTTGAAGAAGAGGTTAAGGTATTGATGATACCTAAGGATCCTGAAGATTCAAAGAATATAGTTCTGGAGATTCGTGCTGGTACTGGTGGTGACGAAGCTAGCCTTTTTGCTGGCGACTTATATCGTATGTACACAAAGTTTTGCGAAAGCAAAGGTTGGAAACTAGAAATTGTTGATATTGCAGAAGGCACTATGGGTGGCTATAAAGAAATTGTTCTTAATGTAAGTGGCAAGGACGTATATGGTACCATGAAATTTGAATCTGGAGTTCACCGAGTACAACGAGTTCCTAAAACAGAGACTCAAGGACGCGTTCATACTTCTGCCGCAACAGTGGCAGTGCTTCCTGAGGCCGAGGAGTTTGATATTGTCTTAAATCCTTCCGATATTAGAAAAGATACATATTGTGCATCAGGGCCTGGTGGACAGTCAGTAAACACAACCTACTCTGCCATTAGACTTACTCATGAGCCTACAGGAATCGTAGTTACTTGCCAAGATGAGAAATCCCAACTAAAGAACTTAACTAAAGCAACTAAAGTTCTTCGTACAAGAATCTATGAGCTAGAGTATGCTAAGCATATGGAAGTTATATCTTCTAAACGTAAAACTATGGTTTCTACTGGAGACCGTTCTGCAAAAATTAGAACTTACAACTGGCCACAGGGTAGAGTTACTGATCACCGTATTGGCTTAACTTTATACAATTTACCAGCAATTATTGATGGAGATATTCAAGAGATAATTGAGGGATTACAGATGGCTGAGAATGCGGAGAGATTGAAAGAGGAAATGCAATAATCTTTTATTGATTCTAAATGGCTATAAAAAACGCCAATATTTTCGTTGGATTTATGTTGCCAATCAGTCATTTATCACAATAAACTCCTGATAGTCAACATTGCATCCACCTTAATCTTGACGCCTTTTATACACCAGAGCTTAGATTATATATCTAAAGTAATTATAGTTAATACTATATTCTATAAAACAAACACAAAATGACAAAGCAAGAATTATTTGAGCAAATAAAGAAGAAAAAATCTTTTCTATGTGTGGGATTAGATTCTGATATTAATAAGATTCCTAAACACTTATTAGAAAATGAGGACCCTGTTTTTGAATTTAATAAGCAAATTATTGATGCTACTCTTCCCTATACTGTAGCTTATAAGCCAAATATTGCTTTTTATGAGTCGCGTGGTGCTGAAGGATGGAAATCTCTAGAGAAAACCATCAACTATCTTAACGAAAAAGCACCTGAAGCGTTCACTATTGCTGATGCAAAACGAGGAGATATCGGTAATACATCAAAAATGTATGCAAAGGCTTTTCTTGAGAATATGCCTTTCGACTCAATTACAGTAGCTCCATATATGGGAGTAGATTCTGTTTCCCCATTTTTAGAGTATGATAATAAATGGGTGGTACTTTTAGCACTTACTTCTAATAAGGGAGCATTTGATTTTCAGACAGTGAAACCTAGTTCTGATAAAGACGATGAACTTTATAAACAAGTTCTTACAAAATCGCAAGAGTGGGCAAACGACGAACGAATGATGTATGTTGTAGGGGCTACAAAAGCTGAATTTTTTACCGAAATTCGTAAATATGTTCCTGAACATTTTCTTTTAGTTCCTGGTGTTGGAGCACAAGGCGGAAGTTTATCTGAAGTATCAAAATATGGAATGAATGATACTTGTGGCTTATTAGTAAATTCATCTCGAGGAATTATTTTCGCTTCTACTGATGAAAATTTTGCTGAAATTGCTGCTGAAAAAGCTAAGGAGCTTCAAATTGAGATGGAAGGCTTATTAAAGGATAAAGGTGTAATCTAATTCTTTACCACATAAGGTACTTAAGATAGTTAGAACACATAACAAAAAAGAAGGCTAGGAAATATTTCTAGCCTTCTTTTTTTATTGTAGATCTACTCAATAATAAGTTTTAATCTTTTCAGTTTACCTTCAGATCTTATTTCAATTAAATAAAAACCAGGTATAACATTTAGCTCAAAGTTATAATCAGAAGCCGATATTTTACTTTCAGAGTAAACTAGTTTACCAATAGAATTAAATACTGTAATAGAAACATTTTGCAAAACCCCCAATTGTACTCTTACATTTCCACTAGTTGGATTAGGGGAAACAATAATATCATCTATACTACCTTGCTCTTCTATTCCCACTCCAGTAATGGATATGCATGCAGATGTATCAATACATAAATTTTGCGTTATCTCTACAGCATAATTTCCATTAGTAGTTGCTGTAAAAGTTTGTAATGTATCATTCAACAGCATTGTGTAATTTGCATCACAGTCCAACCATTGATAATTTGCAATAAGTGCATTTGCAGTAATGCTTGGGTCATTAATTATAACACCAACATCTGCTACATTTATAGTTAGATATATGGTTAAAATACTATCATATCCTAAACTATTAACCAAAGTATCTTTAACAAAATAGCTGCCAGCTGTAGTATAGGTTTCATCACCACTAGGAACAGTGTAAGTATTACACTTAGTAATGCTAAAACTAGAATCAGAATTATAAAAAATAGGTGCCTTTATTAATTTTACACGATATGGGGCTTCCCCTATTGAATCGTTGACATCGAATATACTTATACATGTATCGTTCAGAATATCGTACTCAAAAAACACTCCCTTATTATTGACTCCTCCAAAACGAGTATAACCATAGAGCTTTCCATTAGTTGCCATAGTGAGGCTTCCTTGAGGAGTTTTTCCACAATTAAGCCCATCAAAATCAAAAAGTTTATTTAGGCTATCCGTTGATAAGTTATATTCGAAAATAACACCAAAGCCATAATCACCACCGTCTCTACATATCCCATAGAACTTGCCATTACTAGCTTCTACTAATGTACTACTCGTATGACCTCCTATGGAATCGTTGAACTCAGCTTTTACAGAAATTGAATTTGAGGTAAAATTGTATTCAAAAAGCACTCCTTTTTGTTCTACCCCTCCCATGTCAGACACGCCATAGAGTTTACCATTACTTGCTTGCATCATACTTGCTTTAAAAGTAGCTGGACCTTGCCAATCAAGAAATTGTTTTTTAATAGTATAGCTACTATTTACTGTATTATACTCATAAAGAACGCCTCTATTCTGAGTTCCCCCAGCAAATGTCAATCCATATAATTTACCATTTGCAGCTAATGTCATAGCAGAATTTGGATACATTCCGTCGCTATAAATAAAATTAAACTTATTGATTATAGTATCTGTAATAATATCATATTCAAAAAGAACACCGCGATTATTTGCTCCTCCTTGGTAGGTTGTGCCATAAAGCTTACCATTATTTGCTTGTACTAAAGCAGCATAAGGCCTATCACCAATATCAACACCATCAAAATCGACTTTCGTTTTCATGATTTTAAGTAAAGGGTCGTATTCAAAAAGTACTCCCATACCATATTTACCCCCATAACGCATTGTACCATAAAACTTCCCATTATTTGCAAGCATTAAGCTTGAGTTTGTAAATTTACCATAAGGACTATAAGCAAAGCTTAAATCTCTGATCAATGTATCAAGAAGGATATCATAATTAAAAAGTGTACCCAAATCTTCTTTTCCTCCTACATTTGTTGCTCCGTAGAGTTTACCATTGTTTGCTAATGTTAGATATCCGCATGGCCATGCTCCATTTATAGTACTATGAAACTCAGACTTAATTGTTAATGTATTGCTAGAAATAACATATTCATATATCACTCCCGCATTATTAACACCACCTTTAAATGTTACTCCATACAACTTTCCATTAGAGTGCTGAATAAGTTGGCCAACTGGAACTCTGCCAGATATATTACTACTAAAATCTAATGTTTTAGTATAAACACCTGTGGTAATATCATATTTAAATAGTACACCATTATTATTAGTTCCTCCGTCTATTGCAGTGCCATACAGCATTCCATTACTCGCTTGCATTAAAGTTGATTGAGGATGCGAGCCTTTTGCAGTTCCATCAAAATCAATCTTCTTAGTTAGTGTATATGTAGTGGTATCGTATTCAAAAAGCACCCCCATATTATTAGTTCCACCATAATATGTCATACCGTATAACTTGCCATTACTTGCTTCAAAAAGTCCAGATGAAGGTTTTTCTCCTTTATTATTACCATCAAAATCTACTCTTTTAGTAATTGTATTAGCGGCAATATTATATTCAAATAATACGCCCTTATTATTAACTCCACCATACATTGTACAGCCATAAATTTTACCACTACTTGTATAAATAATCTGATGTGGCCCCTTTCCTGTTAGGTATGCACTAAAATCTATTTTTTTAACTAAAGTATTTGTAGAAATATCATATTCAAACAAAGTCCCCTTATTATTAGCTCCACCAGAATAAGTAGTGCCATATAATTTACCATTACTTGCCATTACTAGGCCACCATAGGGATGACTACCATTTCCTGCATTATTAAAATGAACCTTAACCAAGTATTCACCCGTAATTTTATCATACTCAAAGAGCACACCATTTGAATATTTGCCACCAATTTGTGTAAGTCCATAAAACTTTCCATTATTTGCCTCGTAAAGTTTCATTCTTCCAGGGTTCTTCCCATAATACTTGAAAACATCATTTTCTATGGTAACAGAATTTAGAGTGGAATCCATTTTATAGATTGTTCCGAAACCATATTCTCCTCCACTCTCTGAGATCCCCCAATACTCTATCGTTTGAGCATTTAGCGTAATAATAGAGAATAAGTATATGGATGCAAATAATAATATATTTTTTATAGTGTTTTTCATATCAGCAAATATAAATAATTATTCTTAAGCATCTCTGAATTAAACAAACAAGGGGAGTATCACTATTATTAGAAGGTATTTTAGCTCCTAACATACACTTTTATGGAGATATTTTAGCACCTAACATACACTTTTATGGAGATAAATCATTACCTTTGCAACACTTTTATGGAGATGAGCGTATAATACAATAATTAAAATACATAAATAATGAGACGAAAGATATATTCAGATTTGCAAGAATGGAAGAAAAACTCCTCCAAGAAGCCTCTATTATTACAAGGTGCCCGCCAAGTTGGGAAAACTTATATTATTAGCCAGTTTGGCAAAAATGAGTATACCCACTTTATTTACCTAAACTTTGAACAGGATAAAACTCTTAAAACATTTTTTGAAGGTTCTCTTAATCCCATATCGATTATTGAAAATATTAGTTTGTATTTAGGTCATAAAATAGAAAGTAAAGACAGCTTAATTTTTTTCGATGAAATTCAAGAAGTCCCCAATGCAATTACCTCATTAAAGTATTTCTACGAACAAAATCCCGAATTTCATATTATCGCTGCAGGCTCTTTGCTAGGAGTTAGCGTAGGAAAAGAGCATAGCTTTCCTGTTGGAAAAGTAAATTTCCTTAGCATGTTTCCCTTAAGTTTTTCGGAGTTTCTTGCAGCAGCAGGAGAAGTTTCTTTACATAATCTAATAAATGAAGGTTTCTTACGTAAATTAGCTGAACCAATCCATGAAAAGCTTAATAATCTTTTTAAGAGATACCTGTATTTGGGTGGAATGCCCGAAGTATTAGCCCACTATTTTGAGCATAAGGATATTGAAGCTGCTAGAAACATTCAAGACGAATTGCTAAAATCTTATGAACGTGATTTTTCAAAATACACCGATAAGAATCAAGCCATAAAAACCTCTGATGTTTGGAATTCTATCCCTTATCAATTGTCCAAAGAAAGTAAAAAATTTACGTATAGTGATGTAAGAAAGAAAGCTCGTGCAGCACATTACGCACAAACCATAGAATGGCTTAAAAGCGCAGGTTTAATTTATGTGGTATATAACGTCAATACACCAAAAATTCCTATTTCGGGTTATGCTGACCGAAGTAAGTTCAAGATTTATTTATTTGACACTGGCTTAATGGGGGCTTTACTAAAGCTACCTTCATCCATTATTGTCACACCCGATAAGCTATTTGAAGATTATAATGGAGCTTTTATTGAGAATTACACTGCTATCGAATTCAATGCAAATAATATCAACGAATTATTTTATTGGACTTCCAAAAGCGATGCAGAAGTGGACTTTGTAATCCAAGACAAAGATAGGATTATACCCATTGAAATAAAAAGTGGAACAAGCTTAAATACTAAAAGTATTAGAAGTTATGCCAATAAGTATTCCCCAAAATCTATTATAAGAAGTTCGCCACGAAACTATGAGCAAAGAGATAATTTCTATAATTTGCCACTGTATTGGATTTCGCGGGTATTAGAGCTATAATACCAAATACAAATCAAACACGCCGAAATAAATTGTTTCTAATTCACATCTTCTTCGTTAAAAATTATTTAGTTCGATAATAACTACTAATGGTACTCATGATTGCTTCGCAATACCGTAACTGTGGCTATGCAAAGAATTTTTGCCTTGAATATGTGAAATATATTCCAATTTATTAATCAGCAAGTTTGAATTGTAATTGGTATTAATAGAACTTCGGGCAGGATGCCCGAGTTACACCGATAGCATTCTTAAATAATGTCTATTTTATTATTTAAAGGAGATTTTATTTTTTTTCTAAATTCCTAGTGCAGAGCACCAAAATATTTATAAATCTATAAGTATTCTATGAACTAGAGGTGCAGCGTACCGCAACATTTTTTTTTATTTTTCGTGTATCTTGTTTGATGATAAATAGAAATACGGCTAGGATGCCCGTATTACAAAATTCCCTACATTTGCTAGCTAAAATTAATCTAGAAAACATACAAATACAATATTATTATGCAAAAATTACAAGCTATATTTGTTTCGGCATTAATGCTAATGAGCTTTGTCAGCATACAGGCTCAACAAGATAAAACTGATTGGATGGGTGGCGTTCCTGAAGGTTGTACAACAATTACTGTTGGTAAGGGTGCATCATATGATGGCTCTGTTATGACTTCGCATACCGATGATAGCCATAGAACTCGCTCATGGATGCAAATGGTTGCAGCAAAAGACCATGAAGCAGGAAGCACAACGCCTATGTATAAGCGAGTGCAGGATAATACTAAGGCAATGCCAATTTATGCTCATAATAAGATTGGTGAAATTCCTCAAGTAGAACATACTTATGCTTTCTTAAATACTGCTTATCCAAGTATGAATGAACATCAGCTGGCAATTGGCGAATCTACTTTTGGTGGTAGAGATACTCTACAATCTAATAATGGGCTTATTGATTGCCAAAGATTGGTGCAGTTGATGCTCGAAAGAACTACTACTGCAAGAGCTGCAATAGAAATGGCTGATGAATTATTAATGGAATATGGTTGGACCGACTATGGTGAGGTGTTAACTATTGCTGACCCTAATGAAGTTTGGAATTTGGAAATTGTTGGTGCTGGAAAAGGCAATAAAGGTGCTGTTTGGGTTGCGCAACGCGTGCCCGATAATCATGTAGGTGTAAACGCCAATGCAAGTACCATAAAAGAAATAGATCTTAAGAATAAGGATTATTTTATGGCTTCAAAAAATATTTATAAAGTAGCTGAAGAAATGGGGCTTTGGTCTAAAAAGAGTGGTGAAACTTTTCGTTTTAACCACGTATATGCTCCTCATAGTCGTGAGTCAGTGGCTTCACGTCGTCGTGAGTGGCGAATTTTAAGCATATTAGCTCCGTCTTTACATCTTAGCCCAACGGCACAAGATTATCCTTTCTCTGTAAAGCCAGAAAAGAAGGTAACTCTTGAAATGATGGTAAGCCTTTTCAAAGATTATTACCAAGGCACACCATACGATATGCGTCGCAACCAAACTGTTGCCGATAAGGATGGAAAGCAAGTAATTTCGCCATTGGCAAACCCTTTTATGCCTTACGATCAGTTGGAGTTGGATAGAATTAATGGAGGGTGGTTTAGTGTCAATCATGAAACAGGAAGTATAAGATTTCTTGGAGAGCGTACTATTGCTCGTTGGTATACTATGTATGGAACTATTACTCAGTCAAGAAGCTGGTTGCCTGATGCAATTGGTGGTAAAGTTTGGCTAGCGCAAGATAATATAGCAAGTTCTATTTATGTTCCAGTTTATTGTTCAATAAGTGCATTGCCAGAAAGTTATGCTACTCCAGGTCGTGTAAATGGTTTTACTCGTAATTCAGCTTGGTGGGCTTTTAATAGAATGGGAACATTAGCAGCGCAACGCTGGGGCGATATGCATAAAGATGTGGATGCCGTATGGAATCCAATGCAAAAGCAAATGTTTGATGATGTGGAAAATACCGAAGCCAAGGCATTGGAACTTTCTAAAGCACAAAAAGATACTGAGCTTAATAAATTCTTAACAGATTATACTCAGAAATGGGGAAATACTGTTGTGGAAAGAGCTTGGTTGCTTGGTGATGAGTTGTGGACTAAGTATGACGAGAAGTTTTAATTTAGTCAGCAGTCTTCAGTCTACAGTTTTCAGTCTACAGTCTTCAGTCAGTTAATGCCTACTGCTTACTGCCTACTGCTAACTGAGGACTATAAAATCTCTTCAATCTTCTTCAAACTATCAACGGTATAAGTTGGCTTGAATCCGGCATAGGTATTGTCAAAATTTACCCATATTTGATCTATACCAGCTTCTGAAGCGCCAATAATATCGGCTTTTAAGTCATCACCAATCATTATGCTCTCCTCAGCGGATGCTCCAGCTTTTTGTAATGAATAATTGAAAATTTTTGGATTAGGCTTTTTCCAATCGGTTTCTTCGCTAATTATTATTTCTGTAAAATATTTACCTAAATCACTTTGCTCAAGCTTAATTGTTTGCACTTCTGCAAATCCATTTGTAATAATATGCAAGTCGTATTTTTGATATAGAGATTCCAATAATTCAATAGTGCCAGGAAATAGTTGCTTTTTAAAAGGGCTTTCTTTCACATAAAACTCACCCATTTCTTTTGCCATTTCCCAATTATCAATATTGAATTTCAGCATTGTAGCATAAAATCGCTGTGTACTTAGAAATTCTTTAGTGATTTCTCCAACTCTATATTTTGCCCACAAAGCGTGATTTATTTCTATATAATTACCAATAAACTCTTGATAATCGATACATGCTAGGGTAGTAATATCAAATTTATTAAACATATCGATAAGTACTTCCTCGGAGTTTGCGTCAAAATCCCATAAAGTACGGTCTAAATCAAAAAAAAGATGTTTGTATTTCATTGTGAATTCTAAATTATTAATGTGCTAAATTACTAAATTACTAAAATGGAGAATTAATAAATTATCTGATTTTGGGGTGATAAGTGTTAATGTGTAAAAGGAGAAGAGTAAAAGAGAAGGATAGAGTAAAAGTGTGAAATAAATTAAGAATTTAGTTTTAAGAATAATTTTAATTCTCATTGTCTATTCCCAATTCGTGAAATCTGTGCAATTAACCGTAAATTTGAATTATTAAACCATTATATTATAAGGGATTAAGATAATTAAGGTTTTACGATAGATTTACTATTTCTTACAATTCCTTACCACACTCTACAATACTCTACCACACTTTACCACCCATTACCACACCTTACCACACTTTACCACACCTTACCACACTTTACCACACTTTACAATACTTTACCACACTTTACCTCCCATTACACCATTGAATAACAACTAAACTTTTCTACCTTTGCCCTCCAAAATAATAACTATTGATGAGCGAAAAATTAAAAGCACATATCGCATTATTTGTTTCAGCAGTGCTATTTGCAATAAATTATTGGGTATCTGATGATTTAACAAATCATATTGCCACATTGCCTTTAGTTTTTTTTAGAACAATAGGTGCTGCATTCTTGTTTGGAATATTGTATTATTTTGATAAAGAAAAAATAATGCCCAATAAAAAAGATTTAGGTTTATTTGCATTTGCAGCTTTGTTTGGAATACTGTTAAATCAGTTTTTATTCTTCTCAGGGCTTAAGTACACCAGCGCTATTGATGCCGCAACAATACATGTGAGCAATCCAATAATTGTAATTACTCTTAGTGCTATTTTTCTAAAAATAAAGCTTACTAAAAATAAATTACTTGGAGTGGCTCTTGGGGCATTAGGTGCATTAATTCTAATACTCTATCAAGGGAATTATAAGAGCGATTTAAGTAGTATTAAGGGTAATATGATGATCTTTGGTAATACATTTGCATATGCTCTATTTTTGATAATCCTGAAGTCGCTGCTCAAAAAATACTCTCACATTGCAGCAATGTTTTGGTTACATATTTTTTCTAGTTCATTCCTAATTCCAGTGAGTTTTAATACTCTTATTCAATTTAATTGGTATGAGGTTTTCTCGCAATACTGGTTCTCAATATTCTATATAGTAGTGATGCTTACTTTTATTGCCTATCTGCTGAATATGTATGGATTAAAACGTCTTAGCCCAACATCAGTAAGTTTTTATGTGTACTTGCAGCCGGTATTTGCCTATATAATTGCCATAATTCTTGGCGAACAACTGCCTTCTTTTGTAAAAGTAATGGCCACATTAACAATTATTTCAGGAGTAGTATTGGTAAATACGGATAAATTCAAAGAGCATAAGAAATTAAAAGGAATGAATTCATAGGTTCTGCACTTTAAGTTTTTTAGTAACTTTGCTTTCCATTTTTAATATAAAAATAATAATATATGAAAGCTTTTCATGCATACGATATAAGAGGAATTTACAATCAAGATTTTGATAAGAATGATGTGTATAAGGTCGGCTTTTATCTTCCTGAATTATTAGATACGGATAAAGTACTAATTGGCCGAGATGTTCGTATAAGCTCACCAGAGGTATATGAATATTTATGTAAAGGTATATGTGATGCTGGAGCCGATGTTTATGACGCAGGTCTTTGTACCACACCAATGGTTTATTGGTTTACTGCTAAGTTTGGTTTTGATGCTTCGGTTATGATTACGGCTTCGCATAATGGCAAAGAGTATAATGGGCTTAAGGTTTCTAGAAGTGGAGCAAAGCCTGTTGGTTATGCCACAGGACTTGGCGAGCTAGAAAAAATGATGCATAAACCAATAGTGAAGAATGCTCAGCAGGGAAAGATTATTGACTTTAATAAAACAAAGGATTATATAGAATTTCAGAAGCAATATGTTCCCAACAAATTGGCAGATATTAATATAAGTATCGATTGTTCCAATGGAATGGCTGGCTTGATTATTAGGGATATTATTGGAAATAATCATAATTATATCTTCGATACTCTTGATGGAAGTTT
>Ga0164315_10003787_pt1 | contig 11752 bp, 11 predicted proteins | sample GuaBasSedimGuay6_FD_113737 | JGI IMG/M metagenome (GOLD analysis project Ga0164315, IMG submission 113737) | Subseafloor sediment microbial communities from Guaymas Basin, Gulf of California, Mexico - Guay6, Core 4569-2, 0-3 cm | ecosystem: Environmental > Aquatic > Marine > Hydrothermal vents... | reverse complement strand
GGCTACCTTTCAGGAGATGATTTTATTGACGTAGCTGAAAACACAAAACTCTTAAAAAATATCATCAACTGGTAAAACACTTAAGATATTTTGTAAAAGCTTCCTCGGAAGAGGAAGCTTTTATTTTGGGGAGGTGGTAGCTACAATTTTGACATTAACTCGCTTTATTTCGTTCAAACATTTCCTCATTGCTTCTGAACAGCTTTGTTTAACTAAATCAAAAGTGTTAATATATCAATGTAAGAAACACTATATCAACTAACGAGACAAAGGTGGGGTGATTATGAACGTAGTTGAAAAGTTTGGAAGAGTTTTAATTCCCATGTGTACACCGTTCAAAGAGGATTACAGCATTGACTACACCCTGGCAAAAAAGGTTGCAAGATATCTCGTGAATAAGAAATACTGTGATTCTCTCATTATTGCCGGAACCAATGGAGAGTTTTACACTTTCAGTTATGAGGAAAGGGTGAAGCTTTTCGAAGCCGTAAAGGAAGAAATTGGCAATGATGTACCTCTGATAGCCGGCACGGGCACAGCCTTTACCGGGGAAACCATTAAGCTAACTCAGGAAGCCGAACGCATTGGCTACGATGCGGCCATGGTAATTGTACCCTATTTTTCAAGGCCTACTCAGGAAGGGATTTTTCACCATTTCTCTGAAGTGGCTAAAAACTCTTCTATTCCCGTTATGGTTTATAATATTCCCCTGTTCACTGGTGCGAATATTTCTCCCAACACGCTCGCAGCACTTGCGGCGAAACACAGCAACATTGTCGCCATAAAAGATGAGGCGGGCTTAAATCCCCTTCAAGCTTCGGAGTTCATAAAAGTCACTGAGGAAAAGGTAACAGTGTATTCCGGAGATGACCTCATGGTACTTTCAGTTTTAAGTCAGGGTGGCGTAGGCGTCGTCAGCGGCGGATCCCATGTAATTGGAGACTTAATGCACGATCTGATAGATAGTTTTCTCGCCGGTGAAATCAGCGAAGCGGTGGCTTTATTTAAGTCTCTTTATGCCCTTTTCAGTGCATTCTTCGGCAGGAATCGAAGACTCGAAAATCCTTTGCCAGCAGTTAAGGCAGCTTTTGAACTGGAATCCGGCCTTCCCGTTTCAAGGGTAAGACCGCCATTGATGGAACTCACAACCGAAGAAATCGATACGCTAAAGGAGGCTATGAAGATCATTGGGAAATTGTAAGAAGTTTACAGTACCCAATTTTGTGAAAAGGAGGGGAAAGCATGTTAAAGATCAGTAAATTAGCTTTGTTCACAGTGGTAATCATACTCCTTGGCATCGTAATATTTGCAGAAGATCCGACATATGTTCTAAGATTCAACACCGTTGCTGCGCCAACCCAGCCACAGGTACTTGCCATGCACAAGTTCGCCAATGTTGTTAGAGAACTCAGCGGAGGAAAAATTATCGTTCAAGTATTCCACTCAGGACAGCTTGGGGATCAAAAGACATCCTTGCTTGCCGTGATGCGAGGCGACCTGGAAATGGCTGGTGACGGTGCTCCTTCATGGTTTGCCGACCTTGGTAATATGCCGGAGCTTGGGGTCTTTGGAGCAGCCTATGTTTTCAGAGATCTTGACCACATGTATTCTGTATTACTTGGGCCAATAGGCCAGGAATACTTCGACAAGCTTGCTCAAAAATCCGGGTTGAGAGTCCTCGATGTTTGGTATCTCGGTACACGAGAGCTGAACCTTACGGCAAAAGCCGGACCTGTGAAAAAACCAGAAGACTTAAAAGGCATTAAGTTGAGAATGCCAAACAATGAAACATTTCTGGATATGGGACGTGCCTTGGGCGCAATGCCAACACCCATGGGCTTTGGTGAAGTTTACCTTGGCCTTAAGACAGGAACTATTGACGGACAGGACAATCCCTTGCCAACAGATCTCGCTGCGAAATTCGTGGAAGTCACCAAATACATAGTACTCACCGATCACTCCATTGGCATCATTTGTCCCGTTATTAACGAGAAATTGTGGGAAAGCATGCCAGAAAAGTACAGGGTCTATATCAAGCAAGCTATGAAGGTAGCTCGTTATTACATGAACTCCATAGTCCTTGAACAGGAAGCTGAGCTGCTTGGTAAATTCGTTGACGAATACAACATGGAAATAATAATCCCCGACAAAGATGCCTTTATGAAACATGCCGCTGAATACTACTCGCAGCCGAAATTTGACAAAAAATGGGGAGAAGGTATGTACAAGAAGATTCAGATGTATCCCTACACCGAATAGACGAAAAGTTGGGCCCGTCTCTGGCGGGCCCATTTATCATTGCTGAGGTGATCACATGAAGAAGCTGTTCCTCTGGCTAATAGACCTTGTAGAAGTACATTTTGCCTCCATAATATTGTTCACGCTTTTTTTAAGCATGTTCCTTCAGGTAATTTTGAGATATGTTTTCAATTATCCTTCTCCCGCCCTATTTGAAATCTCGGGATATTCTTTTATATGGGTGGTTTTTCTCGGTGCCCCACTTGCAAGAAGGTACAGAGCTCACATACGTTTTAACATACTATACGAAAAACTTCCCAGAAAAGCCCAGTTAGTTATCGAGCTTATTATGGATATTATCTTCAATGTGGGTATGTTTATTGCGCTTTTTCCTGTTTTGGAGAACTTCGGCTGGTATAAATTCCTGAGGTCCGATGTGCTTAGAATTCCGTGGACCTATCTCATCCTGTGTTTTCCCATATTCATCTTCCTCATTCTTTTACACAATTCCGTATGGATATACAGAGGGTTGAAAGAACTCATAACCGGAAAAGCAAGTGAAATGGAGGAGAAGCCATGGGAATAGTGCTGTTTCTCATTATATTTGGAGCGGTTTTTGCGTTGGGATATCCCATAGCTTTTGGCATGATAATGGGCGGAATTGCTTACTTTATCACCAGCGGAATAAATCTATCAACACTCACCGACATCATGGCCATACAATTACAGGCAAAAGACGTTCTTTTGGCAGTGCCGTTGTTTATTTTGGCTTCTAACATTATGAACGATTCAGAAATTACAGACAAAATCTTTGATTTTGTAAAAAAGGCTATGGGACCCGTAAGAGGAGGACTTGGTTATGCTAACATAGTCACAAGCATAATTTTTGCCGGAATTAGCGGGTCTGAAATAGCTGATGTTGCAGGCATCGGAAATATTGAAATCAAAGCCATGTTAGATGACGGCTACGATGGTCCCTTCGCTTGTGCGGTAACATGCGCATCGGCAACTATTTCTCCTGTTATTCCCCCAAGTATTCCCATGGTCATTTATGCTATGCTTACTGGCGCTTCTTTAGGCTATCTATTTCTTGCCGGTTTTCTGCCCGGACTTTTTCTCGGCGCACTTGAAATGCTCATGGTATTCTACCTTTCGAAAAAGAGAAAGTATCCAAAGGGCGTAAAGACCCCTTTCAGGACATTATTAAGCGGATTCATAAGATCATTTCCCGGACTTCTCGCTCCGGTAATACTTCTTGTGGGAATCTATGGGGGCATCTTCACCCCCACAGAAGCTGCTGCTGTTGTAGTAGGTTATGTGATACTGGTGAGTTTCTTCATATACAAAACTCTCGGCCTCAAAAAGCTCTACAAAATACTGATTAAAACTGTTATGAATATAGGATATATAAGTTTTATGATCGCTGCCGCCTTCGTTGTTAGCTATGTGATGTCAAGAGAGCAGGTCCCAGCATTGATAACATCAACGTTTATGAAATGGGGATTGTTGAATAGCAAATGGCTCTTATTGATGAGTGCAAATGTGCTCTATTTCATTCTTGGCATGTTTATAGACGTCTCGGTTATTCAGCTTGTTGTGATTCCCATGCTCCTGCCGCTTGTGCAGGCTGTTGGCATCGACCTCGTGCATTTTGGCGTGGTTACAACTTTGAATCTCATGCTCGCGCTTGATACACCACCTTATGGCCAAACAGGATATATCACAAGCGCTATTAGTGGAACACCTGTTGGAAAGGTTTTCAAGGAGATGTTAAAATATTGGATACCTCTTGAGGTTCTCGCTCTGTTGATAATTACATATTGGCCGAGTTTTGTCCTGTTTATACCAAGGCTCTTCGGTTATAGAGGTTAATCATTTATGAGTATGAGGTGGTATTTTTGCAATCTCTGGAACGATTTATAAATATTCTTGAAGCTTTCAGCGCTGAAAAACCCGAACTAAATCTTAGCGAGCTTGTTAAAAAAACGGGTTTGCCAAAGCCCACTGTGTATCGCATAGTGGAGGCAATGGTAAAACACAACATCCTCAGCAAAAATCCAAAAACGATGCGATATAAAATTGGAGTCAAGCTTTTTGAATTGGGAAGCATCTATCTGGCATCAATGGAGTTGAGAGACATCGCATTTCCCTACCTTGACTGGCTTCAGCAACAGACAGGTGAATCGATTCACCTTGGCATTTTGGATGGAAATGAAGTGGTGTCAATAGAAGGCCTCGAAAGCGCTCATTCCCTCAGATTGAAAGTGTGGATAGGAAAACGCGCACCGGTTCATTGCACCGCTATTGGAAAAGCAATTCTGGCGTTCTTACCTTTAGAGAAACAAAATAAAATTATCTCAGAAGTCAGCTTGCATCCATTTACAAAAAGGACCATTACCAGCAAAGAAAAACTAAAAACCGAGCTGAAGAAAATCAAAAAAGAAGGGTTGGCTCAAGATCTTGGCGAGCACGAAGAAGGCATCCATTGCATAGGTGCACCTGTTTTTGATAGAAAAGGTGAAGTTATTGCTTCGATCAGTGTTTCTGGCCCCGCAGTGAGAATGACCGAAGAAAAAATGAAAAAATACACCCCTCTTCTTTTCAAAGCAGCCAGCGACATTTCAAAAAAGCTGGGGTACTCTTCATAGTTCCCCAGCTTTTATTCCCCTATATAAATTTTCAAACTTTTCGTAAGCCTCTTTATATGCTAAAATCCACTCTCTCGATGGTTGAGTTTTCGCTTTTTCAGGTAGCCAGTTCTTTATCTCTTTTGTATCGTTGAATAAACCAACAGCTAATCCAGCAAGAAAACAATCTCCATATGGTGCATCGGAGGAAATGGGGAAAGAATAGATATTTCTCTCAAGTACTGAAGCTGCTATTTCCAGCCATAAATTACTCTTTGATATGCCACCTACAACCATAGTGCTGGGATTTACAGGGATTTTCGCCTCTTTTGCAGCCTTTAAATTCAACTTTAGAATATAAGCAATGGATTCCAGGAAAGCCCTGTATAAATGAGCCTCATCGTGGCTCAAGCTAAGGCCATAAATGCATCCACGTATGTCCATATCCCACAATGGCGCACGCTCACCCATAAAGAAAGGCAAAACAGTTATTCCTTCCGCACCGGGGGCTACCCGCTCAGCCGTGACCTCGAGCTTTTTCAAATCCTCTTCTTTAAAGAGATTTCTGAACCATTCAATTATCGCACCGGCTGTTGTGGCGCCTCCAAAAGAATATACTTGCTCTTTACCGTTGACAACATAAGGGAAATTCACAAAATGCCAGTCAAGGTGGTTGCCTCCATGTATTGTACCCCAACACATAGAAGTGCCTATCATCGCGGTATTTTCACCCTCATCGCATACTCCAGACGCCAAAGTAGCAACAGCTGCATCCACACCTCCAGATACCACCGGAGTACCGGATTTAAAACCCGTGTGTTTTGCCATCTCTTCAGAGAGATAACCCGCTATTGTTTCTGATGGAATGACCTTCTCGGGGAGCTTATCCGGTGAAATTCCCAGGGCTTTTAACATCTCTATGGACCATCTCCGATTTCTTAAATTAAAGATGCCACCTATATTACCAGCAGATGAGTAATCAGTGGAGACTTCCCCGGTAAGCTTGTAAATCACGTAATCTTTTGGCGGTAAAAAGAGGGCTATTTTCTTCCAGATTTCAGGTTCGTTATCGCGTATCCACATCATTTTTGTAAACCCAAAATAAGGATCCACAGTATTCCCGGTAATCTCAAAAAGATTATCTATTCCTATATTCTTTTTCACCCATCTGGTTTGCTCAACGGCTCTCTTGTCCATCCAGATGAGCGTAGGGTAAACAGGATTCATCTCTCTATCTAAAGGGACCCCAGCCCCTCCATACAAACCGCTTATCGCAATTGCCCTTACTTTCGCTGTATCCACTTTCTTCGAAAGCTCTCGCATGACTTTAAGAACAGCATCTAACCACATCTGCGCATCGCACTCTGCCCACAATGGCTTTGGTGTGTCAATGTTGTAACCTTCAGATACAGAAGCAATCTCATGTCCTTTCTCATCAGTAACTATGGCTTTTGTTGAGCTTGTGCCGATATCAATGCCTATCAGTAAGTCCATCAAATCACCTTCTATATAGTCTGTAATCAATCCCTGAAATTTCACAGAAAGTCTTCAATTCTTCGACATAATCGCCATAAACTGCGTGGCAGTGGTTGGAACCATAGGTTGAAAGAAATTCATCTATAGGGACTTCAAGCTTTGCAAAGGCGTGGGGCCATTCAATTTGCGTGTTAAAGGCTTTTTCTTCAGCTCTATCTCCCAGGTCGACAAACTCAGCTGGTATAATTGCCATCCAATACTTGCCATTCTTACGCATGAGCCGGGCAATGGTAACCTTTCCCGGAGCAGCAATATGCCTTACAGAAGCACCACCTGCGGGGAAGTAAAAACCCTCCGGATAAAATTCCACATGTTTAAGGTTCTCTTCTGGAACATAGGATTTTCCTGCAAAAAAGGTGGCATGCGAACCAGAATTACACAGGTCAAGCACGTCAAATTCCGCATCGTAATGGCGTACATCAGCAAAAAGAACGGGACTTTTGGAAATTGATTTCAAAATCTGCATGGTAAGCGCGCCATCGGAATCTGCCTCGGTAGCACAAACTATTGGTTCATGGGGTCCATCCCAATCATATGGGTCATTGAGAAAAGCCTCGGTAACATCCATGGTGGCAAAATTGTTCGTGAGCTCGGGTTGTGCCTTTATACCAACAAAGTCCAGCTCCATTTCTTCCATGATATCCTTCACAGCGTAATAACTTTTTATTTGCAATTCAAGCTTTTCTGGTGTTAATTGCTTATCGTCATAATGTATCTTACCGACTCTGCTTTCAAGCCATTCTCTAGCTCTTTTGGCTTTTTCTACTGGTATTAGTTCGCTTCTTCTTATAATCTCATACTGATCGATGTGTTCAATATCTACCCCAAATAAACTGTTCCAGAGATCTACATTTGGAACAGCTGTGTACATACCCATAGGCCTTCCGCCAATGAGACCATAACGTGCACCCTTTAGCCTGTTCTTTGCAGCAGCAGCTCTTATGAAAGCTATGACTCTGTGAAGAACTTCATCGTTTTCAATATCTCCCCAGACTCTTTTCGAAAAAGTCCCATCGTGGTCCAGGCTTCCTGCTGCAGCAAGCATGCCCACCATGCCCGGGTATTTTGGGTTCACATTCCCAAAGAGGAGAAAAGGTTGAGGAGCAAATTTACCGGCAATAACAGTAAAATGCGGAAATGCCCATACAGCGTAATTGAAAATCGTAACCTCTGCACCCTCGTTTCTTAATTTGAGAGCTTCTCGCTTTGCTATCGATGGTTTCCACACTATTTCAGAACCGGTTATCACTTCAATCTCCCCGGTAGCCTCAAGCCTTTCTTTGAGTTTTCCTTCAAATTTCTTATTGATATCAACAAGATCTCTGTGAACAAATTCTCTACCATCTGAAAAGGTAAGAATACCTACTTTGATTTTTTTCATGATAATTCCCCCTTTATCTCTTTCATCTTTCGAAATATCATTGTACGCAGTTTTAAAATTCATAAGAATCGAATTTTCAGCTAATATAATTTTATCACTGCCATATCTTTTTCAAAAAAGTGATGGTTGACGAGTGACAGAAAAATATAAGGCGCTTCAAGATTGTCGGCTGGTAAAATGATAATCGAAGACTGAAGCTTGCAACGCAGATAAAATCCTATAAGCCGGGAACCAAAAGAAAAAATTGAACCTATTAATTAGACCCTAAACCTGGATCCTATTACTTTATAAAAGTATAAGGTATAATTATAAAAGTATTGGGGGGATATTATGCGTTTTCAAATCCGGGAAAAAGTCTTTTCAATCGGCGATAAATTCACAATAAAGGACCAATTTGGAGAAGATAGATATTTTGCTAGAGGAAAGGTTTTTAGCCTTGGCAATAAGTTATATCTCGAAGATATGCAGGGCAATGTGCTCATTTATATTGAGCAAAAGTTGTTTCGTCTTTTACCTGAATATACTCTTTACAAAAGCGACAGGCCAATTGCAAAAGTAAAGAGAAAGTTTTCTTTATTGCGCCCAAAGTTTGAAATTGAGAGTGAACTCGGTAATTTCACGGTCTCAGGAAACTACATGGTTCATGAATTTTCAATTCTTAAAGATGAAACAACAGTGGCAAAAGTATCGAAAAAGTGGTTCTCCTTTTCTGATGTCTATGGGTTAGAGGTCTATTATGATGAATTAACCGAGTTTCTTGTAGCTCTGACCATTGTTATCGATCAGATTCTTTATGATAAATCAAACCGTGATTGAACACGGGTGTTTCACATCATACCGCTTCAAATGCTTATTCAAATGCTTATGCATGCGTGAGCTATGTTATAGGAAAATGTACACGTAAACTCTAATGCTATATCATTGTCACAAAATTTATTTTGGCAAAACCAGAGTGTAATAGTTCATGCTCATAATATATTATGAGTGCGACCCCCTATCCCCCCTTGGATAGAAAGCGCTCGGGGACCCTTAGCGGTCCCCTTTATTTATTCTGAATACCTCTTCTTTACTCAATTTTTTCAACATGCCTGGCTTTGGGACTATGTCAATTTTTAGGTCGCCTATCGCGGTTCTCTTTAGAGCTATTACTCTTTTATTTAAAGCCCTGAACATTTCCCTAACTTCACGCTTATGCCCTTCGTGAATTTTAAGCTCCACAACTGTGCCTTTACCCTTTCTCTTCAGAAGCCTCACTTTGGCTCCAGAAGTATTATAGCCGTCTCTCAATGTTACTCCCTTTCTCAGAGCTTCTAACTCTTTTTCAGTCAATGTAGCATTCACAGTGGCTATGTATGTTTTTTCAATCTCTGAAGAAGGGTGAGTGACTTTATTTGCGAAATCACCGTCATTTGTTAGAAGTAAAAGACCTTCTGTATCTTTGTCCAGCCGACCAACGTGAAACACTTTCTCTTTTATTTTTCCAGCTATAAGGTCTGCTATCGTTGGCCTTCCTCTATCGTCTTTCATCGCAGTAAGAACTCCTGCTGGTTTGTGCAGAGCATAGACTACTCTCTTTTCACAGCTAATGTTCACTTTTTTGTTATCAAGAAGGATATCAGAAGAGGAATTTATCTCTACCCAGGGATCGGTAATAACTTCGCCATTGACCTTAACGTGGCCAGATTTTATGGCTTCAGCTGCTTTTCTCCGGGATAGATTCGTGTTTCTCTGAAGAAATCTCTGAAGCTTTTCCCTCAGTTTCCTCAACCTCCTCTGATGGCAATTCAAGACCCTGGACGATCTCTGAAAGGTCATTTATTTGAAAGGTGTCGTAAAATCTGTTGGTTACTTTGTACAGATAAGGGCGTCCCGGAAGTTTTGATTTAGATTTTCTGACGAGTTTCATGCGGCTGAGTTCCAGAAGCTGGGATTGTGATGACCTCCCTCTTATGAGTTCCACGTTCGCTCGTGTTATTGGACCCCGTATAGCCACGATTGCAAGCACTTCCATCTGGGAATCTGTTATACTCACAATTGGTCGTTTGCTTAGTTGTGAGACATATTTTTGAACTTCCTTCTTCGTATAAAAGCGTAGTTTGCCTTTTACAGCCTTTAAATTGACACCATGGTTGGGGCTATTGTATTCTTCTTGAAGTTCTTCGATTAGAATCATGACCTGGTTGAGTTTCATTCCAAGAATTTTGGCGATCCTTTTCGGCTCTATTCCCTGTTTAGCAGCAAATATGAGTGCTTCCACTGCTGCTTTTTTGGTGAGTTCGGTGGCCATTACTTCACCTTCCCCGTTTCCTGTTTTTCAACAACCTGCATCGTTACAATTTCAACACCAGCAAAAACCCTTTGTATAATTGGCTCAGGATCCAGTGCGATTATTTCGTATCTTCCATATTTTATGAGTTCGAGCACTGCAAGGAAGGTAACAATCGCTTCTATTCTACTTTTACAGCCTTTTAATAGCTCAAGAAGTCTTATTTCCGGATATTCATTTTCAAGTTCTTCCATGCGTTCTTCTACGCTATATAATTCAGCGGTTATCGTATAGACCTTCTCTTTTTCAATCGTTTCTTTGAGTATACTCTTAAAACTTCTGACAAGCCTTTCAGGAAGGGAATCCACAGCTGTATCTTCTTCAGTAACTCCGACTTTAACTCGCTCGTAAGAATAAGATTCGTACAGTTTTTCCCTGAATCTGGTTGATAATTCTTTAAGGGTTTTGTATTCCTCAATTTGCCGATAAAGCTGTGTCTGCTGTTTTTTTAACTCTTCAGCTTCTTGAGGGCTTAGTCTTGGTAAAAGAGCTTTTGATTTCATTTGCATAAGAGTTGAAGCCATAACAATGAAGTCAGTGGTAACTTCCATATCGAGTTTTTTCATCTTTTCGATGTGCGCAAGGAATTCATCCGCAATAATTGTTATTGGTATTGAGCGGATATCAAGCCTGTGCTTCCTCACGAGGAAGAGCAGCAAATCCAGCGGACCTTCAAACTCCGGCAAAGAATAAACGAGCCTAAGTTGTTCCATCTTACCAACTCACCTTCATGGCATCTCTTACCTTCTTCATTGTTTCTTGTGCACATTCACGAGCTTTTTTATTTCCATCTTCAATGATGTCCATTACAATATCGGGATGCTCATCAAAAGCTTTTAGCTTTTCCCATACAGGTTGTAATTTAGCCACAAGGTTCTTATGCAATACCCTCTTACAATCGAGACAACCGATACTTGCGGTTTTGCACCCATGTTTAACCCAGTCTAATTCATCGGTAGAATGAGTAAAAGCTTTGTGATAGAGCCATACAGGGCACTTTTCAGGGTCTCCCGGGTCAGTTCTTCGCTTGCGTGCGGGATCTGTCATCATCGGTGCCATTTTCTTCCAAAGGCTTTTTTCGTCACTATCTATGAGAATGAAGTTATCATAGCTCTTTGACATTTTCCTGCCGTCTGTACCCGGCAATTTTGTCACCTTAGACAAAATTGGCTTTGGTTCCGGGAAAACCTCAGCAAAAAGGTTGTTGAACTTTCTGGCAATTTCCCGGGTGAGCTCTATGTGGTAAACCTGATCCTCTCCAACGGGAACACCATCAGCGAGATACATGAGCACATCAGCAGCTTGAAGTACGGGGTACAGTAAAAAGCCCGCACTGGAAAGATCCCTGTCCGTTATCTGTTCTCTTTGCTCTTTGTATGTTGGCATTCTTTGAAGCCGTGGCACAGGGACAAGCATTGACAAAAGTAAGAAGAGTTCTGCGTGCTCCTTGATAGCAGATTGTATGAAAAGAACTGACTTTTCCGGGTTAAGTCCTGCTGCAACATAAGTTTTTATTATGTCTATGGTCCATTCTTTAAATCCTTCCGTACTATCTATATGAGACGTTAACGCATGCCAATCAGCGACAAAGTAATAACACTGATTTCCCTGCTCTTGAAGTTCCACCCATCTGTCAAGGGTAAT
>Ga0164315_10003786_pt1 | contig 11754 bp, 7 predicted proteins | sample GuaBasSedimGuay6_FD_113737 | JGI IMG/M metagenome (GOLD analysis project Ga0164315, IMG submission 113737) | Subseafloor sediment microbial communities from Guaymas Basin, Gulf of California, Mexico - Guay6, Core 4569-2, 0-3 cm | ecosystem: Environmental > Aquatic > Marine > Hydrothermal vents >... | reverse complement strand
TCCCATTTCACAGTGTTATCTAACGCCCTTCCTCCAAAAGCACCTGCAAGTATAATCACGATCATTTGAAATGCAAGGGAGGAATACTTGGCATAAAATTTTAGCGGGTTTTCCTGTTTGTCTTTCTTCAAGTTTTAGGCTTTGGCGATGTTAAATCAGGTGATACTGGATTTGTTGTCATCTGACAGCTTCCTGAAAATATTGCGCCCGACTCAATAGATATTCTTTTTGTGATGATGTCTCCTGAAAATTGCGATGTGGCCCTTAAAACAATAAGGTCGCTCACTTCCATTTTAACTTTCACCCTGCCGGAGATGTCAGCACTTTGGCAAACAATCTGGCCCTCCACTTTTCCTGACTCACCAATCACAATTTTGCCTTTGGCTTTCACTGTTCCATTTAATGAACCTTCAATCCGAAAATCTCCGTCTGATTCAATATCGCCCAGTATTTTTGTACCCTGGGCAATAATATTCCGGGCTGATGCTCCATCGTTTCCGTTTTTCATTTTTTTCAAGGCAGTAATTTTTTATTGATCTAAACTACAACTAATTATCATCATCCGGGTAATATTTTTCAAAAAAATCGCCATATTCTTTCACATTTTTCTCTCTGTAAAGAATAGGATAGTTGTTCAGGGAGATGGTATAAATATCATACTGGTGAGCGCCAAGTCCCGAAGTGACATATTCATCATTTTTTAGCGCATAGTAGAAATCGTTGGCAGCTCTTTGATTTTCAAAATTACCAATGGTGATAATTGACCGCATATTATCCAGGACTAAACTTTTAATGCGCAACCTGACAAGCCGGAAATATTTTTTCTTAAAGTCGGATATCCTCACTTTAAGCGGATTGATCTCAATATCCGCCGAATTAATAACCAACATCACAAGGTGCATGGCATCAGGATCGTAGCTAAACAACGATGGTGTTTCCACACCGGTAGAATCGATAACAGTAGTGGCAGGTGTACCCATTCCATATTCTACCTGGAGCATTTTTAACACCGCCTGGGCCCTTGGTGTAACTGCACTGTTCGGATAAGTATCAATAAGTTGCTTAAGCGAAGCATACAGTGTATCGGGTACGTCAACTTTCCCCAGCGAAATGGCACGCAAATAAAGAAAACGCGGAATCAGGCTTGAATCAGTGGGATATTCCTTTAAAGCTTTGTCGGCGTATGTAATTACCCTATAATATTGCTCTCGGTTGAATGCGATATAGGTACGTTCGTAAAGTTTGGCCGATTGTCCTTTTTGCTGGCTTAGTTTTATGTAATAATCCGGATCAAGAATAACATGGGCAAAATCGCTATCAGGATAATTTCCGATAATAAGGCCTTTGTAATAATCGGCCTGCTCCATGTTTCCCTGCACATTATAAATTTTATACAAGGCATACCACGACTCAATCCTGTACATATTGTCGGGATAATTTTCCTGGAATTCCAGGTAGGTTTCGAGGGCAATGACCGTATCATTTAATTCTTCCAAGTACAAAAAGCCAAGCTTATGATATGCTTCAATGACCATATCGCGCGATGCCTGCAATTCTTCCTCATTATGTGGAATGCCTGCAAGGTAATATTCCCGTGTTTCAGGATCGGTTATTTGAACCACCGTTTGTGTTGAATCGGTACTTTCTCTTAAATCTTCTTCGGCAAGATCATCTCCGGAATCTTGTAATATAAATCGTTTGTCTGATATTCGCCAATTGTCTTCGAGCTTTCGATTGCCCCATTTTTGTTTAAATTCCGAACGTCCCATACTCATTGCCTGGGTATTGTAGAAATACCATTTCCCACCTAAACGCTGGTTACTGCGGTTGGCATTCATGTCAACAACCTGGGTTCCGCTTTGTAAAGCCAGTTCTTCCTCTTCAGCACGTCTTTCCTTTTCGACCTGGTACTCTTCAATTATCACATCAATCAAAGCCAATAAAGATGTGGTATCCATCGTGGCTAAATGCTGCAGGCTGTCTTGAAGGCGAATAGTTTGCACATGAACCACGATATCAGATAAAATGGCCGCTTTTTTTACGATCAGGTCATAATTAGGATATTCGACCGGAAGGAAACTAACCGCAGTATCGTAATAAGCTTCTGCCGGTATATACTCGGCATGTTCGAAATAAAGATCAGCCAACTTCAATGACGACATGGATTTTTGATAATCATCCTGAACGCTGCTACTCACTGACAATTTCAAATATTCAGTGGCCAGCTCGATGTCGCCATCTTTTAAGGCTACATCTGCCAGTGCATAATAAATCTGGTCGAGGAATTCCTTGTTCCTGAAATCCTTTACCATTTTATGGAGTACCTTATTTATATTCTTGCTGTCGCCCGTACCCTCGTCATAACACTCTGCCATATTCATGCGTGCCTCAAATGCCATAATGTAATCGGGGTTGCGATTAACCACCTTTTGGTAATATTCTGTTGCAAGATCAAGCTCGCCATCAAGTTGATTAATTTGCCCAAGGATAAACTGTGCACGTGTTATTACGGCTTTGTCATTACCTAATTCTACTGCCCTTTCCAGGAATCCGTAAGCATCATTATAGTTTTGTTGCGCGATGTAAAAATCGGCTTGCACCAAAGGCAAGTCCTGCCTTACCTCTTTAGGCACATAACTCTTTTCGGCTTTACTGTAAAGCAGGTTTAAGGTGGCTTCGGCCTTTTGGAAACGTTCTGTCTCAATATACGTTTTGGCCAACCACAGGTAAGCTTCCGTGTGCACAGGGTCTTCATCAAATTCTTTGGCAACATAATCAAACACACGCCGTGCACTAATAAAGTCGTGTTTGTAGAAATGTGCCTTACCCATCATCAGGTAACTGTACTTCACATACTTAACTCTTTCTTGTTTGCCAAAATACATGGAATGCTTTTGGATACCGATGGACGCTTTTTTTATGGCCCGGTCCATTTTTGGGTACAGGTTTTTGGCTTGTTTTTTATCACCGTAATTATAAACCCTTAATATTTCGTTGTAATTGTTTTTAACTACTTCCTGCAACATTCGATCACCCTCATTAAGGGCATTGTTTCCATTCCAGTAAACATTATAGCGGCAGGTAAGATTATGGTATGCACGACGAAACCCGGTGTTCTTTTTTGTGGAACAAGAGGAAATACTCAGAAACCCAATCAACAGGGTCAGGGCAATGAATGCGATATTTATTTTTCTTTGGCTCAACTTGAATATTCCACTAAATAACTTGTTTTTTGCAAATTTATTACAAATAGAATTGGCAAAAATAACATGAGTTTAACGATAATGAAGCATTTAAGTGCAATTTCATGCACCTTTTATACCTTTGCCCCCCTGAAAGAGTGATATGAAGGCACAATCGAAAGATAAGAAATGGTATTTTAAACTAAGGAGCAGGTACCGTTTGGTGATGTTTAATGACCAAACTTTTGAAGAAAGATTTTCTTTCAGGCTCACCCGGATGAATGTGATTATTACCCTGTTAAGCCTTGGGATTGTATTCATTATTATCACATTTTTTATCATTGCTTACACGCCTATTCGCGAATACATCCCGGGTTATCCCACCATCGACCAAAAAAAAGAATTGTACAGGCTTAACCTGACAGCCGACTCGATGTTAAACAATATCAGGCAAAAAGAACAATACCTCCAGAATATCAGGAATATTATTGAAAACAATGATGCATTATTTGAACAACCTGATGAACCGGGAAAAGGAAATCTTAAGGATATTACGGAGATAAGAAAGTCAGCAGAAGATAGTTTGTTGAGGGCCGAATTTGAATCCAGCGAAAAGTATAACCTCTACTTCACCGAACCCCAGCAAATTAAAAACTCTTCCCGTTCATCAATTAGAAGTTTTAATTTTTTCAGACCGATAAACGGCATTATTACCGCAAAGTTTAACTCCGACAAAAGACATTACGGAACTGATATTGCAGCTTCCCACAACGAAACGGTCGGGGCAACACTTGACGGCACAGTTATTTACGCAGACTGGACCCTTGAAACCGGCCACGTTATTGCCTTACAACATAAAAGCAACCTGGTTTCGGTTTACAAACACTGTTCGGTGCTTTTAAAAAAGCAGGGTGAACTTGCTAAAGTGGGCGATCCTATTGCTATTTCGGGCGAATCAGGAGAATTGACGACAGGCCCTCATTTACATTTCGAATTATGGTACAATGGTTCAGCGATTGATCCGGAGGAGTACATCATCTTTAATTAATAAGCTTTTTGAAAAAACGTATAGCCATCATCGGTTCCACGGGCTCTATTGGCAAACAGGCTCTTGAAGTGATCAAACAGCATCCTGATCAGTTTGAAGTGGAAATTCTTACTGCCTACAACAATTTTGAGCTTCTGATAAAACAAGCCGTTGAGTTTACGCCAAACACAGTGGTTATTGCGAACGACGAACATTATAAAACGGTATTTAATCATCTCGACCCACTTGATATTAAAGTATATAGTGGCGAGGATGCCATTGGCCAGGTGCTCGGGATGGATACGATCGACATGGTATTAATAGCTGTGGTTGGTTTTGCCGGCCTAAAACCCACTTTGGCTGCTTTGGAAAATAAAAAACGGATTGCACTGGCCAACAAGGAAAGCCTGGTGGTTGCGGGGCAGCTTATTCAACAAAAGGCGATCAAAAATAACATACAGATTATCCCTGTTGATTCGGAGCATTCAGCCATTTTTCAGTGTTTGATGGGAGAAGGGAATAATCCTGTTGAAAAGATTGTACTTACGGCTTCCGGAGGCCCCTTTCGGGGAATGCGCGCAGCATCTTTGAAAAATATAAGTCCTGAGTTGGCTTTGAATCATCCCGTTTGGCAAATGGGGCAGAAAGTAACCATTGATTCTGCCACCTTGATGAATAAGGGTTTGGAGGCTATCGAAGCACATTGGCTATTTGGTGTTCCGGCAAGCAACATCGAAGTTGTTATTCATCCCGAATCGGTTATACATTCGATGGTTTATTTTACTGACGGATCGGTAAAAACGCAGATGAGTTCAGCGGATATGCGTATTCCAATTCAATTTGCCCTGACTTATCCCGACCGCTTTGCAAACAGTGCGGAGCGCCTTGATTTGGTGGAACTTGGCGCTTTACATTTTGAAGCTCCCGATGTTAAAATTTTTCGTAATCTTGCACTCGCTTTTGAAGCCCTGGAAAAAGGCGGAAATTTACCCTGTATCCTGAACGCTGCCAACGAGATAGCTGTTCAGGCTTTTTTAAAACAACAGGTCGGGTTTTTGCAAATTTCAAATGTTGTTGAGCATTGTATGGATCATGTGGCATTTATTAAAGATCCGACATTCAACGATTATTTTGAAACAGATAAAATTACACGCTTCAAAGCCATTGAATTCATCAATTGAATTGATAAAAAATTAGCATGGACATTTTAATAAAGATATTACAACTCTTACTGAGTCTTTCCATATTGGTCATTGTTCACGAATTTGGGCATTTCTTTGCTGCCAAAATATTCAAAACACGGGTAGAAAAATTTTATCTTTTCTTTAATCCCTGGTTTTCAATTTTCAAATTTCAATATAAAGGAACTGAATACGGTCTTGGCTGGCTTCCCCTGGGTGGCTATGTAAAAATCTCCGGCATGATCGATGAGTCGATGGATAAGGAAGCCATGAAACTGCCCCCACAACCGTGGGAATTCAGATCGAAACCGGCCTGGCAACGACTGATTATTATGCTGGGCGGGGTGATAATGAATATCGTACTTGCCATTGTTATTTATATCGGTATTTTAAGTTTTTATGGAGAAGCCTACCTGCCAACCTCAGAAGTCAACAAATACGGTATTTCTGCCGATAGCCTTGCGCAGGAAATGGGCTTTAGAAACGGTGACAAGATCGTTTCCATTGGCGGAATTTTTGTAGAAAATTTCAGGAAAATCCCGATGAACCTCATCCTGAATGAAGCTAAAACAGCACGGGTCATCAGAGACGGAAAAAATACTAAGATTGTATTCCCGGAAGGCAGCCTGAGCAAACTGGTAAAACATAAATCGCCTCTGTTTATTTCGGCACGCATACCATTTATAGCTGAAAAGTTTAGTCAAAATTCAGTGGCCGAAGAATCAGGCATGCTGGTTGGGGATACCATTATTGGAATTAATGGGATGACGCTTAGCTATTTTGGGGAATTCCGTGAAGAGATACAGAAGCATAAAGACCAGGAGGTTGTCATCGACCTCAAAAGAGGAAACGACACGCTCCACCTGAACATGGCCCTTGGTGAAAAAGGCTTGATTGGTGTTTATCCAAAAACAGACTTTTTTGAATTGAAAGAGCAAAATTATACGATTGTTGAGGCTATACCTGCCGGCTTCAAACGCACCTGGCAGGAAATGGGCAGTTATCTTAAACAACTCAAATTATTATTCTCGCCCGAAATAAAAGCCTACGAGAGTGTAGGTGGTTTTATTACCATCGGAAGTATTTTCCCTTCTGTGTGGCATTGGGAAAGTTTCTGGAGACTCACGGCGTTTCTTTCAATTATGCTTGCCATTTTAAACATCCTTCCGATCCCTGCCCTCGACGGTGGCCATGTGATGTTTTTAATGTATGAGATCATTTCCCGGCGCAAACCAAGTGACAAATTTCTTGAATACGCCCAAATAGTTGGTATGGTTTTGCTGTTTAGCTTATTAATTTGGGCCAATGGCAACGATATCGTCAGGCTTTTTAATTAGCCGGAATTGGTACGCTTTTGATTCATATGAAGAAATTGCCTCACCTGTCGAATTTGTCAAATTCATGTGCAATGACCATATATCGTCAAAGCTAAACGAGGCGAATTATGTTTATTTCCACAAGAAAATAATCAGTTTCTTTGAGCATGAATAGGGTTTTGTAATTATTTTTGTAAAAAAAATAGTCAGGGGGGGGTACAAAAACAATAAATATTGGTACTAATAAATGAGGTATTTTAATTCTAAGAAATTAATGCGATGAATAAGTTGATAAATAAGGGGCTGGTAACAATTATTGTGCTGATTGCTGTTTTGTTTGCAAGCAATGCTTTTGCCCAAAACCAAGTGGTTGGTTCAGTTAATTACGGTAACGAAGAAGACGCTCCGTTATCAAATGTACAATTGGGTTTGTATGATGAGTATGATTCATTAATTATGACATCAAATACTGACTTATATGGATTCTATGAATTTACAGACGTTCCGAATGGTGAGTATTATTTGAGGTCAACTACTGACCAGGCACCCGGTGAAATAGATTTAAGTGATGCATATTTTATTATGTTGCATCTTTTCGGGATGTATGATTTTACTGATGTACAGTTTGCTGCTGCGGATGTAAATAACAGCAACTCAGTAAACTGGGTCGATTATATCATTATTGTTATTAATTATCTGCTTGAAGGCGAACCCTTCCCGGCAGGTGAATGGCAATTCGACGAACATTATATAAATTTTTCAAGCAGGGCAGAATCTGACACCGTAATGGTATGGGGTGTAGGAACAGGCGATGTAGTTATTGTTTGGGAGCCTTCGGGAAGATCATTTGGATCATTGTATAGCGCTGACTATCCGGTAGTAACTGAAACCAATAAATTTCAAATTGAGGTAAGGTCTGATTACAATAAGCTTATTGGCGGATATAATTTAAACCTGGGATATCCATCTGATATGATCAACATCGTTGACATACAGGGCCCTGACGATAACCTTAAGTATCATTTGAATATGGAAAGTGGTTTAATTAAGGTCATCTGGCTGAATGAAAATTTGCAAAAAAACAGTTCAGTTCATGGTGATGTTCTTCTCACGTTAACGGTAGAATCAAAAAAAACTAATTTGGAACAAGGCATTTTTACATTACTACCAGGCGGACTCATTCTCGACCAGGATGGAGCTAACATTGAAGATGTTGAAATCAGCCTTCCATTGATCAAAAATGCAGCGATAGTTGATTGGAATGTAACGGCCTATCCCAATCCGGTCGTTGACCAACTGAATTTTAACTTTAGTATGCCGCAGGTTACTACTGCTGATTTATTTGTTTACGACTCGCAAGGAAGAATGATCAACGAACATAATAATATTTCACTTGCAAAAGGTGTACAACAATTCACACTCAACACACAAACATATAAGCCCGGTCATTATTACTATGTAATTACATTCGGCAATGATCTTCAAAAGAGGGTCCACGGGCGATTTTATAGATCCTCTAAATAAGGATTTATTTTGGTTAATTTGAAAAGGAGGTTTGCGAGGCCTCCTTTTTTTTTGTGCAAGTTTTGTAGATTTGTCAGGTTCAATAGTATATTTTACAATTATGATATACTGAATACAAGATTATTTACGTTTGATTGGATTAAGCGTCTTGAACGATACAAATTAACCCGGGTAACTATACAATGCGCCAACTTAAAATCTTACCGGTTTTTTATTTCCGACTTTTTCTGGTGTTATTATTTTCGTCACCCGTTATTAATATGATGGGTTGCGATTTTTTGTTTATCAATAACAGTTTGTCATTTGCCGATCAAACAGGAACAACAGATGATAAGAACAAATCAAATAAGGAAGGCAATGCTGAATTACGTGCATATATTTTACAAGCTGAAACTTTTTGGATTACCGATAAAACCAGGGCAGAATTGCTGATCCGAAAAGGCCTTGAAACAATCGATAAATACGAAGTAAACGATAGCCTCCAAGCCCAGGCTTATCATTTATTGGGCAAAATTCTTGTTGACAACAAAGACAACAGGGCTGGGATAGATACTTTGCTGATATCAATAGAATTTAAAAAAACAGTATTTGGCAACAATCATCCTGAATTATCAAAAACATACAACTATATTGGTATTGCCTATTTCCAACTGACTGACTTTGAGAACGCAAAAAAATACTATGAGAAATCGGTCCAAATACTTGAAGAGAACAATATTTACAACCGCAACCTGTATGATGCCTATCTTAATATTGGAATTGTTTATGCTGCTAAAGGCAGGTACAATACTGCCTACAAATACTTAAACTCAACACGCCAAATCCTTGATTCGCTTGAGGGTTCAATTGATAGTTTGCTCATTGCAAGGTTTTACCTCAATTATGGAATGCTGGCAGCCCTAAATGGAAAACTTAAAGAGTCGAACAGCTATTTCAATATCGCAGAATCAATTTACGAAAGGCAATATGGACAATATTATTCAAGTTTAGCAGCAATAAATATTAACAAAGGGATTAACGCTCATTATAATTATGACTTTAGCCAGGCTGTTCTTTTTTATAAAAGGGCACTTGAAATTTATATCCAAAATAATAGCGTGAAGGCAGGAATACCCACCACTTATGCCAACCTAAGTGCGGTTTCGATTAAAACAAAGGATTTCAATAGTGCCATTCAATATGCCCTTGAGGGTTTAAAATACAAGCCTGTAATTAATACAAAACTGCTGTTGTATAAAAACCTGGCCAACTCATTTGTAAGTCTTGGAAATGACAGCCTTGCCGATCAATATTTTAACAGGGCCCTTGAGTTGGCTGAAAATAAAAAGATATATTCCCCCCGGCGGATATCACTATTTAGTGACTATGCCAACTTTTTATCTGGCATGGGTGAATTTACCAAAAGCAAGTTTTACTATGACGGGGCTCTTGAACAATCCAGGATGGATTATGGTGAGAATGCTGTTGTTTATGCTTCCCTTTTGTCCAATCTTGGAAACTATTTCCTGCATTATGAAATAAATAGTGACTCTGCATCATCTTATTACAACAGGTCAATTGACATTTGGAATAAGCTGTTAATGATTCAGCAGGATTCGGTTTATACCGGGCAAATCAACGAAATTGGATTTATTGATGCCTACCTCGGCAAAGCCCTGCTATTGTATAAACGATACCGTGAGAAAGGTGATTTGCCAGATCTGGTTGAAAGTTCTGAAATGTGTTCGCACTTGCTTGAAAGAGTTGATTTGATTAGTAAAAACCTTGATAAAGAAAACAATTATCTTCTACTCGAAAAAATAAAACCCGCCTTTGATTTGGCCATTGAAGTTTCACATGAATTGTATATTCAAACGAATGATGACACTTATTTTACGCGAGCATTTGAGCTTTCTGAAAGAAGCAAATCGAACGAATTGCTGAACTCAATTCAAAACATTAATGCCCTTAAAACTGCCGAGGTCCCTTTGGATGTTGTGGCATACGACCAGGAATTGCAGGAAGAAATAAATGGTTTGAGAAAGCTTTTGGCCGATGAACAGGAAAAAACGAGAAAATTAAATCCAAAAATTTCCTTCTTTAATTCCAGATTACTCAAACTCATGATCAAACGCGACAGTTTGATCGATAACATCGAACAAAATTACCCCAAGTATTTTGCACTTAAATATGACAGGTCGGTCATCCAAATAGAGTCGCTCATCAGCCAACTTGATGCCGATGAAGTAATCCTTGAATATTCACTTTCAGATTCAGCAATCTATATTTTTTCTATTTCGAAAGATGACAAAGCATTTGCCAGGATCGATATCGATTCCTCTTTTTATGCTGCTCTACATTATCTTATCGGTTTAAAAAATACCGACCTATCCGCTTCCAACCAAAATGAATCAGGCCTTTTTATCCGGTATGCGTCCAGCATGTGGAATTACCTTGTTAAGCCCGTATATCCCCATCTGACGGATAAGCACCTAATAATAATCCCAGATGGCCTGCTTGGCTATTTATCATTCGAGGTATTGTTAAATTCAACTGATCAGTTCGCGAATTTAAACTACAGAAACCTTCCGTATTTATTGAGTGAATTCCCTGTTTCTTATTCTTATTCATCTTCTTTAAAATACAATGCGTACTTCAACAAAAAAGATGAGGCAAAACATAAACTGGTCGCTTTTTCCCCTTCATATGATGATAGTAAAACGGGCATGTCAAATTTCAGAAATAACCTCAAGACCATTCCAAACGCAGCCGAAGAAGCACAAACAGCGCAACGTATCTTTGGCGGAAAAGTGTATAAGAACGATAAGGCAACCCGAAACAATTTTTTAAAGAATGCTTATAAATACAAAATCATTCACCTCGCCATGCATGCCCTGATCAATGACTCTATACCCATGTTTTCTGAACTGGTATTTACAAAAAGCAGTAAGGATGCTGGTGAAAATGTAATCCATACTTATGAAATTTATGGCCTTAACCTCAATGCCGAGATGGTTACATTAAGTGCGTGTAATACCGGAACCGGTAAACTTCAGAAAGGTGAAGGAATCATGAGCCTGGCAAGGGGTTTTGTATATGCCGGTGTACCTGCAATTGTGATGACTTTATGGGAAATCCAGGATAAAAGCGGCCTGGAAATAATGGATGCTTATTATACCTATCTAAAAGCAGGCGAGAAAAAAGACATTGCACTTCAGAGGGCCAAACTTGATTACCTGAATAATGCGAACATGCTTAAAGCACACCCGTATTACTGGTCATCTTATATTGTTTCAGGCGATACTTCATCATTAAGCGCAGCAGCTAATTACAACATTTATATACTTGCTGGAAGTGGTTTGCTGTTCCTGCTTCTCGTTTTAATTTTCATAAGAAAAACGAAAAGCGCGAAACCCCATTAGGGATTCCGCGCTTTCACAGGTCACTTAGTTTTTAGTAGTTCGGGCAATAATATCCACAATTGTTTACCGGCATGATATACAAAAAGTGGCGTTTATTAGTTAGTTGTGCCCATTTCAGTTAGT
>Ga0164315_10003785_pt1 | contig 11754 bp, 29 predicted proteins | sample GuaBasSedimGuay6_FD_113737 | JGI IMG/M metagenome (GOLD analysis project Ga0164315, IMG submission 113737) | Subseafloor sediment microbial communities from Guaymas Basin, Gulf of California, Mexico - Guay6, Core 4569-2, 0-3 cm | ecosystem: Environmental > Aquatic > Marine > Hydrothermal vents... | reverse complement strand
TTCTCCCTTTAAATTTTGCTATTGATCAATTGATGAATTTAATAGCAGATATATATTTATGGATTGAATATCAGATAACATCGTTTCCGGCTAAATGTAAATGGTGTTATAATTCATTATATATTCACGAAGATGAATTTCATAAATCATTAGATTTAGATGCAATGTTAATGCTCAAATTAAACGAAGATGATCGAAAACGATATCTTAAAGATATTACTAGACGTCGCGATATTGCACATCATCGTGATTTGGAGAAAAAAGATGCCAGATGATCTTATTATCGAATCAAACATCAATAATAGTTATCAATATGGAAATATTGAATTGCCACCAGATCGTTTAATGTATATAACCCAATCCCTGAATGTTAAAAAACATTGGTGGAGTAAACGTGAAGATAAACACATACGACAAATATTAAAAGAACAATTTGAATTAGTTGAAATTAAACTTGGGTATTTTCCAGATGGTAATATATTCAATGTTGTATTCGTTGCAAATTCAGAAGAATTAGACGCAGTTCAACTTCAAATGTATGGTGGTGTTAGACACCCTAATGTTCCAGCATTTACATCATTAAGTAGATTTACAATGTATGTTACAATTGATACGTTAAAGTTACGGATAATTCGTCATGAATTTGCACATATGCTTCTACATCATATGCTTGATGAGAAACGTGTAACATCTGACTTCCATGAACATGTAGCTCAGTTTTGTGAAACATAATTGAAAGAGGTAATCTAATGGTATGGCTTAATACACAATGTAGTAACGAACCGGCAGCACCTGGTAGTTTCGGCGGCTCTATGTGCACATGTCCTAAATGTAAAAAGAAACGAGAAGATAGCGCTAGAGAATCCAGAGAAAAAGTTTTAGAAGACCACATGAAAAATTTATTTAAAGATTCTCGCATAGCAATGAAGGATGCATTTTATGATGATCCAGAATTATTTAAAGGATACCAAGCTAATGTCGCGATGTATTTATTCGACAATTGTAACGTTGAACATCGGATCGATTTTAATCATGCTAGTGATAGAAACCGAATTGCTAAAGGTCTTCTCGAATTAATATTTGGAATGAATGAAAATGAAACCGATACTAAAACATGAAATCATAGCAAGGATTTTTATAGACCAAGCAAATCTATTTCACCGAACTATTACTAAATTGATTAAAACTACGTTCCGAAAAGAAGCTCTTGGAACATTAGAATTGGAATTATTAGTAAGTATGAAATGGGAAGATATTGTAAGCTATGAAGATCGACAAGGAACCGAAACTATATTTGTTGAAATTACCGAGATGTTTACTGGTGAAGTTCTATTTCACCCTGAAGCTGGTATGCATTTTACAATACCGGCTAAAGATTTCAATGAATCGTATATTAAATATAAATTGCAATTATCATGAATTATTATAACCAACCACTACCGAAATCAAAACGAAATAAACCTAAGAAGAAATATTATATATTAAATCATATCGATACCATTGAAGATTCTGTACTTGCAGATCTTATATTCAACTATTTTGATGATTATCGAATTGTAGATATAATTGGATATAGTAGATCGTTTTATCAAAATGGAGATATTAATATTAACATACGATGTCGAATACATATTGACGATCATGAATTTGAAAATCTTGAAATTATTGATCATAAGAAATTTATGTTTAGAATTATAAAACGACAGCAGAATATGACAATTGAATGTGATGAATATTCTTGGCGTAAAACAATATCAAATGAAGAATTTAGACAATATCATTTAAAACATAAGCTACTGGAGGCATAACTAAATGGGAGCAGCGAAACGACGTGGAACATTTGAGGAGCGTAAAGCTCAGGCGATTGACAACAAACGATTTAAAGAAGCTCAAGACTCACTTATTAAAGAAGATGAACAAACAACGGTATCATCGAACGGGGCGATGGGCGCGAGTATGCTATTAGGTATGGCTGCAGCTATGAATGGACCATTAAATCGTGACAAGTCAATATTTAGGTGATATGATGTTTGAAGTTGGAAATCAAGTAATTGATAAAGATGGAAATATTGGCAAAGTTGTAAATGCTGATGATCTACACAATATTGAAGTTGACTATTATTCTGGTGGTAAAGGATTGTATTGTATAGATCCAGAATGCCCACACTATGATCCTATAAAAATATCGGAAACTAATGATTAAAAAATTAATAAATCGATTGAAAATTTGGTGGTATGAACCAACACCACCAGTGATGGAAAGTCATAAATGCGATGATCATAGAGTAATCGATATGCAACCAGGATATTCTAAAGAAACCGAATCTAAATATACACAATATATTACATCGTGTTCTGTTTGTGGAAATACAATTCATAAGAGCCCTTGGTTTAATAATGAAACTAAAAAAAGGAAAGTTAAACATCATCATTGATGGTCAATTTGGAAGTACTGGAAAAGGATTAGCATCATCGTATGTTGCAAGCACAAATCATGTCGATGTAGCAATAACCGATTCTAGCCCTAATGCTGGACACACATTTTACTATCATAATAAAAAATATGTAGTAAAACATTTACCAGTGACAGGTATAATACATGAACGTTGTCAAATATATCTATGTCCTGGTTCAATAATAAATCCTAAAATTTTACTGAAAGAAATAAAAGATTATGATATTGATCCGAATCGAGTAACTATTCACCCAAGAGCTGCAATAGTTACTGATGAAGATATTAAAAAAGAATCTAATATTAATAGTTCAGTGACAAAAATTGCATCTACACAAAGTGGTGTTGGTGCAGCTTTAGAACGAAAGATAAATCGATCAGCTAAACTAGCTGGTGATATTCCAGAATTAAAAAGATTCATATGGGAATCATCGTTACACTATTTTCTAGATAATGATTGCACATTATTAATGGAAGTACCACAAGGATTTGACCTATCGATATCCAGTGGTTATTCGTATCCACATTGTACGAGTAGAGAAATTACAGTTAGTGCAGCTTTATCGGATGCACAAATACACCCAAAATATCTGGGCAAAGTATTGGTATGTTTGAGAACATATCCTATACGAGTCGGAAACATAACCCATAACTTCATTGAAGTAGGCAACAGTGGCCCATTTTATCCGGACAGCAAAGAGGTTAATTGGGACATTATTGGAGTTACACCTGAACGAACAACAGTAACCGATCGCGTGCGACGAGTCGCTACATTTTCAATGATGCAATATTATAAAATGCTAGAACAATTACAACCGGATTACATTCTTTTGAATTTTGCTAATTATATGAGCAAATTGGAATTATCGAAACTACTAAATGATCTACCTGAGGTGACTCATCTAGGTTTTGGACCGAAGGTCAAGGATGTTAAATTAAACCATGGATATTTGTAAACGTCGTTCAGATACTGCAAATCTAGTTATACAATATATGCTACTTAATTTAAGTGGTATGAGTTATGGTTATGCTATGGTTGTTGAAGGTTGTTTTGATTCAGCTATTGAAAACTATGGTTATGAAAAACCAGATGAAACGAAAAAAGAAATATGTGAATTTGTAAAAGATATACTTAACTCGATTAATAATGACATAGATTTATAATTGGAGGTTAAATGAAATTAGGTATTGTAACTCTCATAGATTCAAAAACAAATATTAAGTATGCACCTGAAGATCCATTTACACCATTTGGTGTTGTATGTGAAATGGACATCATCACTGGAGTTTTCCATGAACATTGTTTAACTGTTCTTGGTCATTATCTTCCACCACAACGATATCGTATAATTCATGAAAGTGAAAAAATGATGACACTTGAATTAATGAAAGATGATTATGGTGGATCTGCTGAATTTGTAATGGATGTAATATATAACTTTGAAAGTAATATATTAATGTATCGTTGTGGTGATGCTGAAATTTCATTAGATGAAACATACTTTAAAGACGTTTACTTTAAAGTAAAAATGGAGCAAGCTTAATGACTATCCCAATACAGCAAGAACCTGAAGATTTCGCTTCTCACTTCTGGGGAGCAATAGAAGATTGTCACTTTTGTGAAAACCCAACTAAATGGTGGCATGAAAACACAAACAATCCAGTATGTCCAGATTGTTCAAAAATTCATAAAGTATCAGAGTTACCAGATCATGGACAAATGATACGAGCTAATAAACGAAAACGCAATAAATCAATAGAGTTACTTAAACATGGAATCCTTTAATGAATTACCACCATATACATATGCACCATTTGGAAAACTTTGTACACCAATGATTATCGCAAAGATGTTTGAGCACACGATTAATGACCGTAAGAATGTTGATTTTGTGGTAGTTGGAGCTGGATTTGATACAAATGTACATTCAATTACTGGAGCATTATTGCATATATCATATGAAATTGATGGTATACCCGATGGTGGTAAACAACTTAGAACATCATGGAAGCAAGAAATATTTCACGATAGAATTGGAAAACTACATCATGAAGTATTTAAGTTTAACATTGATGGGAATACGTTTTTAATATCTAAAGATGAATTTATAGAATTATATTTTAAACTAAAACTGATATTGGCATAATTCTGCCGTTAAAGACTGTAAATGAAATTACTAATTAGGAGGTAATTATGGATGGTGTTGGTATATTTCTAGCTGCATGGTTAATATGTGATACTTATCTCTTTTCAAAGGGATACAAATCTCATTTCCATAATCGTAAAACTGATGATGAGAAGGAAATTCAAAAATTATTAATGGATAAGTATCGGCGTGAAGCTGGTATTGATCCTAAGACTAAGACTGAAACTGGAGATTAATTGAACTTGGTAGGTGGTACTTTGTATCATCTACTCCTATTTTTTATTTTGTTTTGATATAGATATAAATATTAAACAATTTATATTTATATTAAACTAAAATGGAGATATGATGCTTGATTTAACGAATATTGAAAATGGTAATGATGTTAAGTTTTTATACAATGCAATTATTCTGTTCTTTGATAGGCACACATTGGATAATGGTATCAATGTTGATTTAGATTTTAATGCTGCGTGTTTACAACAAATACATTCAGACGACCACCCTGATGATCCAACATCTCTTAATTGGGATCCGAAATATCCTACAATTTGGAGTTCAATTACTTTAGATTTTACATATGTCAATAATGGACAGTTACTCGACGGTGATGTTTTCCTTCACCATATTCCAGATAATGATTATTATGAAGTCGACATTACACCTTTTGGATTTGAATTGTCTATTTTCCCTTTAGTTAAAATCGATTACCAAGATCTTGATTATTTTAAAGATGAAGCAGTTTCTAATTTAATTAAAGCGTATATGAAAATATCATTTCGAGTTAACAAAAAGGAATTGTATGATATGATACTTAAACTTAAACTTGAATCAGTATAATGGATATATAATGAAACTACCCGATAAGATGATTTTTCTGGATATAGATGGTGTTCTTAATTCGAGAACATTCTATACTGCTAGACAAGCAATGACAGATGCTAACTTTAATTTAAACGATGATCGAATACAAAACTTTGAAATGAAGGAACTTGATATAACTCAGTTAGCTTTACTTTGTCAACTGGTTAAAGAAACAGGTGCTGGAATTTGTATCACATCGACATGGCGAACTGGTAAAGACCCATTATGGTTTCGTTTATGGTTCTATCGTAGAGGTATTGAATTTCCTCGAGATTGCATTTTGTGGAAAACAGGACATCTTCCAGATGCAAGAAATGAAGCTGGTCATCACATTACACGTGGAACAGAAATTGAACAATGGATGAAAGATGAAAAATTTACTGGAAAGTATGTTATATTAGATGATGATTCAGATTTTCTTGAACATCAAAAACCATACTTTGTACAAACAACTCATATGAATGGTTTCATGTGGGAACATTATGATCGAGCATTAACATTGCTTGGTAAAATTAATAAAGGAGATCGCGATTGAAGTTATCAAAACGTCACAAAGCATTTATCCATGATCATATGAAAACATTATCGGCTAGAGAGATTGCTGGTGAATTGGATCTTGGACAACAGCAAGTTCAACGGTATATAAAACTTCAGAAGCGAGACAAAAAGAAATGAGAAAGATAAAATATTACGAGATGTACGACACCATCCTATAAGGGTAATTATGCCCGTAGGATGGGGGTTTTGTATGAGTCGTACATACAGAAGAAAAACGCGTAAGCCAGAAGAGTGGGTTACAAGTGATTACAAACGTGTTGATGGTGTATGGCAACGGGTACCATATACTGGAAAACAACTTAAAGAAGAAATCAACAAGTTTCATTCAGACAAAGGGGTAGGTGATTTCTGGCCTGTTCCAGCTTGGTTCCGGAGGGATCTTAACAGATTGTTTAGGGCTAAACATAAGGCTGAAGCACGGCGAATTCATCTTCAAGGTGATTATGAAGAGTATTCATTTAAACCTTTTAAAAAAGATGCTTCGTGGAATTGGTGGTAAAATCTAATGGATGGTACTTCGGTACCATCCATTTCTTAATTGGGAGTATATTGTGATTCAAAATGATGAAAATTTTAGTTGTATTTTAGACCATAAAGAACTACTTGAGACATTTGAAGTTAAACAACAGTTACCAGATTTTCAAATACATGTTGGTCTATATAAAGATGGTGATGGATTTGAACAATTCGGATTTCTCATTGTTGATCGGCGATTTGATATGGTTAAACATTATGTTGATGTAATGGGGGCTAACTTTTGTAAGAAAGATCGACGCGAATGGTTTGCTCAAGTAACATCGGGTCAAATCATAGACACAATTAAACAATCTCATAGAAACACATTAGATGAGATTAAAAGTACACAAATGAAGCTAACTAAACTATTTAACATGTAGGAGAACAACATGACAAAAAAAGAACTTGAAGTAAAGAAAGCAGAATTAGAAGGCAAAATTGTTAAACTTAATGAAAAGTTACGATTTGGATCTTCTGGTGATGTTGCTGGTATTGCTGCAATTGCACAGATGAAAGAAAATCTTGCACTTGTTGATGCCGCACTTAAAGATGCTCCTGTTGAAGATGTACCTGCTCATGAAGCTCCACCTGCTGCTCCTGAAGCTCCACCGGTTGCTCCTGAAGCTGCTGCTCCTGAAGACAATGCTGAGCCTGAAGATGTAATTGAAACTCCACCAGCAACAGTTGCGACTGTTCTTGGTGCAGCGGAATAATCATTTACATGGGTGGGAGGGAAGAAATTCCCTCCCTATCGACTATGATATATTGCACAATAAAATATTTTAGAGATGTATATTGTGAAATAGATTATGTCATATATGAATTTATACACTTAATGTTTATTCATACTTGTAAATGGTTTACATATGATGATTCCATTGGGATTAAAACTTGCATAACTTGTGAAAAAGAATATGAAATTCATTATTGATTAATTGAATAATAATTAAAATTGAAGATTGCTATTCACTTGCTTAATAATAATGGAACATTCACATAATTGATAACATCACATCATGGGTTTTATTATGACTAGATCAGATTGTAAATCACAATTAGATGTAATCGATAGTAAATTGAGAACTCACTATGATACAATGCGAATATGCATTGATCGTGACGACGAAACTGGATTGAAAAAATCACAATGTGAAATATACGAACTTCAATTAGATTGGAATAATATAATGTTTTTAATAAGACACAATATGATATAATTTTATTACTTTTAATATAGATATATATCTTAACTATTAAATACAATAAAGGAGATTATATGTCTAAAGAAATCATTAAACCATGCATGAAGTGTCGAGCAGAAATGATGTATAATGAATACGATAATACATGGCAATGTAAAAGTTGCACGAATATCGTATCGAATGATTTCATGCTCGGTTACGGAACTGGATTGATTAAAGGTCAAGCTGATTCGAAATTACGAATTGAACAACTGGTAAATCAATTAAAGCGAGCATCTGGTCAAGTTAAACGAATAGCCAAATCTACTCCAGTTCGAATTAAAAAAGCAACAATATCCGCTGCTGATGTAAAGAGATTTATTTCGGAAGAATATCGTCGACATGGGTATGATAAAAAGCAAATGCCAGCACCAAAAGACATCGATAATGAATTCTTATTATGGACTGGTGCAAAAATTAAGAAAGATAAATCTGGCCCGCAAGTATCATATTATATATTAGGATATGCTATTGGTGGAGATGATGTGACTCAACTACTTAGTTGGTTACATAATATATAAACACCTGGGTGGTGAAAACCCACCCATATTTTTTTAATGGAAATCATGATGGGCTTCACTGATGAAGAGTTAGCAAAATTATCCCCTCGGGTTCGGGAAATTATAGAAAAGCGAAATAAAGATAGTCCATTAATTAAAATAATCCATGAATTAATGGATGAATATAATATTGTATTGCATAAAAGTAGTTTAACATTAGCAGAACTTAATACAATTTCGGATAAGAACGAAATGATTGAAATATTCATAACACTTAAAATGTTCTATAAAGAAAATAAAGGATTGTATTCTAAAGCATTTTTAATGATTAATAAATATGGATTTAGAATACTTCCAGATTAATCTGGAGATACTATGTCAAAATTAGCAACTGCTGGAATTGCAACTGGGTTATTATCTGCTGGAATTGCAACTCATAATTATCTAAAAAAACGAGCAATTAAAAAATCAGATGATGCAGCTAAATTAAAAGTGCAACAAAATAAAGATATGGATAGTGAAATCGCTAGACTACAATCTAAAACAATTAACAATTAATGGGGAAAATTATGAACATCGTTGAATCTATTCAAATGACATTGGAAGCTGAAACTCGTCGTAAGCCACAAGAGACTGCTAAGCAGAATAATACCAATCAAGGTGAAGATCATCAAACTGCTGGTAAGCAAGATACTCGTACTCAAGGTGGAACTAAAGTTAAAGGTCGAGGGGAATGATTAAATGAAAAATCAACATTATGATGCCGGAAAACAATTTGTTGAAGGGTTTTTTGGAAAACTCAAAAATGTAATAAAGGCAGATCCAAAAGATCGTCTAGCAGCATTAATGGGCACCAATAAGCCAAAGTTGAATATTGTCAAAAATGCAAGACGTGCTGCAGACATTGCTAGTGGAAATGGATGATTTCATTTGAAGATTGTATCAAAAAAATAAAAATTTGTAGATCTCCTAGGTTCTACACTGTAATTGGAATTCGGGGGAGGAGTCAACGGTCTGGGCAACCGTTGACTCCTTTATTTACCTATTCACTATCTAACATAACTTTGTATTGTTTATTAGATATCTTTTTGGTATTGGTCCCAACCCATATTGGTTTTATATAAATTTTCTTACCGATGTTCTTACCATAACGTTCATGTTGTAATGTTCGATAATGTGCTCTTCTGAAGTGCGATGCTCGTTCTGATGTATCTCCATCAATACCAGATGTTATATTTGAATCAGTTTCAGTAAGATTGTGAAATTCAGTAGGTGTAAGATAAATAAATTTATCTTTATTTGGGTCGATTTTTGTTTTTTTACCAACAGTTATCTTTCGTCTAATTCTAATAACGAATCTCTTACGTTTAGATTCATGTAATGTTTGAAAAACATAATATGCCGGGTTAGCCATAGATATAAGATATGTTAGTGGATATGCAGGGTCTGTAACTAACGTTTGATATAGTCGTTTTGTTGGGTGCAGTATGCAAAATTTCAATTGTGGAAGTTCACAAATGCTAAAAATTTCTTGTCCATTAATAGTATCTAATTGGTTGATATTATATCCATCTTTATCTTCACCAGGAGCAATTCCATGCACAACCATTGGCATTTTTGCTAAGTTTGTATTGAAATTTAATTTCCACTTAACTAATGTTTCACCAAGCTGTTCAATCATACTTTCGATTGTTGGGCGTTTAATACCATTAGTTAACTTATCTTTTTTATTTAAGCCTTCTAATGTTCGAAGAAATGATGCAACGTTAAAATGCAATGCAACATATCTAGCATCAGCTATACCAATTTGTTGTGGGAATAAATTCTTAATATTGTGTAACATGTTATTCGTATACATATTAACATTATTGAATGGTAAAAACATATTTGTTAAATCGATTGGTGACTCTCGATCTATTGGATCTATTAAATGTAAAATATTTGATATATACTCATCGCTGAATTCAAATAATTTACCATATTTATATGACTCTTTTGCTAATTGGTGAATTTTCATTTTACCCTCCTTAGGTATAATATTGTTATGTTTAACATTTATATCTATATGTAATTCATTAAATTAAATCTTCTTTTTCTATGAACAATTTTATATAGATATAAGAATTTAAATAGCTACTACAAAAATATATTATCCCTAAAAATGGAACCGACATGAAAATTACAATTAAAGAAATACTATTTTTATTTAAAAAGATGTATTGTGATGAATTGAAATTGATGGAACCTGATACTGGTGCATCGTTAGATATTGGACAAAATCAAAAATGTTCATTTGCAGTTTCGTACCAGCGTATGCAAAAAGATCTCGGGTGTGATGCAACAATTATAGTTGATTCTGATAATCAACAGATTCACGTTAAATTCACACCAACAATACAAAATATCGAATATGATTATTTGGTATTGCCTGGAAAACAATGTCCAGATGATTTACATACTGTACATAAAGAAATATCAGTATTGCTATCCCATCCCGAATTATTACAAGAATTCACATTGACATTTGAAGAATTGGAATTACTATACAAACTGTTTATTGGAGATACATAATGCATATTGATGCGAATCAAGTATTATTTCTGTTTCAAAAACGATTTAATGACTATGGTATGAAAGAATGCAAAACCTGTGGTATAGTACCACTTAATTTGCATGAAACTATGAATCACTCTTTATTTGTGAAATTCACAATGAATGATTCTATATTAACGTGTAAATGTCTTGTTACAATTAATATCATTAAACAATATATACAAATAACATTTGTTCCGAATAATCAATTCGATATATTTAATTTGATATTACCATGTAATCAAGATCCAAAAATTATTCAAGAAACATATAACCTTTTACAAACTAAGTTATCAACAGATACATTCAATGTTGAATACAAATTATCATTTGATGATTTAGCAAAATTACACTCGGAGTATGGTAATGCGCCTTCTAACTAAGCTTCTAAATTCATTTGGATTTGTTCCAAAACAAGATGTAACCGATGTTGTTGAAAAATATCAAAATAGAGAAATCTATGCATCTAAACCTAAACCTGAACCTGAACCTAAACTCGAAGATGATGATCTCGGACCAATTAATTTAAATGATATTGATCCAGATGAATTGTTAAATAAATATCCATTTGCAGATCTATGCGAAAAGATCCCAGAAGGATGGTTTATGTTTGAGGGAGGGCAATCTCCTTTACATATGTTATGGTTTTGTCAACTGATTGATTTTAATTCAATGTGTTCAACAAATCCGGATGATCAAAGTGCAATTGATGCAGTTGATGTTAGACGAGTGTATTCTGAAGAGAAAGACACTTTAGGTGAAGCCTTGAAAGATTGTTTAACCAAAATTGAATCTGAAGAATTTTTATAGGACGCATTATGAAAGAATACGATCTTATATGCCATGAATGTGGAGAACCATTTACAGCATATTCACCATCTGCT
>Ga0164315_10003783_pt1 | contig 11762 bp, 5 predicted proteins | sample GuaBasSedimGuay6_FD_113737 | JGI IMG/M metagenome (GOLD analysis project Ga0164315, IMG submission 113737) | Subseafloor sediment microbial communities from Guaymas Basin, Gulf of California, Mexico - Guay6, Core 4569-2, 0-3 cm | ecosystem: Environmental > Aquatic > Marine > Hydrothermal vents >... | reverse complement strand
CAGCGCATTTTACAACGTGCAGTAATGCATGTTCAGTCTTCTGGTGGCAACGAAGTGACCGGTGCTAATGTATTAGTTTCAATTTTCTCTGAGCAACAATCACAAGCAGTATATTTACTACAAAAACAAGATGTTACGCGTCTTGACGTGGTAAACTCTATCAGTCATAGCAATGCTGATGAGGCTATTGAATTAAAGTCGGAGGATGATACTGACAAGGAAGAAGCGGCACAAGATAGTAAAAACCCGCTTACTTTGTATGCAAGTAATCTCAATGCTTTGGCAGAAGAGGGCAAAATTGATCCTCTTATTGGTCGTAACCATGAAGTCGAGCGTACATTGCAGATCCTATGTCGTCGCCGAAAAAACAATCCTCTATTTGTTGGCGAGGCAGGTGTTGGTAAAACAGCACTTGCAGAAGGCCTTGCAAGGCGTATTGTATTAGGAGAGGTGCCTGAGATACTTGGAACAGCTGTTATATATTCTCTGGATATGGGGGCGTTAGTTGCTGGCACTAAGTATCGAGGTGATTTTGAGAAGCGCTTGAAAGCCTTGTTGCGTGAAATTAAAAAGCAAGACAATGCGGTTTTATTTATTGATGAAATTCACACATTGATTGGTGCTGGCTCTGCTGGAAATAGTGCAATGGATGCAGCTAATTTACTTAAGCCTTTGTTGGCTAGTGGTGAGTTGAAATGTATTGGCTCAACTACTTTCAAGGAATATCGTGGCATATTTGAGCATGACCATGCATTAACACGTCGATTCCAAAAAATTGATGTACCTGAACCTTCTGTCGAAGAAACGATACAAATATTGAAAGGACTAAAACCAGGATTAGAAAAACATCACGAGGTTCGCTATACCAATGCGGCACTTGAGCAAGCAGCTGAACTTGCTGACCGCCATATTAATGATCGATTTTTACCCGATAAGGCAATAGACGTATTAGATGAAGTAGGTGCCGCACAACGTATTTTGCCCAAATCAAAACGCAAAAAAATGATCGGTGTCACAGACGTGCAAAATATTGTTGCTAAGATTGCTCGTATTCCTGCCAAAACAATCAACAATGCCGACAAAGATAATTTGCGAAGCCTGGAAAGTAACCTGAAGCACGTTATATTTGGTCAAGATAAAGCTATTTCAGCTCTGTCAGCTGCGATCAAAATGGCACGATCAGGTCTAGGTCATCCAGAACGTCCAACAGGTTCATTTCTTTTTTCTGGCCCGACAGGGGTAGGGAAAACAGAAGTGACTCGTCAGCTTGCCCATAATCTAGGCGTTGAATTGATTCGGTTTGATATGTCTGAATATATGGAAAGTCATACTGTTTCACGCTTGATTGGTGCACCTCCGGGTTATGTTGGATATGATCAGGGTGGCTTGTTGACTGAAGCTGTGACCAAACAACCACATGCTGTGTTATTGCTTGATGAAATAGAAAAGGCGCATCCAGATGTGTTTAACCTATTGTTACAAGTCATGGATCATGGAACCTTAACTGATAATAATGGCCGTAAAGCTGATTTCCGTCATGTGATATTAGTTATGACCAGCAATGCTGGTGCCCAGGAAATGGGCAGATCATCGATGGGCTTTACAGAACAAGATCACCAAACTGATGGAATGGAAGTTATCAAACGGGCATTTACGCCGGAGTTTCGTAATAGATTGGATGGCATTATTCAATTTAAATCATTGTCATCGGAAGCAGTTTTACGTGTTGCCGATAAATCCGTACTTGAACTGGAAATGTTATTGCAAGACAAAAATGTCACTTTGGAAATTGATAATGATGCTCGTCAATGGCTGGCGGATCATGGTTATGATGTACAAATGGGAGCACGACCAATGGCTCGCCTGGTTCAAGAGAAGATCAAACGTCCACTTGCTGATGAGCTATTGTTTGGCAAGTTAAGCGATGGAGGCCATGTTCGAGTGGTACTTAAAGAGGGTGAGTTGGCACTTGATTTCGTATCTGAAAAAGAATCTGTTTAACGTCTTAAAATTATCATGATAGTGCCTACTACCGTGTTGATATAGATATAGTGATAGATAAGAATTCACTAATTTGAAATAAGTTATGCACCAATTAACTGTGCTTGTAAATCTATTCTCAAGGAAGTGGTTCTAACTAGTTGATAAATAAAACATGCTTTATAAGTTTATGATTTATAAGGATAATATTGAGGTGGTTAAAAAGTGACCATTTTGAGTTGAGTGCTTAATTATGAGGGGCTTAGCGTTCTTCTAAAGAGTTAATCACAGAGTTATCCACAGATAATGTGGGTAACTATTACAGATTTATGACAGCCAAGTTCGAGCTAAATAAAAACTATAATTCAATACCTTTTTGAGCTTGAATTCCGGTACGAAACGCGTGTTTTACATCTTCAATTCTGCTCACTGTATCTGCAGCCTCAATAACAATATCGGAGGCACCACGACCAGTAATAATGACATGCTGCATTACAGGTCTGTTTGCAATATCAGTCAGTACTGTTTTGGTATCAAGATATTTCATCTTTAACACGATATTCAATTCATCGAGTAATACAAGGCTAATACTTGGGTCCTGTAAGAATTTTTTACAAATTTTCCACCCAGCTTCGGCTGAAGCAATATCTTGTTCCAGATTTTGAGTATCCCAAGTAAAGCCATCACCGGTAACATGATATTCAACGTTATCAGGGAAACGGCGGAAGAAGGTTTCTTCACCTGTACTCGATGCTCCCTTAATAAATTGCACAATACCCACACGCATATCGTGGCCTAAGGCTCGAGCAACCATGCCAAATCCTGATGAACTCTTGCCTTTGCCATTTCCAGTAATAACTAGTAACAGGCCTTTATCTTGTTTGGCTTGCTGAATACTCTGATCTACAGCAGATTTTTGGCGTTTCATTCGTTGTTGGTGGCGTTCTTTTTTATCAGATTTTATATTCATAATAAATAGATAGTGATGGGATAAAAATCACAATAACAAATAAAGCATAAAAAAGGCGGATAAATGATTTTATCCGCCTTTACTACTGATATGGTGTAAATATTTTCTAGATTAAACTACAAATAAGCATTAGCGATTAGTTAGTTCAAATCCCATATAACCAGCTAAACCTAATGCTTGGAATCCATATGCGGGTTCGTAGTCTTTATTCCCAACATTATCAATACGGCCAAATATCCGTGTTGTTTTACTTAATTGGTAATTAGCAGCAAGATTGATCACACTATAACCTCCGCGCTTTACTCTTGTACCAGAACCATCGATATCATATCGGCTACCAGTATGTAAAAGACTAGTAGATAAAATCATCTTATCTGTCACTTGGAGAACAGCATCTATACTTGCTTTGTGTTTTGGTCTACGCAAAAGTTCATCATCATTTTCATCTTCTGTACGGGTAAATGTATAGTTCATATTTATATCTAAATTTGAGGTTGCTGCAACAGTTAAGTAACTTTCCACACCGTGAATATCTACTTCATCATGATTGATGGTAGTACTATCAAATGTTGGTAAGAACACTGTTGTAATTAAATCCTCAATATCACTTTGGTAGTAGGTCAGGTTTCCCTGGATCCTTTCGTTCCATAAAGATTGATGTACAGCTATTTCCCAGCCCTCACTGGTTTCAGCTTTTAGATTTGAATTTCCTCTGAATTCACTACCAAAATTATTAGGAGTGTGGCCATATAACTGGAATAAAGAAGGTGCTTTGAAACCAGTTCCATACGCCCCTGTTAATCGTGTTGATTCATTTAGCTGATAACTGGTGGTTGCTTGATATGTAACCTCAGAGTTGTAATCATCTGGGTTATCATAACGTACACCTAAAGTAGCAAATAATTGGTCAGTAATTGCTATTTGATCTTGAACATATCCGGAGTTGGTTTGTCTATCAGCATTTGTCTGTTGAGTGATGATAAAACCACCAAAATCAGTGAAACCACTAGAATCCATATTTTCATCTTCATATTCAAGACCAACCGTTATAAGATGATTGTCTAACAAATAAAGATCATTTTGTAGACTGATTCTATCCTTATCGCCCTCAAAGTTAGTACGTTCAAGTGTATCAAAGGGGTTTTGACGATCATTATGATTTTTTCTGTCGATATCTGTTCGGGTTAATAATAGTGTTGGCAACCAACGGCTATCAGCATAATTGCCTTTAAATTCGGCTCCTAGATAGAGTTGATCGCTATCATTGGTAGCATCAGGGTCTTCTTTTGTATTACCACTAAAATCAAACCCACCATCGATATCTGTTTCTGTTTCGATATAGCGAGCAGTCAGTGTTGCTTCAAACTGTGCAGAGGGGTGCCAACCTAGTTTTGCTGAGAACACTTTATTGTCATAACCGTCATCCTCTATCGTACTACCGGGTGCGAGCCTTTTTTCTGTAGCGATACTCTCACCATCAGTTTTGAGAAAACCTGCAGTTGCTGAATAATTTATGTCGCCAGTTGAACCGGATAATGCCAAAGTTTCATGATGGGTAGCATTTGCACCAACCTCAAGCTTACCTCTAGCTTTTAGTTCTCCATTGCCTGAAAGTGTTCTAATTTGAATAACACCACCAATTGCATCTGCACCATAGAGAACACTTTGTAGCCCGCGAACTATTTCTATACTTTCAATATCCTCAAGAAGAAAATGGCCAAAATCAAAAGCGCCATTGGGGGAGCTGGGATCATTCATTTCTATACCATCAACCAGCACCAATACATGGTCAGAATTAGTGCCGCGCATGAAAACAGATGTTTGAGTACCTTTCACACCAGTTTGTACTATGTGTAATCCTGGAACATCTTGTAAGGCATCAGTTAGGGTTTGAAATTGCCTCCGTTCAATTTCATCGGCAGAGATCACAGTGATTGAACTACCAAGCCGATTGATATCTGTTGGTGTTCGTGTGGCTGTAACAACCATTGTATCCAGTTCAGTTGGAGCTGCATGAACCAGTGTTGAGACTATGGGAAGTGATAAAAGGGGTAAAGCGAGTAGTCGAAAAGACATTGTAGTGCACCTAGGGTTAATGCTGGATACCCACCCGGGATCAAGCGCTAAAATATAACCATGTGCAGAGGCATAAAGCTCATCAAATGCCCTATATTACCCGCCGCAATATGGTTGTGAAATGCAATAGGCCGGTCTCCGGACTTACGAGTGAACAATGTCTATTTAAGACTGCCTTCCCATGAAAAACACAGTGGCTGCTTTGATCTGAACTCGATTACCGTTGCGGGGGCAGTGTTGGAATCATTTTTACCAGTGTGTAAAAACTCACCAACTTCCCGATTATCCTTAACGTTAATAATAAACTTAAGGCACCTAACGCAAGCTGCGCAGGGTAGTATCTGTGAGAAATATTGTCAATTGTTAATTTAATTGATTTGGATCACGTTTCTAGCTAGATCCGGGTATCCCCTTTTTATTGCTTAAGATGTACAATCAAGTCTCTCTTCGATACCGAACCACGCTACTTGATAATGACTACTGATCACGCTGAGAATACTGACCTACCTTCGCTGCCTAATCTGAAAAAATATTTTGTTATAGCCACCATTTTTATTTTAGTCACTATATTTATTGGACAAAGTGTTCAGGACCATTACCAAAAACAAGAAATTCTAGATACGCAAATAATTCACGCCTATCATCAACAGCTAGAATTAGCTGGACAGATTATGAATCAAATTTTGCGACTACAAAAGACTAGCGATCTAGAGGAACAGGATAATGTCGCACAACTATTTCTAATAAATATCAATGAATTAAAATCAAATCAGGATAGAATAAAAAATTTATCAGAACAAGCCCTGACCTTAGGTCAAACTGGTGCTCTTCTTGATACGGAACAGTCAATCTCAAATTGTATTGATCTACTAATTGTGCAGACTAATGAACTTTTAGCATTGATGGAGGCAGAATCGTTAGATAAGGCGGTTGTTTCAGAAATTTATGATACTTATCTACCAACGCACCTTTCCTTTAGGGATGAAAGCACAAGGTTAATAGATCGGTTGGCAACAAATTTAGAGCGAGCGACCGCTGAACATCGACAAGCAATTTGGAATATTGTCATTGTCATTATGGTATTGGTTGTTATTGCAAGCTTATTACTATATCGATTGATATCAAATGTAGCAAACCGAGAGCTTGAAATCTTTGAGACTATTAATAAGCAGTTAGTAGAAGATAATCATTTTCGACTTCAAAACGAACAAGCAATGGCTGAACAAGCTGAACTGATGTTAGTTCAACAAATGAAAATGCGTTCAATTTTGGATTCAACAATTGATGCCATTATTACGATTTCTGCTGATGGTGAAATTGACTCATTCAATAAGGCAGCCGAAACAATGTTTGGCTATCCAGCCGACTATGTGATTGGTAAAAATATAAATATGCTTATGCCTGAACCGTATCATTCTGAGCATGATGGCTATATGCAGAATTATCACCAAACAGGGGAGCAAAAAGCGATCGGTAGAGTTCGTGTTGTGGAAGCCCAGCGGGTTGATGGCAGTACATTTCCGATTGAACTTACTGTCAGTGAGGTCGCCTTATCTGGAGCTAAGCTGTTTACGGGGATAATACGTGATATTACAGAATGGAAAGCTGCTGATGAAAAACTCAGAAACACAATGGTTGAATTAACTGAAAAACAAGAACTGCTCGAACAAGAAGAAAAAATTGCCCGACATGTATTTGAGAATATTACTGCCAGCAATAATGACACCATCCCTGAAGTAGCATTTTGGTGCCAGCCAATGGGAAGCTTTAGTGGCGACATGATGCTATCAGCAATTTTACCATCAGGAGCACTACGGGTGATTTTGTGTGATTTTACCGGACATGGCTTGCCTGCAGCTTTGGGTGCAGTTCCCGTCTCATCAATCCATAGTGCAATGGCAAAAAAAGGTTTGCCTTTAGAAATATTGATGGATGAATTGAATAATAAACTTAAAGCCTTGTTACCAACCGGAATATTCTGTTGTATTACCGGGGTAGATATAGATGCTGATCGGACCTATGCACATATATGGAATGCAGGTTTGCCAGATGCTTTTCTCATCAGTAAAACTGGCGAGATAAAACAACGCTTTAAGTCTGACCATTTACCGCTGGGTGTGGCTACATACGATAAAGACGAAAAACATTGTCAGGATATACGTTTCGAAACGGGTGATTGTATTTACATCTACAGTGATGGTCTAACAGAGGCAGAAAACAATACGGGTGAAATGCTTGGTCAAAAAGGCTTTGAGCAGCTTTTAAGTTGTGAAAAGTCGGAAGATGGACGATTGGCAAAGATAAGAAATAAGGTCGATAGTTTCACTGATGGTGCTCCAGCAACGGACGATATTTCACTCGTTGAAATAAAAACACTGGTCAGCGTAGATGAGATTACTTTAAAATCTTAGGTTTTCCGCCTTTAGCAAGCAATAAAATGACAGAACAATACCAAGATAAGGGCTTTGCCACTCGTGCAGTGCGTGCAGGACAAAAACGTACCAATGAGCATGAACAATCAGAGCCAATCTTCCTGACATCAAGTTACGTGTTTGATAGTGCAGAACAAGCAGCAGCACGCTTTTCGGGTAATGATCCGGGCAATATATATTCCCGTTTTACTAATCCAACAGTTCGTACTTTTGAACAACGTTTAGCAGCATTAGAAGGTGGCGAATCTGCTGTTGCAACTTCATCAGGCATGTCAGCAATCTTATCGACATTTATGGCTTTGTTGTCCGCCGGCGATCATATTGTGTCATCACGTAGTATCTTTGGTACTACACGATCATTATTTGATAAATATCTAGCTAAATTCGGTCTTGAAACTGACTATGTGGCACTTACCAATCTAAATGATTGGAAAAATGCTATCAAGCCAAATACTAAAGCCTTATTTCTAGAAACACCTTCTAATCCACTGAATGAAATTGCGGATATAGTAGCGCTGTCAGCATTAGCTAAAGCACATGACTGTTTACTGATTGTGGATAATTGTTTTTGTACACCAGCTTTACAGCAACCATTAGCTTTAGGTGCAGATATTGTTGTGCATTCGGCAACTAAATATATCGATGGACAAGGACGATGTGTGGGAGGCGCTGTAGTAGGTGATAACCAGCTTGTTGGTGAAGAAGTCTTTGGCTTTTTGCGCACTGCTGGCCCAACAATGAGCCCGTTCAATGCTTGGACATTCTTGAAAGGACTTGAAACGCTGGATTTAAGGATGAAAGCTCATTCGGCTGCAGCTCTACAATTGGCGCAATGGCTTGAACAACAGTCGGAAGTGACTAAGGTGTTTTACGCCGGTCTGCCGAGTCATCCACAACATGAACTGGCCAAAAAACAGCAGTCTGCTTTCGGCGGTATTATTGCGTTTGAAGTCAAAGGTGGTAAAGAGGGTGCTTGGAAGCTGATAAATGCAACGCAATGGCTTTCTATTACTGCAAACTTGGGCGATACCAAGACCACTATTACACACCCAGCAACGACAACGCATGGTCGGATGACGGATGAGGAACGTATTGAAGCAGGTATTACCAATAGTTTGATACGTATTTCAGTAGGATTGGAAACCATAGAAGACATACAAGCGGATCTACGACATGGTCTGAATTTGCTATAAGCAACCATTTTCTAAATAAATGTGATGATATTTCAGCTAATCATTCCCCCCCCTCTAAACTAGATAAAAATAACGGCATAAAAACTGCATAAACAACCATAACTTAACAAACTAACGTCGGAAAACCGTCTTTATAATTCAGTCGCTTACCGTTCGTTGTTAATAAAAACAATAGGTTATGGATTTATGATGCGGACCCCAAAATATGTGTCAATTTTAATGCTGTTGGCAGTATTTCTGCCAATACGGCAGGTTTTTGCCATACCAGAACCAGTAAGTGATGTCCGTATCATCATCGATGTTTCTGGCAGCATGAAGAAAAATGATCCTAATAATTTACGTTCTCCTGCTTTGCGAATGGTGGTTGGTTTACTGCCTGAAAGTGAACGATCTGGTGTTTGGACATTTGCCAAATATGTCAATATGTTGGTGCCATTACGTAAGGTTAATGATGCCTGGCGGATGGAAGCAGAAAAACAGTCTGAAAAGATTCATTCACATGGCCTGTTTACCGATGTAGAGCAAGCATTAAATACAGCCACTGCAAATCAAAAGACAGCTGATCCTCGCTATCGTCGTAGTGTGATTTTATTGTCAGATGGGTTAGTGGACATTTCTACTAATGAGCAAGTCAGTAAGAAATCACGTCAGCGTATTCTCGACAAGCTAGTTCCACGACTAAAAAAAGCTAATGTAGCAGTTCATACGATTGCGTTGGCGGATACTTCTGATCATGCACTGTTAAGGGCCATTTCATTGGCAACCGATGGTTGGTATGAACAGGTAGATACTGCAGAAGAGTTGCAGCGAGTATTTTTACATATGTTTGAAAAATCAGCTCAACGTGACACAGTACCACTATCAGATAATCACTTTAAAATCGATGATAGTGTTAGCGAAATGACTTTGTTGATTTTCCGTAGTAAAGAGTCGAAGGCAACAGAATTACAATTACCTGATCAGTCTCATATTTCACAACAGAAGAGTTCAAATAATGTGCGTTGGCATAGAGAAGATGGATATGACTTAATAACAATTTCAGAACCACAAACTGGCTCTTGGTTTATTGATGCCGATCTCGACCCAGATAATAGGGTAATGGTTGTGACAGATTTGAAACTTCAAACGACTGATTTACCAAATAACATCTTGATTGGAGAAACATTTGATTTCGATGTAAGCCTGACCGAGAAAGGTGAGAAAATTGTCAGGCAAGATTTCTTGAAATTAGTTGATGGTCAACTAACACTGGAATCTGAGATTACCGATCCAATTGAACAAAGCCTTAATTCAAATCAATATGACGGTGTTTATAAAACGCATGTAGGAGAATCTTTCCAGCCCGGTCGCAATGATATTGTTGTGACGATGACCAGTGCAACATTTGAACGTCAGCGTCGGCAAAGTGTCAATGTGGTTGAAACTCCATTTGAGATTATTGTTGACCAACTTACTGACGAATCGACACGCACACACCGTATTACATTGATTCCCGACAATAGCTTAATTAACACAGATAATATTGCTATTGCAGCAATGCTGACCGCAGAAGATGGTAGTGAGTGGCCGTATGAAGTGATGAAAACTGCTCACGAGGAATGGCAATTAACCTTAGCTGAACTGCATGATGTGGAGCAATACAAAGTAGCTTTACAGATCAGAACTGAAACCTTGAAAGGGCGAGATTTGTTCCTTCAACCGAAAGCAATTAACTTAGAAGATATTAGACTACCAGTTGTAGACCCTTCAGTGGTAGATGGAATTGATCAACAAATTGAACCAGAACAAATGCCGGACATAATTAGTGATGAAATGGACAGTAGCGTTGAACTGTTACCAAATATCGATGAAGAAATAACAGGGTTAGCTGATGAATTGGCTGATACTGGAAGTGGACTATCACCAGCAATTAAATTAGCAGTTGGTAATGCAATTATTTTGCTACTAGCAGCTATTGGTATCTTTCTCTGGCGCCGTAACAGTGCCTTGAGTACGAATCCAGGAGATAAATTATAAATGGATATGACTGACCCTATTTTACAAATGCTAGCTTATGAGTTGGCTGCAATTTTTGCGGTTATAAGTATTTGGCTAATTGTGCGTGAATTAAAAAAACGCAAGAAAATACATACTGATGCCGACAAAGCGGTGAAGAAATTAACCAAGGCCAAAGATAGTCGTATTAAAGCTTTAACTACACTGCTATCTGAAAAATATGGCTTAGTTGATGATGCTTTAGAACAAACAGCAACTAACTTGCAAGCACAAGAACAGCAAATTTATAAAGTATTGTTAACAAATTTTGTTGATCAAGATGCTAAGGCTTTAACGGAATTCCCAGTAAAGTTAGAACAAGCAATCGATGAATGTCTGAACTTGCTTCCAGTAGTTAATGACGCTTCTGATGCTGAAGAAATTAGTGATGATGAAATAGAAGTTGCTGTAGCAGTAGCGGATGAAGAAGACGAGCAGATAAACACAGATCTTGAAGATGAAATTGAAGTAGGAGTAGAAATTGACTCAGATTCTGATGATGAGGTTGAAGTAGGAGTTGCTACTGAATCAGAACTGAACGAGGAGATTGAGGACCAAGAAATAGCTCCTGAAAGCGAAGAACCCGAACCTGAGTCAACTTCAGTAGAATCAGACGAAGAAATTATTTCGGCAGACGATGTGGATGCATTACTAGAAGGTCTCGATGTTGAGGTAAGTGCTGATGAGGACAGTGATGAAGTAATAGATCTTTCTGCTCCAGACAAAGAGGATGAAGAAGAGCTAAAAAAGACTGAAGCTGAATCGGTGAATACTGCCGCTGATTCAGCTATCAGCACTCCACAACAAGGTGGAGAAGACATTCTAGATGCATCAACAGAACTAGATTCCATTGAGAGCAGGGTGGAAGAAGTTGCTGCTGAGTCAGAAAGTGAACAATTGGCAGCAGCAGATATTGTCACTGACGATGATATTGAAGCTTTATTAAATCAAGTTGACAATGAAGACCAAGACGAAGTTAATATTGAAGAGCCAGAGCCAGAGCCAGAGCCAGAGCCAGAGCCAGAGCCAGAGCCAGAGCCAGAGCCAGAGCCATTAAAATTAACCAAAAAAGTGGTT
>Ga0164315_10003782_pt1 | contig 11763 bp, 3 predicted proteins | sample GuaBasSedimGuay6_FD_113737 | JGI IMG/M metagenome (GOLD analysis project Ga0164315, IMG submission 113737) | Subseafloor sediment microbial communities from Guaymas Basin, Gulf of California, Mexico - Guay6, Core 4569-2, 0-3 cm | ecosystem: Environmental > Aquatic > Marine > Hydrothermal vents >... | reverse complement strand
CTTCTATAAATAAAGGTGCATCTGAAAGATTGGATGAATAATTTTCAAAATCAATTGCATCCGGTGAAATTATGGAGAGTTCGGAATTATTTACAAAGTAAGATTCATCATCTCCATCATCATCAACATCAAAGCTAAGAATTTGTTGAGTTGGTGTTGAATCATAAGTTATATCAACATCAAGAGTATCTTGCCAACTCTGATCTACATAAGAAATAAAATCAATTCCATCTTCATTTATAACAGGGAATGTTGGGTAACCATTTAAGTTCCCGATATGACCAATTGCTCTGATAGAATCAAATTTTGCGATCTTTTGAGTTACATCGAACAAGTTAGCTCCAAATTTAAATGACATGGTTCTTTCCATTCCATATTCTACAGAACAACTACTGATGTCATAGATCGAATATAAAAATGGATCTCCATCATTTGTCATTAAAGCAGGTTTGCTTGAAGAGTTGAATTCATCATTGAACAAAGTACCGATAAATTCTATTTCACCATTATTATTTACAATGTAATCATTATCCCAACCGATAAACCAGCCTTCATCATCGAATAATGGATAGTATTTATAGAATGGTTCAAAAGGTGTTCCCTTCCAAAACATAGAACTTGTGTTTCCAATATCGTCAAGACCATCGGCTTCAATAATTTTCACAGCTCTGGATGAATGACGTATGTTGACTGTATTATTCTGATAATTATTATTTTCATAAAGTATTTTTTCATCAATGTGCCAAATAAGGAGTCCACCACCGTAACTGTAATAATCATTAGAAATCCAACCGGGAAGAAGATAATCATATTCATAAGTTGGATCATAATTTGGATTCGGGTCAGGATAGGTTGGATAAAGGACTACTCTGTTGTCAGCAGAGAGCCAAGGGTAAGCACCGCCATCTCCATCAGGATCAACCTGTCTATTTTCAACAAGAAGATATTCAGTTTCACTAAGTGGAATTTTTATAATATAAGCTGAACTATCAGTGATTGCTTCAGTATCAAACATTTTCTCAGCTGGTAATACAGTGATTTTACTGTCAAAAGTGAATTCATTAATATCTTTTAATATGCCTCTTGCGCGATATGATTCTTCAAAAGGGATAATACGAGACCATGCTCCCGGTAATGCAGGAAAAATTCCTTCTATTTCATAATAGATATCAGCTTGCCCATTACCAGTTTCATCGATACCAAAATTTATTGCGGTGGATCCGCCACTATCCATAATATCGTAAAGTCCAACTTGTGGTGTATAGTTTCTTGTATTATAGAGATCAACAAATCCTAAAGAATGACCAAATTCATGAACCATTACAGAATTAATAACACCCCAATTTGAGACAACAGGAATGCTCCCACTTTCATCGATACTCGTATCTTGAATTATTGTTTCAGGGACATTACAGGCATGATTGATTGTTATATAATCATTATTACTAACACTATCTACAATTGCTTCCTTTCCATCTCCAACCACAATATAGAAGGATGGTATATCGGAAGGTGAATCACCAAGAACATCGTGTTGCCAGTCAGAGCCAGCATGGATAAACATAAAATGTTCATATTGCGAAAAATCAATATTATCATCATAATCGGCTTCATTAAAGCAATCCAGAAAATATTGTTCAAAACGTTCTATCATCAATTCTGAACTTGCCCCGATCGGATTGTAATAAGACATTTCACGGGGAAGAGTGTAGCCTGTAAAATCTTCTCCGGCAACAGCTTGCGGGAAGATATCTACTTCAACTTGAAAATCACCTAAACTTACTGCATTATAGTAGTGCGTTAATGCTTCCAACTGCAATGTAAAATATGTTTGATCGTGCGGAGGTCTTCCAATAGGAAATGAAAAGCCTGTTGCATCCTGCAAAAATTTACCAGTACCGGTTGTTGTAGATAAACTATCTTCTGGGAAATCTATGAGAAGTACAAGTAATTTATTGTAATTTCTACGGTTTATATTAGTAATATTTCTGGGTTTTGTAAATTCTTTTTCTAATGGATGAACTTTTCGTTCAATTGCTATTGGTGTAGTATTCTTTTGGAGAATGAACTTTTTAGCATAAGACAGTTTGGGTATTGTTAAAGCCAGAACTATCAAAGCAGATAGTAATATTTTTTTCATGCTCTTAAAAGAATTTAAAACTCAAGTTTTAATGACAGGGTTTGATTATAGTCTTGAAGATCTCCACCAGGTTGGAAAGCATAATCAATATTAACCAAGTATGTTTTGTTGAATGTGTAATTGACACCTGCTCCAAAAGAGAATCCTTTAATATCACCAGCTCTATCTAATAAATATCCTGATCTAAGTGAAAGAAGATTTAGATATGTATATTCGGCACCAACACCCCAGATTATTTCTCTAATCTCAGTTGAGTTATTAAAATTGGTTATACTATCAAAGTCTCCATCTTCAAAATCATCTGTCCAGGATGTAAAGATTCTTTTATAAACGGGATCATCATTTGCAAGCATTTTATTCATATCAGCATTGATACAGAATTTATTGTATTTGGATTCCAGTGCTCGAAATGAAAACCCCATACGTAAATTCATTGGGAGTGGATCAGATTGAGATTCATTTATGTATGTGATGTTGGGTCCAATATTTTGAAAGTTAAATCCAAAATCCAGTTTCTCAACTGATATGCTGTAATCAGAGAGATTAGCTTTTGTAAATCCACCTAATGAAGCGATACCATTATAAAGACTCAAAACACCGTTGTATGGAGAGACAAGAATTTGACCAAAATCGACACCTTTTTGTTTCAAGCCAAGGTCAAAAGCATAACTCATTCCACGTCCCTTAACACCGATTTCACTGCTACCTGTTCCTTCTGGTGCAAGATCACTAACAATGAATTTGAAAGCGATACCAATACCAGTTTTTTGACTTACTTGATAACCGTATGTTGCTGCAACAGAAAGATCATAACTTTCAAAAGTGCTAAGCAAATTATTATCCTCATCTAAATGATCTTGTTTGCCATAAGTCATATAAGTTGCAGCGAATCCTACATTTCCTAGATCTTCAATATAATTATTTCCAGCAAGATGAAAATAATACATATCGCTAAATATTTGACCCCACCAGTTTGAGAACATGCTAGCGAATTGTTTTTTTCTATTAAAAGCCATTGCTCCTGGATTCCAGTAACCGGCAAAAGCATCATCTGTTTGTGCCACATATGCTTGACCCATACCACCTGTTCGTGCACTTGGTTCAATTAATAAAAATATTACGGCTGCTTCTGAGATTGCATTTGCAGCAATCGGTACTAGCATAATTAAAATGAGTGTTAGGATGATTACTTTACTTTTCATTGATTCCCCCAGTATATTAAATTAGGTAAATATTAAAACAGAAGATATGACAAATTATATTAAAAAACGACCTCCTAAAAAATATGGTGCCGAAGGCCGGAATCGAACCGGCACGAGCAATTGCTCGGAGGATTTTGAATCCACTGCGTATACCAATTTCACCACTTCGGCAACGCAAAGTATAAAAAAAACTGAGGTTTTTGGTGTCAAGCCATTTTTTGGCTAGTTATCAACCTATATTAATAACAAAAAAGGGGAGAAAATTCTCCCCTTTAGTTTATTTATATTCGGTTATGATTTACATCATCCCGGGCATTCCGCCCATTCCGCCTGGCATAGGAGGTATTGCCGGTTCATTTTCTTTAATATCCGCAATAATGCATTCTGTTGTAAGGAAAAGTCCTGCGATACTTGTTGCGTTTTGTACTGCACTTCTAACAACTTTAGCAGGGTCGATGATACCAGTTTTAAAAAGATCAACAAATTCTCCGTTTGCTGCATTGAATCCAAAATGGACATCATCAGAGTTTTTGATCTTTTCAACGATGAGAGCGCCTTCTTCGCCGGCATTAGCTGCAATATGATAAGCAGGTTTTGTTAATGCGTTTCTGAGAATTTCTGCTCCTACTTTTTCTTCGTGAGTTTCAAGTTTCATTTCATCAATTGCTCTTGCAGCGTATATAAGTGTTGTACCACCTCCGGTAACAATACCTTCTTCAACTGCTGCACGAGTAGCGTGAAGAGCATCATCAACTCTTGATTTTTTCTCTTTCATCTCAGTCTCAGTTGCTGCGCCGATCTTGAGAACGGCAACACCACTTGAAAGTTTTGCGAGTCTTTCTTGAAGCTTTTCTTTATCATAATCAGATGTTGTTTCTTTTATATGTATTTTGATTTGCTTTACACGTGCATTAAGGTCTTTAGAACTTCCGGCACCTTCTCTGATAATAGTGTTTTCTTTATCGATGATTATTTTTTTTGCTGTTCCCAGATCTTCAATTGTAGCTGATTCCAATTTTCTACCCATTTCTTCGGAGATAACAGTGGCTCCAGTAAGGATTGCGATGTCTTCAATCATAGCTTTACGTCTGTCACCAAATCCCGGTGCTTTTACAGCAGCAATATTCAATGTTCCGCGGAGTTTATTTACAACTAAAGTTGCAAGCGCTTCACCTTCGATGTCTTCAGAAATAATAAAAAATGGTTTTCCAGTTTGTGCAACTTCCTGAAGTATTGGTAGTAAGTCTTTCATCACACTTATTTTTTTATCGAAAAGAAGAATATATGGATCCTCGAATTCGGTGATCATTTTGTCGGGATCTGTTACAAAATAGGATGAGAGGTATCCACGATCAAATTGCATACCTTCAACTTTCTCCAAATATGTATCAATTGATTTTGCCTCTTCAACATTGATTATACCTTCATTGCCGACTGCTTCCATTGCTTCTGCAATTAATTTACCTATTTCGGTATCATTATTTGCGGAAATAGAAGCGATCTGCTCGATTTTATCATTTTCCTTAATCTCTTGGCTTAGTTCCTTGATCTTTTTTGTAATAACTCTTGAAGCTTTTTCAATTCCTTTTTTAAGGTATATCGGATTTACACCTGCTGTAACATGCTTAAGACCTTCTTCAATAATTGCTTGGGTAAGAATTGTTGCAGTTGTTGTACCATCTCCGGCAACATCATGAGTTTTTTCTGCAACTTCTTTTACGAGTTGAGCACCCATATTCTCAAAAGGATCATCTAATTCGATCTCTTTTGCAACTGTAACACCATCTTTAGTTATGAGTGGTGAACCGAATTTCCTATCTATAACAACGTTTCTGCCTTTGGGTCCTAATGTAACCTTAACAGCATCGGCAAGTTCATCAACCCCTTTCTTCATTGCGGTTCTTGAACTATGACTAAATTTCATTTGTTTTGCCATAATTATATAGCCTCCTATTTATTAATTTCATTTTTTAGCAATCTCACTTATTGAGTGCTAAGGATAAGATAAGCAATTTTCTGTCAAATAAAAATAATAATTTTAGAAAAATTAGTTGCCTGTTATTTTAGTTATATAAAAAATAAACTCAAATGAATGTTTCTGGAGGGAAAATGAAAAAACTTACTTTGATATTTTTATTCTTACTGTTAATAGTTTTTATTTTTGCACGTCCAAGATGTGATAGACATAAGACTTCATTGTCTGGTATTATGTATGAAGAATCTCGTGCAGATTCTGCACATGGTTTTGATGTAATAAATTATGATCTAACTATGAATATTGACGAGGTAAATGATTTTATTTCTGGTGCAGTTATAGCAATTGTTGAAGCTGAGGAGATTTTGTCTGAGATTAGTTATGAATTAGAACAGATGACAATCATTGATGTATTTCTAAACGGTAATATGGTAACTTATTCTTATGATGGTAGTCTTATAACAATTCAACTTGGAACTGTAAATCCCGGAGAACAATTTACCACAAAAGTTGTCTATTCTGGTAATCCTATCTGGAATGGTTTAGGAATGTATTTCAGTAACAGCCATGTTTTCACAATTTCTGATCCAAATGCTTCCCGTTACTGGTGGCCATGCTATGATCATCCCTGGGATAAAGCCGAAGTAGATTTACATATTACTGTGCGGGATGACTGGTTGGCAGCTTGTAATGGATTGCGGACTTCTATAGTAGATAATGGTAATGGAACTAAAACACACAATTGGGAAGGATCAAATCCGATGGCTACTTACCTTGTTTCTATTGTTGCACAGAATTATGTGGAATTGAACTATACATTTGGAAATATTCCAATCCAGAATTTTGTTCATCCTGGTATTATACCAAATGCAACCGAGGATTTTTCCAACTTGCCTTTTATGATGGAAACATTCTCAGGACTGTATGGTGATTATCCATTTGAAAAATATGGTAATGCTGTAACAAATTTTGCAACTTATGGTGCTATGGAACATCAAACCATGACGACACTTGCGAGTTATTTAATAACGGGTAATCATACTTATGAAACAACTATTGCACATGAGCTTTCTCATCATTGGTTTGGTGATTGTCTAACATGTCTTACATGGAAGGATATCTGGCTTTCTGAAGGATTTGCAACTTATTCAGAAGCACTTTATATGGAAGCATGGCAGGGATTTGATGCAATGGTTGATTATGTTTATACTTCAATTCAACAATATTATCTTAGTTGGGGTGGCAACTCTCCGCATATTGTTTATGATCCTCCACCAGGTGCCTATTTCACTCCGGCAACTTACGAGAAACCGGCATCGGTTCTGCATATGCTCCGCTTAAAAACAGGAGATGAAGTATTCTTCCAAATATTACAAACATATTTTACAACTTATCATAATGGGAATGTAATTACAGATGATTTTCAGGAAGTATGCGAGACCGTTAGTGGAATGGATCTTGAACAATTTTTCCAGCAATGGATATATCAACCTGGTTTACCTTCCATACAATATACTTATTTCTTTAACCCGTATATGGCAATTCCTCGAATAATGACGTATGTACAAACCGGATCTAATACTGACACCGATTTTTATCTCGATGTCCCATTTCACATTTATTATGAAGCAAATCATGACTCCGTCTTGGTGCAAGGTAGTCCAAATACACCGCAACAAACTATTTCAACTGTAGATATTCCAATATATGATAATGTTGAATGCGATCCCAACAATTGGGTTTTGAATACAGGTACAACTTTTATTCAAGCTGAGATAAATAATACTTATTCAGCAGATGAAAGTGTGATTATCTACTGGAACGAATTCTGGCCTGAAGTTGAAATTGATGGCTATAATCTGTATCGTGCTGAGTCTCAGGAAGATCCTTTTATTATGATCAATTCAGAAATAATTACAGAAACCACATATTCTGATAATGATCTGGTAAATGGAATTACTTACTATTACAAACTCAAAGCAATAAAAGATGAATTTTATGAAACGCCATTTTCAGAAATTTTTGAAGCTACTCCTCTTGATTTTCCGCTTGATCAGGGAATTTTAGTTATAGATGAAACAAATGATAGTAACGGAACTCAAGGTAATCCTACTGATGAAATGGTAGATGAATTTTATGAAGATATAATTAATTGCAATTTTACCGCTTATGATTATGCTGATGAAGGTGAACTGGATCTTGAATATATTGTGAATTTCTCAACTATTATATATCACGATGATGATGTTGTTAATAATTATATTAATGATAATCTTGATGTACTTGGTTGTTATCTGGCAGGAGGAGGAAATTTAATTATTTCCGGATGGAAAACAGCACTGGGAATTCCTGTTTCCTTTACATCAGATTTTTTAAATTGCAGCAATATTCAACAGGTATATGAGTGGGGATTTACAGGTGCCACTTCCGAAGAATATGAAGATGTTACAGTCGATCCTGATAAAGTTCACATTCCATTTAATGGGATGCTTCCTTATATAGGAATTTTTCCAGAAGCATCAAATAGTATCTATCAATATGATGGTGTTGCAGGTAATCAGTATATCGGAGAAAATTGTGCACTCAAAGCTCAACCAAATGGTTGTTTTGTTCTGCTTGGTTTTCCACTTTATTTTACTTATAGTGATGGAGCTGGATTGTTTATGACTCAATTATTGGAAGATATTGGAGAAGTTGGAGTGGATAATTACGAATTAGAAATTACGAATTACAAATTATCCAACTACCCGAATCCTTTCAATCCATCAACAACGATCTCCTTCAGCTTAACCACAGAGATCACGGAGTACACCGAGTTGACGATCTATAATTTGAAAGGACAAAAAGTAAAAGATCTTTCCTCGAACTTGTGTCATGCTGAGCCTGTCGAAGCACGAGGTGAAACAAAGTATTCAGTGATTTGGAATGGCACTGATCAAAACAACCAACCCGTCTCATCAGGAATTTATTTCTATAAACTGAAATCCGGTGATTTTGAGATGAGCAAGAAAATGTTGTTGTTGAAGTAACGCAAACATCTTGTTTGCGAAAGTCAACCTTGCGAAGATTGTGAAACTTTCTCTCACTCTCGATCTTCGCAAAGATATTGTTTATTAATGATAAAGTTGCTGTCATTCCCGTGAAAAAGGGAATCCATAGTTTGGATTAATAAACAGATACCCGATCACAGTCTGGTATGACAGAAAATTATATAATATAAGAAATAATAATATTCTAATCACAATAAATTAAATGCTTTGCAGGTAACCTTTGGGAATAAATATTGCATGTAATTTAAGAGATATAAAATAAAAATTGGAGGACATATCATGAGAAAATTTTTGGTGTTATTTTTTGTTTTCACATGTTTTTTACTTTTTGCTAACCAATCACAAATTATCGAATACAATGATTCATGGAGTGAACATGGATTTAACCTGGAACAACAAAGTGATTTTGGCGTGCATTTGAACTATTCAATAAACAGATTCATCATTGCGGAAGAAAACATTAATGGCGAGTTACTGCAAACAGTTTCATTGTCAGGCAATATACTTCCTAATGATGAAGGAATGCCCAATCTTCCGAGTAATGGCCGTTTCATTGCAATTCCACAAGGATCAATTGCTGAATTACAAATATTAAATTATCGAGTTGAATCATATCAAAATATAGATCTAGCTCCTGCGCCAAGAATTCCACTTGATACAGAAGATGGTCCGCTTGAGTATAATAGAAATAATGAAGTTTATTTAAAAAATGAATTTTATCCTAAAGAATTTGCTCAACTTTCTAAACCAACTCAAATTCGCGGAGTAGATGTTGTAATGGTTGGGATCACTCCTTTTCAATATAATCCAATAACCAAAGAACTGTTGGTTTACCGTGATATTCAAATTGAAGTAAATTTTATTGGTGGAAATGGACAGTTTGGTGTTGAAAGTTTACGCAGTCGTTGGTGGGATCCAATATTGCAGGATGCAATTTTTAATCATGAATCTCTTCCTATTATAGATTATTCACAACATGAAAATACACGAGATGGATATGAGTATCTCATTATTTGTCCGGACGATCCAATCTTCATTACTTGGGCAGATTCTATTAAAGTATTCCGTCAACAGCAGGGAATTTCTACAATTATAAAGACAACAAATGAAGTAGGTGGGAATACAACAACAGCTATCGAAGGATATATTGATAGTATCATGGATCCAGTAACTGGCTGGGATCCGGCACCTGCAGCGATTCTTCTTTTGGGAGATTATGGTACGACCGGCAATACAATTGTGGCTCCAATATGGGATAATTATTGTGTTTCTGATAATATCTATGCTGACGTAAATGGAAATAGTATGCCGGATGTTGTGCTTGCTCGCATGACAGCACAAAATGAAACTCATCTTGAAACAATGATAACAAAAGTTCTTAATTATGAACGTAATCCACCAACTAATCCTGAATTTTATGCTAATCCTATAACAGCTCTTGGTTGGCAGACGGAACGGTGGTTTCAAATATGCTCAGAAACTGTAGGAGGGTATTTTGCTAATGTCCAAGGGAAAACGCCAACGAGGATAAATGCTGTTTATATTGGAAATCCAAATGTTGACCCATGGTCTACAGCAACTAATACAGCCACGGTGGTAAACTATTTCGGTGAAAGTGGATTAAACTATATTCCGGATTCACCAGCAGCTTTAGGAGGTTGGACAGGTGGTTCTGCAACTGGAGTGATCAACGCTATTAACAGCGGAGCTTTTATTTTACAACATCGTGACCATGGTTCCGAAACTGGCTGGGGTGAACCGGCCTTCAACAGCAGTCATATTAACAGTCTAACAAATACAGATCTTACTTTTGTTTTTTCAATTAATTGTTTAACTGGAAAATATAATATGGCAGGAGAGTGTTTTGCTGAAAAATTTCATAGATATACATATAATGGTGAGAATTCTGGTTGTTTAGGAATTATTGCTGCCTCTGAAGTTTCTTATTCTTTTGTTAATGACACTTTTGTATGGGGAATGTACGATAATATGTGGCCTGATTTTTTACCGGATTATGGTACAACTCCAGATTCTCGTGGAGTCCTTCCTGCTTTTGGTAATGCCGCCGGGAAATATTTTCTAGAGCAATCTTCCTGGCCTTATAATACAAGTAATAAAGAAGTTACATATAATCTTTTCCATCATCACGGAGATGCTTTCAGTGTTATCTATTCGGAAGTTCCTCAAGACTTAACTGTTTTGCACGATCCGGTACTGTTGGGAGGATTGGATTCTTTTACTGTGTTAGCTGATGATGGTTCATTTATCGCTCTAACTCTAAACAATGAAATTATTGGAACTGGTGTAGGAACTGGAGCACCAGTTTCTATCAACATCGAACCTCAAATGCCCGGAGAAGTGATATTGGTTACAGTTACAAAACAAAATTATTTCCGATATGCTGTTGAAATCCCTGTAATTCCACCTACTGGGCCATATGTTGTATTTGATGATGTGGTTGTTGATGATAATTCAGGAAATGGAAATGGTATAATTGATTTTGGGGAAACAATTCTTCTCAGTATTGATGTAGAAAATATTGGAACTGTAAACGCTGAGAATGTCGTGGTGACATTAAGTACAGAGGATGAATATATAACATTAATTGATGAAATCGAAAATTATGGAACAGTGAATGCAGGAGCAATAATATCTGTAAATAATGGATTTGAAATAGATGTAGATGAATATGTACCAGATCAACATAATGTGATAATAGAACTCAATGCTACCGATGGAACAGATACATGGACAAGTTACTTCTCATTGAACTTGAATGCTCCTGTTCTTGAAATCGGAGAAATGCAAATTGATGACAGTAGCGGAAATGATAACGGAGTACTGGATCCGGGTGAAAATGCAACTATAATAATTCCTGTAATCAATAATGGTCATGCAGTATCAGCTGATGCAATAGCATCATTAACTTGTTCCGCAGCAGGAATTACCATTGAAACAGAAACAGTTGATCTTGGTTTAATAGAAGTAGAATTATCTGAAGATGCGATATATAACATAACGGCAGATGAATCTGTTCCATTTGGAACTCCTATCATTTTAAGTTTCAGTGTTGTTGCTGGCGAATATGAAGTTTTAGAAGACTTCCCAACACAAGTTGGTATTCATCGAGAAGATTTTGAAAGTGGTGGATTTCTTCAATATCCATGGGAATTACAGGGATATGAAATTACTTGGCCGAATGTAAATCCAATAGAAGATTTTATTATTGGAAATCCAATAGCTGATGTAGAATGGAGTATTGATACAAATGAATTTTACAGTGGTGAAGCAAGTGCAAAATCTTATCCGATCACTCACAATCAAGCTTCTTTCATGAGTTTGGAATTAGACGTTACTCAGGATGGAGAGATTAGTTTCTGGTATAAAGTTGCTTGT
>Ga0164315_10003781_pt1 | contig 11764 bp, 8 predicted proteins | sample GuaBasSedimGuay6_FD_113737 | JGI IMG/M metagenome (GOLD analysis project Ga0164315, IMG submission 113737) | Subseafloor sediment microbial communities from Guaymas Basin, Gulf of California, Mexico - Guay6, Core 4569-2, 0-3 cm | ecosystem: Environmental > Aquatic > Marine > Hydrothermal vents >... | reverse complement strand
TCTGCAGTGTACGTCCAAAACTGCTGTATTCAGCAGGGGTAATAATTGTTATTTCCGGAGCAATCTCATCTCTTGCATTGTCCATAACAGCTTTTGTTAAAGGCTGAGGACATGATGCAAGTATTAAGATTGAAATTACAGCGCTTAGTATCTTTCCAGGATGTTTCATTATTCATCGTCCTCCAGAAACAGGATATTTGCCCAATCTGATTCAGCCGCTCTTACGGCTCCGGATGTATCAGCAGCAGCCAGATATGAATATTTATCTGAATAATCCAGACTGATTGCCGATGCATTCTCGTATGAGGATCTTGCCAGAGAGTACTGTTCCAGCTGGTAATGGCACTTAGATATGTTCAGATAGATATTCAGTGCCGATCGGCTCTCATTTTTTCCGGCGGCCTCCAATTCTTGAATTGCTCTTTCATAAACGGTTAGTGCCGAGGCATACTGATCTTTGAGGTACAGGATATTCCCGAGATTTACCCGGGCTCTCAAATAATCACGGTCCATATTGAGAGCTTTCTGAAAAGCCCTCTCCGCCAGATCGTAGCGTTCCAGTTTTGCTGCGGTAATTCCCAGTTTATTGTAATCCCGGGTTTCACCTGAGGCTTCAGCCAACCGGCTCTGATCTTCCAGAACAAGGTCTACAAGCCGGTTCAATTCCCTTTCAAAACCCTTTGCAATTTCATCAGCAGATCCGTATTGAAGGCCGAGGTCTGTTTCCCTCAGAGCCACAGGCCGGTAGAGCTGGTGACTCTCACGGGTTTTATAGAAACCTCTGACATTGGGGTTGGTGTCATAACGATGCCACTCTCCGGCACCTTCCTGCCAGGCTTCAAGAAACCCTGTTTTACCGATCATTGTGATTTCAATGGGAATCCAGATATCACCATCTAGATAAATCATCATATTCTCATTGGGGTGAAGAGAATCATGATTGCGGCTGGAAACTCCTGTATTAAAAACACTGTAAATATGCCCGGGGACAGTTATGAATCCGGTTTCGATACCCATAACTTCGAGAAGGCTATTGTAGAGAACTGTAATGTCATCACAATCCCCTGTTGTTGTTTTAAGTGTCTTTCTCGGCAGACTGACTGAATCAACACTTGTCTGGTTTTCCTGTACAGAGGAAAAGGGTGTAATCGGATCTATCTGGTAAGTAAGCCCGATTTCATCAAGAGCTTTGTAAACCTTGATTGCTTTCTGTAGAGGTGTATTAAAAGCATCGATTGTGTTCTCTCGAGTTGACTGGTTTATAAAGCTGGTATAGTTACTAAGGGCACTGTCTGCAGGTGTAATAAAAGAGGCAACTTTGCGATCATCGTCCCATTGCATAGCACTTTTATCATACAAGTCGTAAGAAAGCGGTTGAGATTGTCTTACCGGTCTTCCTCCATAGCTGTATTCGGTAATTATTTCGGCTGTTAGTGGTGTTGTTCCTTCGGTTGTGAAAACCTGATCGTTGAATAAAGCGTAGAGTTCCACATCTGTCGATTCTCCAGGATCAAGTTTTTCAATGGATGCAGAGTGGGTTGGAGAATCCATAAATCCCGGTTGAAATAACAGCACCTCAAGATTGGATACAGTCTTTTTCTCAGTGTTGGTTATTTGTATTCTCCCAATGGGATTTGCTGCATAATAACTTCTCATAGCGGCATATAGAGGGTCTACCTGAAGATTCTGGAATTTTAAACTTCGAATTATATCAGCAGTTGAGTCTGGGTCTTTTCCGAAACGATAGTTCAGGGCAATACCAAAACCAATTTGTCCACCATCAAACTCAGTTATTACGTTGTTTAAAGATTTTGAGTATCTGTACTTTGCGAAGATATCCAGATTGAAGTTGTAGCTTGGGTTTAATCCAAGTTTTAAAACCGCATCAAGGATAAGATTGAGTCCTCCGTAGCTTGTGTTGCTGCTGTCAAGGTTCTTGAATACGGACTGAGACAATCCGGTATATCCTCCAAAACCTAATTCCATTGATTTCGCAAAACGATTGCTGTACATCATGCCGATAGAACCGTAGTACTGGTCGTGGTCCCATTGATCTGAATCAGATTTGCTCTTGTATTGAATGTATCCAACCTGAAAGCCCGGCTGCAGGACTGGAAGACTTGGAATGGGAAATGTAAATAGACCGGAAATATCAAAAATGGTAAAGGAATCTCCACCCGGATAATCACCAAGAGCTGTCATGGACTGGAAAACAACTCCTGTAGATGCAGGGAATCTATAATAGCTGTTGTAATCAATTTTTTCTTCCTGTGCTGTTATTTGTTGTGAGCAGATAATGGAAAGAAAAGATAAAAGGAGAAAACGATAACTCCCAGGGCGAAAAATATTTGGAAACGAACCTCTTTTCAGGGAAGGAAGTTTAATCATAGTTAGTCATCCATATAATAGTAAATACCTAATATATTAACATTATACATCATGATTTTTCATATTCACAGTAATAGAGGAGCGAAATTTGGTATTATTTAATAGTTCGCGTGAGGGTTAAAATTGATTCTGAAAGATTATCTCTGATGGAAACACGGCGTTCTATATCAGATCTTCCCCCGGAGTGCTCTCAGGTTTTCAAGATCTTATCCTGGGAGATTGAGTTTATTAAGGATCTCAACAGATTCCTCCAAGGTTCTTTTCTCCAATTGAGAATATACTGTCTTCAATGCAGCATAGTCTTGTTTGAGCGATGGGAGAGGTGAAATTGAGTATTCTGACTTGTTTCTCTCGAGTTCGGGGATGCTTTCGAGACTGAACATCCCTATTCCCACGCCGGCAAGTAAAGCGCTGCCCCGGAGAGATGCATTAAAACCGGGATGAATACGATATTCCCTGCTTGTGAAATTGGCTTTTATTTCCGTAAAAATATCATCTTTAGCCGCACCGCCGATTCCCTGGATAACCTGTGGTATCAGATTCGGGAAAAGTCGTTCCAGAGATTCCAAACCCCCGGAAACCTGTGCGGCTATCCCTTCCAGAATGGAACGGAACATATGGCCCGGTTTATGCCCCAGGTTCAGTCCTATCCACGAACCTCGTAGATTGTTCTGATAGGGGCATTGTCTGCCCCCGAAGTAAGGGAAGAACAACAGTCCTTCGCTACCGGTAGGAACTTCCCCGGCTTTTTTGCTTAGCTCGGATAAAGTGAGATTATTCCCGAAGTTTTTCTGAAACCAGGGAATTACCATATCTCCCCCGTTTATGTACCAGGTTGCAAAGTATTTATCTCTTTGAATAGAAGGCATGTACATTATCGAATGTTTTTCGGTATCAGGAATAAACTCATTCACGCAGAGGGTAAGCATTGCTGTGCTTCCTCCAATATCAATGAGTGTTCCCGGACGGTTGAAACCTCCGCCGAAGAATCCTGCCGGTTGATCGCCTGCGCCTAGAACAACGGGAGTGCCGGGCTTGAGCCCTGTCTCGTAAGAAGCTCTGTTGGTTATGGTTCCGAGTATATCCCAGGGATTGCCGATCTTCGGCATTTTATCAATATCTATATCCCACAGGGATGTCAGTTCTTTCGACCAGCTGCGCATCAGGGCATTTTCATTACCGAAGTAGGCAATCATTGTATCATCAATAACCGCATCATCTCCGCTGATACCTGTGAGCTTTCCGGCAACAAATCCACTTAAAGTGATAAACCGTCTTACCCTGTCATAGGTATGGGCTTCGTATTCTTTCCACCAGGCTATCTTCGGTGTATTCCTGGGTGATCCGCATGATATGGATATCAGCTGTTCCTTGTATTTCCGGTGAAAATCTGCATTAATCTGTTCGGCCTTAAGATCCAGGCCCATATCAATTCCGGTAAGAGGCCGGAAATCCTGATCTACCCCGATAATTCCACCCATCTGACCATCCATACCCAGTGCCGCAACATCTGCGGGATCTATTTCTGCTTTACTGCAAACGTCTTTAATCAGCCTTGCGGTATTATTAACAATGGACAGGGTGTCCGGCTGGCCCTTTCCGTTTCCTTTAAAAATGCTGGAATTATGGGATTGAAGGCTGGCCAGAACGGTACCGGATTCATCAATTATTCCAGCTTTGAGTTCGCTTGTTCCGATGTCTATTCCCAACAGATATTTCTTCATATTTAAACCGCCTTAGAAAAAATCATTATCAACGCAAGCTCCGATACCTCCCCGGTAATAATGAAAATGCACATCCGGATGTTCAGAAAGAAGAGATATGGGTGCCGCTGAATCAGCGATTTTCTTTGAAATCATCAGGGCTGTCAGTCTTTGGCCGAAGGGGTTATCGTGGTATCCCGGATGCCAGATGGATACACTTTTTGACTTCCAGGTTTCAACAGGGCCAACGGTAATAGCCGTAGTGGGAATTGAGTGAATAACCCCGCCACCGGCCATTCTGGCCCCTTGAACAATCGTAAGAGGGTGAAGATTCACAATTCTGGTTTTCATTTCCCTGTACTTTTCGGGACTTGGAGGATTGTCTTTGTATTCTCCTTTACGTTCAACAGGATCGTTAAACGCCCAGTGTTTTGTATCACCCTGTCCACCCTGCATTACCAGGCAGCGGATTGAGTCAAAGGATTTTGAATATTCGTCCATGTTATCGGCTTTCAGAAGGTGAATATTCTCATCCGGCATTTTCAGCTTTTTATCAATTTTACTGAAACACATTTCCATATCTGTTTTATTGAAGCTTAAAGGGTGTTTCGCACTGATTTCTCTGCCGTTCACATACCATTCATCCATTCCCCAGAAATGTCCATTACTCACATCAATTTGTAAATCATTGATTATCTGCGCCACCATGGGAAGCTGTCTGACAGGTCCTATAGGGCCGCAGATACCGGAGGGTTCCGAAGAGGTTGATTTCCTCCAGGCATTGATATACTCCATGGCTTCAGCCAGAAAGAAGGTTTCATGAGAATCGTAAAAGTGAAGGGTAAATCCATGTCGGCCCAGTTGTTCAAGATCTTTTTCAGTCAGTTTTGCTGCATCTTTAAGCAGCTGACTGTCCAGAGTGGTGTAATCCCACCATCCGGCGTTGATTGTACTGTAGGGTCTTGCCATGGCTAACTCCTTGTGTTTTCAAGCAGGTATTTTTCTGCTTCTTTCGACCACAATCCATTGTGCTTTCTAATGACTTCAGAAAGAGTTTTAAAGACCGGATTGTTATCAGCTATCTTTTCAAAATCCTCCAGAGCGGTGAGTTCCAGATTGATATTGGTATAGATGAGTTTCTTTCCTCCGGGTATATCCGGAAGGTTGAGAGTTGCTTCTGCCGCAGCATTCAACCCGCCGATGTGGGTAATCATGGCAACAGGATTAATACGGCCGTTATTCATCAGTTTCATGGCGTCGAGCATATCCTGAGTGTTTCCACCGCTGGTTCCAACGACATGCTGGGAGAGATAATGAATATTGTAGAAATTAATCGTACTTGAAAACTGATTATCAGTAGGCCCTGCAAAAAAATTCAGGCAGCCGTCAAACCCGAGAATCTTACCACCTTGTTCAACCACCTGCCGCACCGGGGCGTATAGAAAAACATCGTCGTATCCTTTGCCGTCAGTAAGAGACATCAGATACGCATCAGGTTCACTCTGCTCAGCGGTATTTACATAGACCAGTTCGATACCGATTCCCGCCGCATCTCTCACGCTATAGATGGATTCGGCCCGGCTTAAGCGCTTATCATCCACATCGGTAACAACCAGACGTCCCGGGCGTTTATCATCGTTATGCAGGGCATAATCAATGGCCCCGAGTCCCATAGCTCCAGCACCGGCTAATATCGCCAGATTCCCGCCTTCTTTAATTCCCATGTGATGAATGTAGTTATCTTCAATATGAAAGGAAGCTTTGAAGGCTGCAACAATGCATGACATGGGTTCTGCGATAGAGCCGTAAAAGAATGCAGAATTACTGTATTCAAGAAGGCAGCCCTGTTCCATCACTTCATTTGGAATAATGATATTTACAGCATCCCCGCCTATATAAGGGTATGAATAACCCGGAGCACCAAGACCACCCATGGTTCCCGGCCATTTTATATTCGGCTGAATGGCAAACTTATCCCCGGTCTTGAAATTGTTTTTCCACTTTGATCCAACTTCCAGAATCTCGCCGCAGAATTCATGCCCGATAATTATCGGATTCGCTTTGATATCATCAGGAACCCTCTTATGCTCCGGGCCAAGTTTTGTTTCCTTGTATGTTGACATGCAGATGCTGTCGGAGACGACATGAGCGAGTATTTCATCTTCCCTGATTTCTGGAAGTTCAAATTCCTCCAGTCTGAGATCTCCGGCAGCGTACAGTCGAACAGCTTTGGTTTTCATGTTCATTCAAATCCTTCATCCATCAGTAATTCCATCACCCATGAGGATGCCATGGCGATTACGGTTGTGCATTTGTCCAGATGTCCCCCGGCCTCTTCGAAATCGTTACGGACAGCCTTTGTCCTCAGTGAATATGCTTGCCCGAATATCTGCTTGTGTATTTCTGAACAGGTAACACTACCGTAGGTTTCCAGAAACCGGTCGTGTAGTTTCTGGGACATCTCATAGGATTTATACTGGGCAATTTTATCCCCATCCTCCAGATGATCGATCCTTCTTCCTGCGTATGTTCCCATGTAAAGAACCCCTCCGGTATATCCCCCGCAGGAACCGTCTCCAACGATTGCAATTCCTCCTGAGAGTCCGCTGGCTGCCTGGAACAAACCTTTTTCAACTCTTCCGGTTGCTTCCCCAAGAGCCCGGATGGCGCACTGTGCACAGCCGCGGATGTTCAGTTCATTCTGGAAGCCCCGTTTATAAGCTTTCTTTACAGCGTTGATTACAGGTTTTTCCTTCTTAATCCAGTCAAGTCCATGGATTTTAAGTTTTGAGTATTTCTCTGAAACCTGCTGAATCAGGTCGACTTCATAATGAATATCAGAGTATCTTCTGACGGCATTTTTAATATCATAAGTTTTAAGATAATCCTGTATTTCTACAGATGAGGAATCCTCAGGATTGGTAAACATATACCCACAGGCAATGGCAATTGTGAGGTAATAGGGCATAATCCCGTTTTTTCTGCAGAGTAAGGCCGGGCCGATCAAACGGTCATTTTTCTGAAGTTTCCGTTTCGGGTCTCCTCCCACACGGTTGATTGAATCTTTGAGGATAGGGTTGGCCATGTTCTCAAGCACTTCCCGGTTCCACTCGTTCATTTCGGCTTCACTGAAGCCTAATTCCTTCTGCAGTCCCAGACTGACTTCCTCCAGAGCTCCCAGGGCTGTAGATTGAATAGTTTCATCCTGTATCGCTTCAATAACAGTTGTCAGGTTATTCATTTTTCCAAGATAGGCATAAACCGCATGAATCATGTTGTATGTGTACATTTTTCGGATTTCTTCAGCGGTGATATTTTCGGTTAGACGGATACCCTTAAGCTCCGGAGCTTTGTTTTTTAAAGCTGTCTTATCAACGGTCAGTATCCGGTATCCATTCGTCATTACTACAAATGGATCTTCTTTTATCATATCTTCAGCAGGTTCTACGGCCATGCGGATTATCAGAGATTCTGCTATCCCGATATTCTGTTTGAGGTATTTCTTCCCTTCTTCACTGAGAAATGAGTCGATAAGTTTTCTGAATCGAGGCTCGGGATGATGAATATTGGCGCAGAGGATGATATCAAGGTCCGGAGCATCCTTTTTAAGGCGTCTTTCTTCAATATGCTGGGCAATCCTTTTTGCCGTATCTTCAAAAGCAAGTGGAAAAACGACAACCGCCATGAGCTGTGTTGAGTTCAGGGCCGCCTGAACTCTTTCATTTTCCTCATAATGCAGAATGCTGAAGTGATCGATCAGTTTTTTTTCCTGATCGGTTTCTGATCGGAGGTTGAATACAGTGTAAAACCCCTGTGCTCCAAGTGACTCGGTAAGTTTCTTATCTGCATCTATGAAGGTTATCTGATACCCGGCCTGGAAGAACAAATCTCCGATAAATCCCCGGCCGATTTTTCCGGCACCCCATATTACAATCTTATCTGTACTCACAATAAACTCCCGAAAAAACGACATATGTTATGATACGTGAATTATGTCACCGATAATAGACAGCGTCAATTATTGTGATATATGATGCTTCAGGAAACGCTGAATGATTGAGAATAAAAAAAGAGAGATGGCTGAACGGGCCAGCATCCTGTATTACGAAAAAAACTACATGCAGAATGAGATTGCAAAGGAACTGGGTATTTCCCGGTCCCTGGTTTCTCAGCTCCTCTCCTTTGCACGGAATAACGGGATTGTTGAGATTTCCATTAACATAGATGAGTTCAACCTTCGGATGATACGGAAGGAAATTGAACTGAGAGATAAAATCCCCCAGGTTAAACAATTTTACATTATGTCTTCTGATTCCGAGGATGAAACCAGGAGAATCCTGGGAGATTTTGCAGCTCCATACCTTTCAGATATGATTAATGAATCCCGGGTAATCGGTATTAACCTTGGTGCTTCTGTAGAAAAGGCCATAAACAGTCTTTCCAGACATAATTTTACAAACTCTGAAGAGAAGAACGTTGTTCAGATAATGGGCGGTTTTAACATGGATATAGATAGAGCACACCCCATTGAGCTGGTTAAAAGACTCAGTTCCATACTGAATTGTAAATACCGGTATCTGAATTGTCCTGCGGTTGTTGCCCAGGAAGAGTTAAGATCCGCCTTGCTCAATGAGGAGAGCATCAGATCGGTAATTCAGATGTGGGAGAAAATCGATCTGGCCATTATGGGCATCGGCACTGTAAATGAGGATTCAAGACTCGTTTCTCTTCTCAGCAATGATATGAAAAATCTGATAAAGAATAGTAATGCCCGGGCCGATGTAAATATCAATTTTTTTAATCAGCAGGGTGAATACCTGCCGCTGTTGGAAAAGCATAAAATCAGCCTTGGTTATGATGGATTGAAAAGAATCAATAAGAAAGTTGCCATCTGTCATGGTATTCACAAGAAAGAGGCGATTTTGTCGGCCATAAAGGCCGGGATTATTGATGTCCTGATTACCGATTCAATCACGATCGATGCCGTTGAGAAACAGATGGGTGAAGCATTGTCATTATGATGTTCCTTCAGGCATGATGTCCCGATGTCCGATTCCTACACGAAACAGCCGATCAGTCTGGCGCCCATGGTTAATAAAACCGACCGGGACTGGCGCTGGATTATGCGTCTAATAACTAAAAAAACACTCTTTTACACAGAGATGATAACCGCTCCGGCCATTCTCCGGGGAAATCGGGATAGACTGCTGGCTTTCGATCCTTTAGAGAATCCCCTGGTTCTGCAGCTGGGCTGGGATGAACCTGATGCTCTGGCCGAGTCCTGCAGGATAGCTGAAGATTACGGTTACGATGAGATTAACCTGAATTGCGGCTGCCCCAGCGACAAGGTGCAGAAGCATGATTTCGGCGCCGCTCTGATGGCCCGGCCGGAACATGTGGCCTGTCTGGTGGAAACCATGTCTGCCGCCACAAAACTTCCGGTAACGGTGAAGAACCGCATCGGGATACGTTCTAAAAAGTCGAATCTGAGCCTGGAAGAATATTCTGACCTTCACAATTTTGTCAGAATTGTGTCCTCTGCCGGCTGCGGTAAATTCATTATTCATTCCCGCATCGCCATACTGGAGGGCCTGAGCCCCCGGGCCAACAGGGATGTTCCCCCCCTGCGTCCGGAGGATGTGTACCGCATAAAAGAAGATTTCCCGAATCTGTTTATTGAGATAAACGGGGGGTATAAAACTCCACAGCAGATTGATAAGGCCCTTACACATGTGGACGGAGTGATGCTGGGGCGTATTGCTCTGGATAACCCCTGGATGCTCTCCGGAGCGGATAGGCGCTGGTTCGGCTCTGATACGCAAGAATATCCGCAGCCAACTCGTAAAGATATTCTGGATGCGGCAGTCCCTTATCTGATCCGTCGTGCAAAAGAAGGCGCCTCCCGGGGGGTGCTTATTCAGCCTCTGATGAATCTTTTTGCCGGGAAGAATGGGGCAAAGGCATGGAAAAGAGCTCTGACAGCAGTTCCCTCTGCCGGTCCTGATGGTTTTGCCGGGGCTCTGGAAGATACTGTCGCATCCCTTCCTTATTAGGAATAGATATTGCCGGCCCTGCGGCAGAGGTCATCTGAAAAAAAGAAGTGAAGAAATATTTGCACTCACATGGCTGAGAGCATATTCTTTTATAAACAGGGGGATTCATGAACATCCTGCATTTGGAAATGAGTCAATTCTTCAGCGGTGTTATCAGCAGGGTAGCCGAAGAATCGGGCTATCAGTACCGAAATGAAAAGAGTATTGAAGCGGGTTTGGCGGCCCTGTCCCAGTGGGATTTCGATCTGCTGATTACCGCTCATATTCTTGAAGACGGTGAAGCGGACACTTTTTTGAGAACTCTGTCGGAAACACCGAACCGGGATATACCGGTTATTATCATTACTTCAGATGATTCCATTGAAAATCGTGAGCGTTTCTTTGCTCTTGGTGTGATGGATTACCTTCAGAAAAGCGATCTGGTTCCAGACAGGCTGAAACTCTATTTCCAGGTGATTAACAGTGGAGGTGAGTTCCTTGAAGAACTGAAAACTCTTAAAGTGGCGGTTCTGGACGACAGCAATATGAGCCTTCATGTTATCAAGAGTATTTTTCAGTACTACGGTGTGAATCATGTACAGTATTTCAGTTCTCCCAGAGAGCTGGTGAATGCGGAAAACTTTGATTTGTACATAATCGATATGGTAATGCCGGAAATGACCGGAGATGAAGTGCTGATGGCGATTAATGAGAAGAATCACCGCTGCGGGGTTATTGTTGTTTCCGCTGTGTCCAACCGTCTTTCCATGGCCCATGCTATGGCTTTGGGTGCTGATGATTACATCTCAAAACCCTTTGATGCCAGAGACTTCATGGCCCGGGTTAAAGGGGTTGTCCGGCATCTTGTTCTCCTCCGGGAGCTTGAGGATAAGAGCCGGCAGATGGAAGCGCTGGCAAAACGTGACAGTCTGACAAAACTCTGGAACCATGGGGCCATCCATGAGATCCTGGAACATGAGATGAGAACCAGCGAAGGAAAAATCTTTTCGGTTCTGCTTTTTGATCTGGATGATTTTAAAAAGGTGAATGATAAATTCGGTCATCAGGTTGGAGATGATGTGCTGCTGGCAGCCTCGGATCTGATGTCCAGGATTCTTGGTCCTGAAGGTGAGGTGGGACGGTACGGCGGGGAAGAGTTTCTGGCGGTGCTTCCCGGGAAAAATGCCGAAGAAGCCGAAAAACTGGCTGAACACCTGCTGGTGCATATGCGGGAGCTTGATATGGGTATCGGTTCTCTTACCGTTACTTCCAGCTGCGGCGGGGCGGACAGCCGGGAATCCGAGGATGCCATGAAACTGGTTGAGCTGGCCGATGAAAGACTGTACACCGCCAAAGACAACGGAAAAGACAGGGTGGTGATTGCTTAGCTTGCCCGGCCGGCGCCCTGCAGGATATATTCTCTCAATGCCTCTGCCTGAAAAACTGAAAGATATTTCTATCCATCTCGTCGGTGCTAAAGGGACAGGTATGTGTGCTCTGGCTGAACTCCTGGTATCTGCCGGGGCCAATGTGAGCGGTTCTGATGTGGATGAGGTGTTTTACACCGACAGTATTTTGGAACAGCTTGGTATTCAGGTGCTTGGGTTTTCTCGGGAATCTCTTGTTGATAAGACGGAATTT
>Ga0164315_10003779_pt1 | contig 11765 bp, 8 predicted proteins | sample GuaBasSedimGuay6_FD_113737 | JGI IMG/M metagenome (GOLD analysis project Ga0164315, IMG submission 113737) | Subseafloor sediment microbial communities from Guaymas Basin, Gulf of California, Mexico - Guay6, Core 4569-2, 0-3 cm | ecosystem: Environmental > Aquatic > Marine > Hydrothermal vents >... | reverse complement strand
TATTTACTGTATTCATTTATCATCTGATCAAGATCAGAATTCTGATAACTTTCCAGTAGAATATTTAAAAGATCAAAAACAACATTTAATGTTGAAATTTCTTTTTTTGAGAAATCAGAAAGAACATAATTGGAAAGGTCCTTTTCATTTGGGGAACCAACACCAATGCGGATTCTTCCAAACTCATCTGAACCGAGAGAATTAACAATGGAGCCAAGTCCGTTATGACCACCATTGCCACCACTTTTCCGTATTCTAATCTCTCCGATAGGAAGATGTATGTCATCAACAATGACAATAATTTCATCTATCCTATATTTTGTTAAAACAGAAGTAACTGCATCTCCACTTCTGTTCATGTATGTTTTAGGTTTTATAAAGATCAAATCATCTAAAATCAGATAATTATATTTAATTCTTCTTTTGAATTTCAGATTTAGTCTTTTTAGGTAGGAATCCAAAAACGCAAAACCAATGTTATGCCTATTAAATTTATATTTTTTTCCTGGATTACCAAGTCCGACGACTAATCTCATTATTTAGAATCTTTTTCAGGACTCTTTTCTTCGGTGGCATTATCGCTTTCTTCGCCTTCAACTCTTTCAGTTCCTTCAACACCTTCAACTTCTTCTTCTTCAGGTTCTTCTGCAATTTTTGGAACATTTAAAATAGCGATTGTTATTTCATCAGTAAGTTCAATATTCATATCCTCAGAAATATTAAGATCGCTAACGTGAATAGAGTCACCAATATTCATACTGGAGATATCAAAACTAATTTCATCAGGGATATCTTTTGGAAGGCATGTAACTTGAATCACTCTGTGAATGATCTCAAAAACTCCACCTTCTTTTGTCCCAAGTGCTTCACCAGTAAAATTAATTGGAACATCAATTGTAATAGGTTTTCCTTTGTGAAGTTCTAAGAAATCGATATGCACAATTTCCCTTGTTAATGGATGAATTTGCTTTTCTTTGATGAAAGTTTTGTATGTCTTTCCATCAATAGTAATATCGAAGAAAGCAACTGCTCCGATTGATTTTTTATATTCGCGAGTATAATCACGAGCATTAAAAGCAATTTTAATTCCTTCTTGGCCTGCTCCATAGATTATACCAGGGATAAAACCTTCTTTTCTTAATTCTGTAAGATTAGATCTTTTCCCTAATTCTCTTTTTTCTGCATTAATTTTTATGTTCATTTTTTTTCTCCGTTGAAATCCCACTATGTGGATTTTATGTTTTATCTAAATAAGATATTTAAAGATTCTTCAATGTGAATTTTCTTAATTGCATTAGCTAATAATTCAGCGATAGAGAGCTGTACGATTTTCTTACATTTTGCTTTCTCCTTATCCAAAGGAGCTGAATTCGTAATGAACAATTTTTCTATTGGTGATTTTTCTAAATTACTAATGGCATTCCCCGAAAGGATCCCATGAGCACAAGCAGCATAAACTTTCTTTGCACCTTGATTTATAAGTGCTTGTGACATTTTGCACAAACTACCACCTGTATCAATAATATCATCAAAGAGAATAGCTATTTTTCCTTCAACTTCACCGATAACATTTAATATCTCCGCATTATCATTATTCCCGATTCTACGCTTATCTCCAATTGCTAGAGAACAATTAAGTCGTTCAGCCAAAAATCTGGCTCTTGCAGTTCCACCAGTATCGGGAGAAACAACAACAGCATTTGATAGATCAAGATTTGCCTTAAAATATCTAGTAAATATAGGAGTTGAATAAAGATGATCAACAGGGATATCAAAGAAACCTTGTATCTGATCTGAATGTAGATCCATTGCTATAATTCTGTCAGCGCCTGCTTTTGTAAGAAGATCAGCAATTAATTTTGCAGTAATTGCAACTCCTGGTTGATCTTTTTTATCTGAACGTGCATAACCAAATATTGGCATTACGCAATTTATTCTTGCTGCTGACGCACGCTTAAGTGCATCGATCATGATGAATAATTCCATCACATTATCATTTACAGGATAACAGGTCGGCTGTATTATGAATATATCAGCTCCTCTTACATTCTCATTGATTTTAACAAATGAATTGTCGTTTGAGAATTTAAAAACTTCAGCATCTCCTAACGGAATACCTGAAAATTTTGAAACCTCATTTGCCAGCTCAATATTAGAATTACCTGTAAAAATTTTTAATCTTGAATACATCTAATAATTATTCTGCAGCTGGTTCTTCTACGGGCTTCTCTTCTACATCTTCAGTTTGTTTTTCTGCTGGTTCATCAACTGGTTTTTTAACCTTTTTTTCAGTACCTTCATTAGCTGATGACAAAGCTCCTTGAAGAACTTCTTTATACTTTTCAATGATAACACTTTCGATCTGATTTCTTGTCTCAGTGTTGATAGGGTGAGCGATATCACGATATTCTCCAGAGCTTACTCTACGGCTTGGCATTGCAACAAAAAGACCATTATCACCTTCGATAACTTTAATGTTTCTAATGATGAATGCATCGTCTATAACCATATTGACGAATGCTTTAAGTTGATTACTTTCTCTAAGAAAAACTTTAACATCTGTAATGTTCATTTTGTACTCCTTTTAGTTTTAGTAATATAATTCCAATAACCTATATCAGAATAGTATATTGAAAATTTTTCTGCTGTTTCTCTATCTGGACAGAATCCAATTATTGTGGCTCCACTACCAGAGAGTATCGTTTGCTCAGCTCCGTTTTCCAAGAGATGATCAATTATCTTTTGGATTTCAGGATATTTTTTGCAAACTCCTTTTTGGAGTTTGTTAAAGCACAACTTAATATTTTCGTGTTCTATTAATTCATTCCAATTGTCATTTTCAAAATTATCTAACATAACAGCATCATAAGCTTCTTTACTGGAGATTCCGAAACCAGGATTTACTAAGAAGATATTATCTAACTCTATTTGTTTAAGAGATGATATTTTCTCTCCACGATTTTCACCTAAGGCACAACCGCCTTCAAGGAAAAAATTAATATCACTTCCAAAGTTCTCTGCTATCTTATTCATTTCCTCTTTGGAAAGTTTGAGATTCCATAACTCTGAAAGTGCAATAATCGTACTTGCTGCATTACTGCTTCCGCCACCCATCCCTGCTGAAATGGGTATGTTTTTTTGCAATTCTATTTTCACACCAAATTTCACATTATATTTTTCTTTTATAAAGACCGCAACTTTGTAAATTAAATTTTCTTTTGCATTCACAAAGTCTATATCTGACAAAATTTTAACAGTGCCTTTTTTTGTCAAAGCAAAATTTATAATATCAGCGAGCTCAATTTCAGAAAAAATTGTTCTTATCTGATGGTATCCATCAGGATATTTTGATAGAACATCAAGAAATAGATTTATTTTTGCCGAAGAATTTATTCTTAGATTTCTTTTTTTTACTATTTCCATAATAATAATAATAATAATTATATTCGGAACTATTATAATATCTTTGTGGCTGAATACCGTTTATTACAATTCCAGTGATATCTACTTTTATATTTTCAAGAAGTTCTTTCATTCTTATAACAACATTCTTATCGGCTTGATCAATGCGAATAACAATGATTAATAAATCCACTTTATTTGCCATTATCATTGAATCTGTAACAGCAATAACCGGCGGTGAATCGAACAGAATATAATCATATTTTTCTTTAAGTTTTTCAATGGCTTCATCCATTCGTTTTGAAGCAAGAAGCTCTGATGGATTAGGTGGGATGAGACCACTGGTTATGATATCAAGATTCTCAATATTAGATTTTTTGATTATACTTTCTATTCTCATAGATTTATCCATAAGAAAATCACTAATACCTGTTTCTTTATCAAAGCCCATGATTGTATGAACCATTGGACGTCTAAGGTCAAGATCGACCAGAATTACCTTTGCCTCCATTTGAGCTAATGCCGTAGCTAAATTTGTCTGGATTGTGGATTTCCCTTCTTTTGGGCCTGAACTTGTGATAAGTGATGTTGTGCATTCTGAATTTTTCTTTCTTGCAATTATATTAGTTCGTAGAATTCTAAATGCTTCAGCAGTTGAAGATTTAGGAGAATAATTTGTTACCAACTTTTCCTGCATTTGTTGTAGTATTATTTTATGTTTCTCTTTTTCAGATTCATTGCCTGTCTCAATTTTCTGTTCGATATTATCAAGTTCTATATCATCTGTTTGTATAAGCGGTATAGTTCCCAGAATAGGTAAAGACACATATTTGCGAACATCATCATAAGTTCTTATCTTTGAATCCAATGAATGAATCAAAAGTGCAGCGCCAATTCCAAAACCCAAGCCAAGTACAATCGCAATTATAATATTCATTTTTTTGTTTGGTTTAACAGGGAGTTCGGGGATACGTGCTTCTTCTACAATACGAATCTTACCAATTTTGGATTTTTCAGCAATATTTGCTTCTTCATATTTTTCAATTAGCATTGTATATGTCTTCTCATTGATTCTGTAATTCCGTTCCAATCTGGCAAGCTGAATTTCAGTATCAGGGAGTAGTGACATTTTTTCATTATATTTTTCTACAACTTCTCTTAAACTAATAACTTTAGAAGATTTAATATTTTGTTCGATCTGAGCTGTGGAAATCTTTTCTATCAAACTGGATCTGAACATTAATGGATCAGCTGAGCCGGATTTAACCTTTAAAATTCTCTGTATCTCTTCATTGAGTTTTATTTTTGCGCTTTCGATAGATTTTTTTAGTGCAACAAGTTCAGGATGATCTGCTGAGTATTCAGATTTTGTAAGGAAGTTTATATATTGAGTTTGAAGTGCTACGGTTTCTTGTTTTAATTGCTCTAGAAGGGGAGAGGATAGTACGGTATTAACATCTGCAAGAGACTCATCTTGTGCAGTCAATTCTTCTTTAAGAAACTTAAGATGATTGTTTGCAACATTCAATTCTGTCTCAGCCTCAGATAACATAGCGGTAAGATCAGATGATTGCTCGATAAGTTTTTGTGTCTCTTCTGAAAGCATGGATACACCGTGTTCAATTTTATAGATTCGAAGTTCTTCTTCAGCAGAACGTAATCTACGGTCATGTTCATCAAGTTGATTTGCTAGGAATTCTCTGGCATTCTTAAATTCAATTCTGGCGTAATTGGTATCTTGCTGCATTAATGCATTTGCAGTAGCATTTGCCGCTTCTTTTGCTTCCAAAGGGTTTGTAGATTCAAAATTAATGATAAGAATATCGGTTTCCCGCTCAGTATCGATTTTTAAATTCTCTTTTAAATATGTTTCGGGAAGCCCTTCAAACTGTGAAATTGGAAAGGTGTTATATTGTTTATTCTTTGATAGAATTTGATTTGCAATTTTCATCACAGGAAAACTTTGCAATATTTGTATATTATTATTTATAGAGGATGCTTTGTTGCCCATTGAACTAAAAAATAGATTACTTCCCATTTTTTCTTCTAGAAGCACTTTTGATGTTGCTTTATAAATCCTTGGTGCTTTTGCTGTATAGATAAATGATCCAATAAAAATTGCTAAGAAAATGGATGCTACTATCCATTTGAATCTGATGATTATATTTAAGTAGTCGGTTAGTTTAATTTCCTGTTCTTCAAAGCCTTCATTGAATTTTACCTGATTGAACTGGTCTTTCATATTACCTCATTTATTATTTATTTAATATTGGAGATTGCTACATAAACACTTAGTATTACAGCGATTTGAGAAAGCCAATTGACTGCTTTGGTAAATGCATAATACGTTGAACCTGAAACGATTACAGTATCGCCGGGCTTAAGTATCGGGATTAATTCTGCTTGTCCGGTTTCTAGATATTCTTTCAAATCAACCCAAATCACCTTTTCACCTTCTGCTGTAGACCGGATTATTCTAATTTTAGAAAGCTTTGCATTTTCTGTTGGACCACCAGCAGATGAAATCAATGTTAACAAATCTGTATCATCAGGAACAATATAAAGACCAGGATTTCTAACCTGTCCCCAAATATACGTTCGGATCTTTAGCTGTTCAGTTCCTGTAAGTGAGCCGGAGTATTGGTATACCGTACCAGGGTTATAAGCTGAAACACCACTGCTTTCAGTTTGAGCCCATAAACTTAAAGCAATAATTGTTAGAAAAATAATAAATATTGTTTTTCTCATTTATTCTCCTTGAAAATTTTTAATAATTTTTTTCATTGTATGAAGTCAAGATAATTTATTCATCTATAAATATATAGCGTTCTATAGATTCAGCACCTGATTTAACAGTGTAAAAATTTCCATCAATAGTAATTTCAGAATCCCAACCAAAAGAATCAACACGCCAAATTAGTACTGAGCCAGGTTCAACAGGGGGCCCTCCATAAGGAACAATAAAATCTTCTAGATCTAATGGAGTGTTTTGCCAGATAAGCTCTCTATCTTCATTAAATACCAGTAACCTATGTTGTAATGCTTCAGAGCCATTTTGTTGCCATTCAAAGGTAACATCATAAATACTTTGATGTGAACTATTATCAGCAGGAGAGATCAAATAAGGTTTATCTATTAATTTATATCCGGTAGTATCAGAAAGCGTTGAGTTCCCTGCATTATCAAAGGCTTCAATGAAATAAAAATAATTTTTATCTGTCATTGCAGTTCTATCTAAATAATAGATTTGATCATTATAATCAACAGTATCAATAATCTGTACAAAATTTAATGTATCGGAGTAATAATCTTGTGCACTGAATCTGAATATTCTTAGATAATCTATATCAGAATCTTCAAAATGGAACCATTGTGTTTTAATCCAATCACCATCCATAACTGCGTCCATTCCATTATTTTCAAAATCAATATCATAAGTATTATAGAAATTTAGAGTATCAATGTCACCCTGAAAACCTGAAATAATATCTCCTGTATCTCCTAAATGAGGAACCAATTCTGGTTTATTAGGTGCTATAGTATCAATTCCCAAGCTTTCTTCTCCTGTACATCCCAACAATAGGGAAATTAGTATTATTAGTAGAAGAGATATTTTCATATTGAACTCCCTGTTAAAAATTAACTCTTAATCCGACACGATTTGTACTGGCTAGATTATTTGTGAGAAATGCATAATCGAGTGCAAAATCTTTATATATTATTGTAAGACCAGTCGTGAAGTTTGTATCATAATATCCTAACCTGATTTCAACCAAATCTTTATATTTGTATTCCATTCCAAAATGGTATATCGTGCTGTAAATATAATCAATATCTTGCGATATAGTTATTATAGAGTTAATGCTTGGAAATGGTTGAATTATTGCAAAACCGAGTTTACTATTCATCAAAACTTCATCTTGATGGTCAGAATTATCATCAACCACATCCCAGGTAATATTACTTCCTCCAATATCCTGGAAGTTAACTCCAAAAGTGAAATCTCCCAACCAATCTTTTTCCAAAAGAACAGCAAGGCTCGTTTTGGTTAATAGCGAGAAATCAAATCCGGTTCCATTTCCAATACTTTCATCGATTTTTCGTTTAATATATTTTATGTTTCCACCAAAGTACAATTCAAAAGGAACATCAAAAAATAACCAGCCAAGATTCAGATTATAATGAATATGTTTTGCAAAAGCAAATTGCAGGAGATCATCGGTACTGGTCATCCAACCATCTGGGTCTCCTGTTAAATTATATTCAAAATATGCAGAACGGAAACTAGGATTTCCCACTAGATGTTCTTCTAAAAAAACAGGGATATCGTCAATAGATAACCTTGTCCAGTTGAAGCCAATTGTTACATCACTGGGAAGGGGTTGGCAGAAACTGAAATTATCATAAGAGGCTAGCCCATTGTACAAAAATGCCCTCATTACTCCAATTTCTGTTTTTCGTATTTGTGCAATACCTGAGGCATTCCAATATATTGCAGAACCATCATTAGCAATTGCGGTAAATGCTTTTCCCATTCCTGAAGAGCGAACCCCTGAACCTATCACCATGAAGTCGCCGGCATATCTCCCTGCCGAAAGAGTGATTGATAAAAGCAATATTACTAAAACTATAATAATTTTCTTCATTTTTATTACCTATTTTAAGATTGCCATTTTCTGAGTTTTCTCAATCTTTTTATTACCTTTAGTTGCTGTAATGCGATAGAAATATACACCATTTGCCAAGAAGTATCCATCTTTATCCCTACAATCCCAGCCAAGAGTTGAGCGGGGATATTCATGATATCCAACTGAAGAAGGAATATCCTTGAATGTTTTTATTAATCTTCCACTTACGGTATATATTTTTATATTAACCTTATCGGCATCATCTGTAAGAACATAAGTGAATCTGGTTCTACCTGAATTATGATAGTTAACAGTAACAGTTTTTACTGGGTTAGGATAATTAGCAAAATTTATAATATCAAACTTATCATTTACAATAAATTCAATTTCCAAATTTTCCTCATTTCCGTTAACGTCATGACACTCCAAAGTAATATAATAAGTTCCTTTTGAAAGATTATTCAATTGATATTTAAGAGGGAGTTGATTAAGATTTCCGGGAGTTATAGTTAATGCATATTCGTCACTACCAATTTCTGTAACATTTGTTCCATCAGAAAGATAAAGTGTCATACTGTTTTCAAATACATCAATTCCGTTAGCATCCATCAAGATAAATGAGATCACACCATCTTTGGAAATATATCCACCATGGGTAAATTCTTGTCCTGGACTAGAGTTTAAAGTTTGTGTATATTCCTGTCCCTCAACATTTGCTTCAATATATGGTGGTTGGTCATCATTGTTTTGTAAGATAGAATAAATACCTATTCTATTTACTTCATAGGTAACGGTATTTGCAACAGAATCCATTAAACCACCATATTTTATCCATTTATTAAATTCACTTTCCCATCTATAAATATTAAAATTACCTTCCATCTCCATGGCTTGTGTAAGTGAATCTGCCGGATTATAGCTGAATGTAAGGGTAATAGACTTATTGTTTTGGAAATGACCAATAGAATCTGCCAGACATGATTGATCAAGAGTTCCAATCTCATAACAGAATGAATTAGTTTCGTGAGCTGGCAAGATCTTTTTAATATCAGGTTGATCTATTGGATCTTCTGTAATGATTGAATTAATGTAGAAAATTGCAGGATCAGCTAAAAAATCCTGTGGAAATTCACAAAGTAAATTATTATCCAGACTGAGCGCAGAAACTACTGATCCAGAAGTTCCTACTTCGAACATATTTATTGAATAACTATCAGGATTAATTGCATTATTAAAAGTATGAATCTCAGAAAAAGATTCTTCATTTTCATTAACAATAGCACGGAATTCAATTTCTCCATTCAGGAGAGGAACTGGGATATATTCCCATCTGTTTACAAGAACAGCAAGAGGTGGTATCTGAATAGTTGATAATAATATTATTTGTACTGGGTCATATTGATAGTTGTATGAGTATAATCGCAGATTACAGGTGCCTGCTTCTGTAGAACCGGAATTGCGTATCAGCACTTTTGCCGCAGGTGCATTTTCAAATTCGGTAAGTTCAAAATGTTCCATTACAAGATCTGGTCCTGCCACAATGATAACTTCAGAATTTGTTATAGTACAATTTCCAACAGCATCAAATATTTTAAAATGGAAACTAATCTCATCTCCGGCAGAGTGTGCAGGTAGAGGATTTTCTAACTCAAATGTATGATCTTCTATATTTGTCATCTTTATTTTAGAAAGACCAGGTTCCAGTACAAAATAGATATCTCCTAATCCGTCTTCATCGAAGAAATCGGCACGAATATTTATTGAATCTCCATCTTCAGGAGGATCCGGAATAACTTCTAAATTTACCATTGCTGCTTGGCCTACTGTATAATTTGTGATGCCGGTTATTTCACCATTTTCACCATAAGCAAATAATTTTACATATTGAGAATAAATAGGATCATTATTTTCTGGAACAATAAAATCAGAAACCTTGAGTGAATCATTTATTGTTGGGATTTCAAAAGGGTAATATTGATTAAGTGGCAGTTGGGAATCATCTTCATCAAAAACCACAAATTTCCCATTGCTTATTTGCGAACCAACATGAGAACTTATTACTAAAGTATCACCTTCTGTAAGATTGTATTTATTTAGATCAATTTGTTTCTGATCGTAAGGTAAAATAATTTCAATCATTGGATCGCCTAAAAGAGCAAAACCTTGAGTTAATGCTATTCCTATATTAGAAAAATTATAAGAAGCAAAAAACTTGGCTTTAGCAAAATTTGCAATCTCTCCAGTAGAAGATATATGTTTATCAAAAATAGCTTCTGTAAGGTATTTGCTCATAGCAAGATCAGCATATAAATATCCATATCCTGTAAAACCAAAATGTCCAATAGCACCACGATTTGGACGCAGAATCAATTCTTCTCCAATACAGGAACTCTGAGGTGTATTGAAAGCAGAACCATAACATGAGAGGCTGGCTACTAATGGATAATTTTCATTATTAAAAGTTGAAATATCAGCAATATTTAAAAGGTTATAATCTGCCCAAACATAACCACCACCATGACCCATAAATTGCAGGTAGATCGTCCCATCATTAATATTACTGATTAGATCTGTTGTATTTCCACCATAAGATTCCGGTAAAGTATCAGGATTACAATAAACACGACTTACATTAAAATTATCAGGTATCCAGGTTGAACGAACTATTTCCGATTGAACAGCGAAAGTTGCTCCTTCTGTCGGGTTACCACCAGCGGCAAGAGTAACATGACTATGCCAGAGATCTTGAAAATTAGGTTGTTCAATATACTGGATTGTTTTGTTAACAACGTCTTCAATTTGATTTTCTTCCCAAATATTAATACGACCAATCGCAACATCAGGAACCAAATCATTACCAACAATACAACCAAGCCAGTTATCGCTGGCAATAGCACCTCGTAATTCAACCCAAACGTTTTTGAATGGGATAAGGTTAAATACACGACTGGAGCTATTATCTCTCTCATCAGTAATTCCATCTCCCATGAAAAGAACATGGGTCACGCCAGAACCACTCCAGTTATTATAAGCATACTGGATGAAATCTTTTATTGATTGAGCAGAACGTATACCATAGTTGAATTCATCAAATATATCTTGTAAGGCAACGATCTTCACGATCTTGCCCTGCTCTTCCCATTTTTGCTTGAATTGCATAAGTGATTCATTCTCAATAAAGTCCGTTATTGTTATTACAATGTATTTAGCAAAATTGGTTTGTGATTTTAGGTTAGAAGGTATATTCGGAAGAATTTTAGAAGGTAATTTCTTCATATCCTCTGTGACTGCCATATACTCTGTATTTTGATTGAACAGACTATCCTGAAAAGATATTTTAAAAGGTGGAGAACCATTTCCTAAAAAGGATTCTACATGAATATTCTCAATAAAACTTGTTCCCAATTTATAGACAGAAACTTGATCAGTAGAAAAATTATTCAGTTCAAACTGGAATAATCCTAAATCTTCATCTTGAGGTTCGGTAAATTTCAATTCATCTGTGTCGGTTTTATATTCACGCCAATATGTTACATCAAAGTAATCAAGCATAACCTGCTGATTTTCTATACCTGGGATTCCCGGAAGATTTACGTATAAATTATTCTCACCATGAAATAAGTAGCTATTGTGTATTGGATTACTTAAATTATCGAACATTTGTTCGGTTTGTCCATTCCATTCATGAGAGCCGATCTGTGATGAATTAATATTGATCTGAGCAGAGTGGTTGAT
>Ga0164315_10003778_pt1 | contig 11770 bp, 9 predicted proteins | sample GuaBasSedimGuay6_FD_113737 | JGI IMG/M metagenome (GOLD analysis project Ga0164315, IMG submission 113737) | Subseafloor sediment microbial communities from Guaymas Basin, Gulf of California, Mexico - Guay6, Core 4569-2, 0-3 cm | ecosystem: Environmental > Aquatic > Marine > Hydrothermal vents >... | reverse complement strand
TATTTGTCTAATCTAAATTATATACCATGAAAAAATTACAATTTTTAATCGTAGCATTCTTATTCTTCGCTATTCAGGTTTCAGCATCTGTAACAAATCCTATTAAACCTAATGATCAATTAAGAGCCGATATAGTAGACCTCATTGGCCCAGAATGTCCCTACGATTACGAGAAAGATGAATGTACTGCTGAAGTACTCTTCACTGTCAACACCAATGGAGAACTTATTGTATTATCTGTAGAGTCTCCAAACAAAAAAGCAGAATCTTATTTAAAAAGTAAATTAAACTATAAAAAAGTTGGTTATTCTTCAAGTCGTGAAGGTGAGATCTTCTTACTACCACTTAGGATGATCCGTGAATAGAATTATTTGTTTCCATTATATTTAAAAAAGCTGTCAGTATTGGCAGCTTTTTTTTTACTTGATCAAATTATCTAGCAGGCTTCTTACCTTACTACTGTTCCAATCTACAGCACCCGTTTTATCCACAACGATCTCCCCATTTTTATTTATAACATAAGTTGTTGGTAATGAATTTGATTGCATTTCTTCCGGACCTCTGGATGCCTGATAATAAACAGGTATTGTATATTTCTTATTTTCTATAAATTTTTCAACCCTTGCCTGCTCATCATTTGCGATAAATAGAAATACCACTTTTTCATCATAATCGTTATATAGCTTTTGAAAACTAGGCATCTCAGCAACACAAGGGGGACACCATGTAGCCCAATAATTAACTATAACAACTTTGTTTTTAAACGAACTGAAATTTATCTTTTCACCTTTTACATCAATTAATGACCAGTTATAGGATTTTATCTTATTTACATCAGCTTTATCTAATTCTAAACTTAAAACTCTTGTCGTAACAAAAGACACGCCTTTAATCATTATCGCTCTAACCGGCAAGCCAAATGGAGTGAACAAAAAAATGAAAAAAGCGAAGAAGAGTATATTGTATAAATTCTTTTTAATGAAACTCATCTCTATTAGCAATTCGTATTTTTAATTATTATTTAATTATTTGACCTAACTTTTTAGATTGTGTAAATATAGTCACAATACATGATACTAAAACAACAATTGCCATACCAAATAACAATCCACCATCATTTTGAACCTCAATTCCCAAAACAAAAAGGTGTGTAAATATGGCTCCTAGAATAAATCCCAAACCCAATATGCCACCTAACAGAGATGTTTTCCTAAAAATTAACAGAAGGCCCACTATCAATTCCAGAATACCTATAATAATTCGACCATAGGGTTCAATTCCTATTTCTGTAAATATAAATACACTGCCAGGTGCCGCAATAAATTTAAAATATACAGACTGTAAAAATAAGATAGCCGCAACTATTGAAGCTGTTCTTTCTAAATAATTTTTCATGATAGTGATTCTTGATTATTATTATTATAAAATAATTAAAAATGCATATAAACATTTATTAATCAAGTTACTATTGTAAATGAAGATTATTAATAGAACAAACCCAAGCATCCTATTTTCATTCAAATAATAACAGTAGTAACTTTTTCACTATTTGACGGTGAGGCCTAAAATAACTTACCAAATCACATTGCATTATTGCTATTTAATTTTCAATTGCAGATCTGTCAAAATGAAATTGAATCTCGTTGAATTATTAATAACACCATTGTAGTGCAAATCTTAATTATAAATTTATACTTGAATCTTCGATAAACAGAATTAAAAAATGTAATTGAACTTTCTAATTATTTGAAACAAAAATTAGATTTTAAAATTTTTTATATAAGATAATTTCTCTTTTTGAGAATAAACTGTAATCAAACACAAAGCGAAAACAAGAACAGCTAAACCAAATAAGAATCCATTGTCATTTTGAACTTCAATTCCAATAACAAAAAGATGAGAAAATATTGCTCCTAAAATTACACCGATTCCAAGGACACCTCCAATTAAAGATGTTTTTCTAAAAATAAAAAAACTCCTCAAATAGTCATTTGAAGAGCTCCTTATATTTTTCAGATCAAATCTAATTATTGATTTTTCCTTTTAATTAAATTCAAAGCACTACCCTCATGAAACCAATCTATTTGATTCGAGTTGTATGTATGTGCCAATTTAATTATTTCTTTTTCACCGGTTTTCCTTGTAATCTCTAAAGTTAATTGCTTTCCAGGCGCAAATTCATCCAAATCTGTAAAATTAAAAGTATCGTCTTCTTGGATCAAATCATAATCATTTTCATTTACAAATGTCAAACCTAACATACCTTGTTTCTTTAAATTCGTTTCGTGAATTCTCGCAAATGATTTAACTATAACTGCAGCTACTCCTAAATGACGTGGTTCCATTGCAGCATGTTCCCTAGATGAGCCTTCCCCATAATTATGATCACCAACAACTACAGAAAAAATACCAGCATTTTTATATGCTCTTGCTGTATCAGGTACCGTTCCGTATTCACCGGTTAATTGATTTTTAATATTATTCGTTTCCCTGTTAAAATCATTTATCGCACCAATTAACATATTATTTGAAATATTATCAAGATGTCCTCTAAATCGCAACCAAGGTCCCGCCATCGAAATATGATCGGTAGTACATTTGCCAAAGGCTTTGATCAATAATTTAGCACCCTTAACTTCTTTAATAGGTTGGAATGGAATTAACAATTCTAATCTTTTTGAGTCAGGATTTATCACAACTTCGATATTGGAGCCATCTTCAACAGAAGCTATATATCCAGGGTCATCAACTTCAAATCCTTTTGGTGGTAATTCAAATCCAGTTGGTTCGTCGAACATAACTTCTTCTCCATTCTTGTTTATTAATGTATCCGTAATCGGATTAAAATCCAATCTTCCTGAAATTGCAACCGCAGCAACCATTTCGGGAGATGCTACAAAGGCGTGCGTATTTGGATTACCATCAGCTCTTTTAGAAAAATTTCTATTAAATGAATGAACAATTGTATTCTTCTCTTTTTTATCAGCTCCTTCTCTTGCCCATTGGCCAATACATGGTCCACATGCATTTGTAAATATTTTCGCATTCAAATCTTCAAATATTTCCAACAATCCATCTCGTTCAGCCGTAAATCTAACTTGTTCTGAACCCGGATTAATACCAAATTCAGCCTTTGAAACCACATTTTTTTCAACAGCCTGTTTTGCAATTGAGGCCGCTCTTGATAAATCTTCATAAGATGAATTTGTACATGATCCTATCAAACCCCATTCAACCTCCAGAGGCCAACCATTCTCTTTTGCTTTGGCTGTCATTTCTCCAACCGGAGTAGCAAGGTCTGGTGTAAATGGTCCATTTAAATGAGGTTTCAATTCATCTAAATTAAGTTCTATAACCTGATCAAAATATTGCTCAGGGTTTTCGTAGACTTCATCATCTCCTGTTAAATACGAAGCAATTTTATTTGCTTCATTTGCTATTTCATCTCTACCAGTAGCACGTAAATATCGTTCTATAGATTCATCATAACCAAAGGTTGATGTAGTTGCACCTATTTCGGCACCCATATTACAAATTGTCCCTTTCCCTGTAGCTGACAATGATTTTGCTCCTTCTCCAAAATATTCTACTATAGCTCCGGTTCCTCCTTTTACTGTTAGTATACCAGCAACTTTCAAGATAACATCTTTAGGAGCAGTCCAACCACTCAATTTGCCTGTTAATTTAATTCCAATCAATTTTGGAAACTTCAGCTCCCAGGGCATATCTGCCATTACATCAACTGCATCTGCCCCTCCTACTCCAATAGCAATCATACCTAATCCTCCGGCATTTACTGTATGAGAATCAGTACCTATCATCATACCTCCCGGGAATGCATAATTTTCCAGAACTACCTGATGAATGATACCAGCACCTGGTTTCCAAAATCCAATTCCGTATTTATTGGATACAGAAGCCAAAAAATTAAATACTTCACTACTTGTATTATTTGCTTCTTGTAAATCTTTGTCTGCTCCCAGTTTTGCCTGTATCAAATGATCGCAATGAACGGTTGTTGGTACAGCAACTTTTTTCTTTCCTGCCTGCATAAATTGAAGTAAGGCCATTTGCGCAGTAGCATCTTGACATGCAATCCTGTCAGGAGCAAAGTCAACATAATCTATACCCCTTTTAAAAGCTTGATCTGCTTCACCATTCCAAAGGTGATTATATAATATTTTCTCTGCTAAGGTCAAAGGCTTACCAACAATTTTTCTCGCTGTATCTACACGGTTTACCATCCTGTCATAAACCTGCTTTATCATATCAACATCAAATGCCATAATCTATTTATTTTTGTGTAATAATAATTTTTTGAAGCTCAAAAATACGAAATTTTAAACTGATTTTAACATATATTCATTAAAAAACCATATTATTAAATATTATTCATTTAAATGTAAATATATTACATATAGAACATTTTTCATCGATTTTTATTGTAATTTTTTGTGAATATAATAAAAGAAAAGTAAGCCAATAAGCCGGATTCTGTTAACCGTCTACTGACGGTTTCTTATCATTTATCTACATTGCAAATTACTTTGCAACTTGAGCTGCTTACCCCTTGAAATCGAACGAGTAGTTCTTATCCGTCAAATGACGAAACTCCAATATACATAGCATTTCACCGCATAGAGTTTACCTGGTTTCACTACAGCCTAACTGTACTTGCTTTCTGTTGCACTTGTCCTTTTACGCCTAAGGCGTGACGACGGATGTTATCCGCTATGCTACTCTATGGTGTCCGGACTTTCCTCCCCCTCTTTTGAAGGCGGCGATAAGATGGCTTACTTTAGTTGCAAAAATACGGTTTAATTGAATGAAAAAAAAATCCCACTCTTGTAAACAAAAGTGGGAAAATTGCTATGAAAAAGAATATTACTATTAAAAGTAATATAAATAAGGTTGTAAAAATACATAATTTACAACAATATACCTCTTTATTTATTAATTATTTTTTCAATTTATCTTTACTCCTTGATTTCCAAACAAAAAACCCACTCTAAAAAAAGAGTGGGAAAATTGCTATGAAAAAGAAAAAGTTACTGAATTTAAAAATCCAGTAAAACAAATATAGGTAAAATATATTTACTAAAACTTTTTCTTATCAAATATCTTAAATCTAATGATTTGATTACTGTTGTGTTACGAAAACATATCTTTAACTTTTTCGAAAAATGACTTTTCAGAATGAGAAGGATTCGGTTTAAAATTATCATCATTCTTCACTTTTTCGAAGAATTCCTTTTGTTCTTTCGACAGTCTTTTTGGTGTCCAAACATTCAAATGAATAAGCAGATCGCCTTTTCCGTATCTCTCTAAACTTTCCAGGCCTTTTCCGCGTAAGCGCAGTATTTTACCAGACTGGGTACCTTCTTCAATTTTTATTCTCACTTTGCCTGTCAATGTATCAATTTCTTTGTCAGATCCCAAAGCAGCCTCTGAGTAACTAATATAAAGGTCGTGATGTAAATTATTCCCTTCTCTTTTCAAATACTCGTGAGGAATCTCCTGAATTACGACATGAATATCACCTGCAATACCATTACCCGGAGCTTCATTCCCTTTTCCAGAAACTTTCAATTGAACACCATCTGTTACACCTGGTGGAATTTCTATTTCAACGGTTTCTTCTTTTTGAATTAAACCATGAGCATTGGCTCCTTTTGGTCGATGATCAACTATTTCTCCAGAACCTTGACAAGATGGACAAGTAGCTGAAGTTTGCATTCTTCCTAAAATTGTATTGCTTATTCTGGTAACACTACCCTGGCCATTACACGATGAGCAGGTTTTATAAGTTACACCATCAGCTTTTACCAATCGTTGGACTTTAACTTTTTTCGCCACCCCGTTTAATATGTCTTTTAAATCAAGTTTTACACGAATTCTTAAATTACTTCCTTTAACACGGGCTTGACGAGCACCTCCACCAAAGCCTCCACCACCAAAGTGGCCTCCAAAAATATCTCCAAACTGACTGAAAATATCATCCATATTCATCCCCCCGAATCCACCACCGGCTCCACCATTTTCAAATGCTGCATGCCCGTATTGATCATAGCGTGCTTTCTTATCAGGGGTACTCAATATTTCATAAGCCTCTGCTGCTTGTTTAAATCTCTCTTCTGCTTCCTTATTTCCAGGATTTTTATCGGGATGGTTCTGAACTGCATTTTTACGATATGCTTTTTTAATTTCACCTGAAGTGGCATTTTTATTAACACCCAGTATTTCGTAATAATCTTGTTTCATGTGTATATTCTTATTATTTTTCAATGGTCACATGCTGTTCGCCTTTAATCTTTTCCTTGAGTGAGAAAAATTTTAGCAAGCTCGTTTCATGTGTATTTCTATTTTCAATTTTTACTTCAAGCTATCCACAATAAAAAACTGTCATTTACAGATTGAAAAATTGATTTTTTCTGATTTTTTTCTTTGGATCAATTAATTGCCCAAAACAACTTTTGGAAAACGGATTATTGTTTCTCCGAGCATATAACCCTTTTCAACCACATCGATGATTTTACCTTTCAGCTTTTTTGAAGGTGCAGGTATTTGAGAAATTGCCTCATGAACTTCAGCATCAAAAACATCTCCTTGTTTTAGAATAATTTCTTTTAGCCCTTTTTGATTCAAAGTATTTTTGAATTTGTTATAAATAAGCATCATCCCTTCTAATAATGCTTTGTCGGAAGATTTTTCTACCTCATTCAATCCTCTTTCAAAATCATCGAGAATTGGTAGTAAAACTGTCATCAATTCTTTATTAGCAGTACTAAATAATTCTATTCGTTCTTTTGAGGTTCTCTTTTTATAATTCTCGAATTCGGCAAATAATCTTAAAAAATTATTCCTCTCCTTTTCTATTTCAATCTTGAGCTTATCCGCTTCATTTTCAGCCTCCTGTTCTTCAGTTAATTCTTCATCTGATTCGATTGATTCATTCTCAATTTCTTGATTTTGAAGATCCTTATCCATTTCTTTATCTTTATATTCTTGATTATTCATTATATGTTATATTTAACCTGTTACACCACTTTAAACAAATTACTTGCCAAGCGCTAATTTGTGTCATATTGTCACAAAAATTATTAAATAAAATTGCAATTAAAAATTAAAAGGTGTTTTCAATTCTTTCAATTTTGGCACCGATAGATCTCAAACGCTCATCAATACGCTCATAACCTCTATCAATCTGATCAATATTGTGGATTGTACTTGTTCCTGTTGCAGAAAGAGCGGCTATTAACAAAGAGATCCCTGCCCTTATATCAGGTGAACTCATTGTAGTAGCACGCAATGCAGATTCATGATTCAACCCAATAACAGTAGCTCTATGAGGATCGCATAATATCACTTTGGCCCCCATATCAATTAATTTATCTACAAAGAACAAACGACTTTCAAACATTTTTTGATGAATTAAAACACTTCCTTTTGCCTGGGTAGCAACAACCAATACAATACTTAATAAATCGGGGGTAAATCCTGGCCATGGTGCGTCAGAAATGGTTAAAATAGAGTCATCTAAATCTCCTTTTATCTCATAAGAATTCTGAGATGGAATATGAATATCATCTCCTTTTTTTTCTAAAATAATTCCAAGTTTTCTAAAAACACTTGGTATCTGGCCCAAATTTTTCCAGCTTACGTTTTTTATGGTAATTTCAGATTTGGTCATAACAGCCATACCTATCCAGCTACCTATTTCAATCATATCTGGCAAAACTCTGTGATCACATCCCTTTAAATATTCAACTCCTTCGATGATCAATTTATTGGAGCCTATACCACTAATCTTAGCCCCCATGTTCACCAACATTTTCGATAATTGCTGTACATAAGGTTCACAAGCAGCATTATAAATAGTGCTAATTCCTTTTGCCATCACAGCAGCCATTAATATATTTGCTGTTCCTGTAACAGAAGCTTCATCTAAAAGCATATAGGTTCCTTTCAATTCATCTGCTTCAACTCCGTAAAAATAATCTTCTTTGTTGTACCTGAATTTAGCACCTAGCTTTATAAAACCTTCAAAATGAGTATCTAAACGACGCCTTCCGATTTTATCACCTCCTGGTCTGGGAATATATCCTTTACCAAATCTTGTTAATAATGGTCCGACGATCATAATTGACCCTCTTAATGATCTGCCATCTCTTTTAAAATCTAAAGATTCAAGATATTTTAAATTAATATCATCGGCCTGAAAAGTATACGTATTTTGATCGTGTTTTACAATTTTAACACCCAACTCACCCAATATAAAAATTAATTTATTTACATCTCTGATATTTGGAATATTATTAATAGTAACTTTTTCCGGAGTTAAAAGAACAGCACATATTACTTGTAATGCTTCATTTTTTGCTCCTTGCGGAGTTATATCTCCTTTTAATTGATGTCCGCCTTCTATTTTAAATATTGACATTATAAGCTCTTAAAATAATGAATTATCTCTTTCTGTAATTTTTCTTACCGGAATGTTTTTGTGTGCCCTTCTGGTAACTCTTACTAGGCCTTTTTCGCAATAAGTTTTTAGAATCAGCCAGTTCTTCTTTATCAGTTGTCAATATTAGTTTACCTCCAGAAAGCTCATCTAAATGTTTAAAGATAGTCGCATCGTCAACAGTATCTTTATTCCAGTTTAAGTAACACTTTTTCATGTGATTGGCAATAGTGTATACAAGGGCTTCTTTCATTTCTCCTTCTTCCCAAGTCAAAGCGGTGTCAATCATAATTTGAATATTATTCCCATAAAACCTGTACTTTGAAGCAGATTTCGGATAAGGCAAACCCTCTGGTTTTGCCTGTAAAACCTCCTTTTCTGGTTTTTTAAACGGGGAATCGACGTCCAGTTTATAATCAGACATGATAAACAATTGATCCCAAAGTTTATGCTGAAAATCTGGTACGTCTCGTAAATGTGGTTGTAAATTTCCCATCACATTTACAATTGCATTGGCCATTTTATTTCTTTCAGCTTCGTCCTCAAGTGCTATACAATGATTTACTAATTTTTGGATATGTCTTCCGTATTCCGGAATAATTAAATGCTCTCTATCTGAATTATACTCTAAATCCATTTACTTCTTCTTTAATTCAATTAAAATTTCAACTGTTTGCAAATTAACAATTATTTTATGTTCTATACCACTTAAACTATAATTTTTCCATAATAAATTTCTATCCAATAATCTTCAATTTTGCAAATTGCAATAAAAGTTTTTTAGTGCTCCCCGATTCAAATTTAATCTCCGCTTTTTTACTATTTCCCATACCTTCAATTTGCACTACTTCTCCCCTTCCAAATTTTAAATGCTCGACAATATTGCCTGAAATTAATTTACTGTCAAACAAATTTGTATTATCGGATTGAATTGCACTTACTTTTTTTAAATTTTTCGGTGTAACTAACTTTGGAGCTTGTTGCTTCTTGGGTAATTTTCTCTCTATCTCCCTTCTTGAAGCAGGTTGTTTATAGCGAATTGTTTCTTTTGGGGTTTCACCAAATATATTCTGATTAATAAATCTGTTGGCTTGTGATTCACTTTTTTTAGGAGTGATATAATCCAAATATTTTTCGTCGACTTCTTCCAGAAATCGGCTTGGTTCACAATCAATTAATTTTCCCCAACGATATCTAGATTGCGCATAGGATAAATACACTTGTTTCTCTGCTCTTGTTAAGGCTACATAAAACAATCTCCTTTCCTCTTCTATCTCACTTCGGGTATTCATGCTCATCGCCGAAGGAAACAAATTTTCTTCCAATCCAACGATATATACATATGGAAATTCCAATCCTTTGGCTAGGTGAATTGTCATCAAAGAAACTCTGGGAACATCTTCTTTCTCATTGTCAAAATCTGTAGCCAGTGCAACATCTTCTAAAAAATAGGAAAGTGAAGCATCCTCACCTTTTTGATCTTGTTCTTCAATAAAATCTTTTATACCGTTCAGTAATTCCTGAACATTTTCGACTCTGCTAATTGCTTCCGGAGTTCCTTCTAACTCAATATCTTTGATAATTCTTGTTTTTTTTATTACAAGATCTGCAACCTCAAATGCATTTTTAGATTGTGATTCAATTTGAAAACTACGAATCATATTAACAAAATCTTCCAGTTTTTGTTTTGTACCCGAATTGATCTTTATATCAATTTGATGCAAGTTCAATAATATTTCAAAAATTGATTTTTTATAATGATTAGCTGCAAGAAGTAATTTATCAACCGTGGTTTGACCAATTCCCCTTGCCGGATAATTGATCACTCTTTTTAGGGCCTCTTCGTCTTTGGAATTTACTAATAACCTTAGGTATGCTAAAGTATCTTTTATCTCTTTACGCTGATAAAATGACAAACCACCGTAGATCCTGTATTTGATATCTTTTTTTCTAAGTGCATCTTCAATGGCTCTTGATTGTGCATTGGTACGATATAAAACAGTAAAATCACTATTTAATAATTGATTCTGCATTTTATTTTCAAAAATCGAGCTAGAAACGAATCTCCCTTCATCACCTTCAGAAAAAGTACGCATTACCTTAACTTTACCCCCTTCTTCGTTGGAGGTCCAGATCTCTTTATCAAGTTTGGTTTTATTCTTATCAATAACACTGTTAGCCGCTTCTACTATATTTTTAGAGGATCTGTAATTTTGCTCTAATTTGAAAATTTTAACATTGTCATAGTCTTTTTGAAAATTCAGTATGTTTTGAATGTTTGCCCCTCGAAAAGCATACATACTCTGACTATCATCTCCAACAACACAAATATTTTGATACCTGTCGGCCAAAGCTCTCACAATCAGATATTGAGAATGATTTGTATCCTGATACTCATCTACTAAAATATAGCGAAAACGATCTTGATATTTTGCCAGAACTTCCGGGAAACGGGTTAATAACTCATTGGTTCTCAATAACAGATCATCAAAATCCATTGCCCCTGCCTTAAAACATCTATCTACATACTCTGTGTAAATAGAGCCAATTTTTGGCCGGCCAGACATTTTATCTGCCTCTAATAATTCTGGGTTTTGAAAATACGCTCTAACGGTAATCAGGCTATTTTTAAATTGAGAAATTCTTCCTAATACTTGTTTTGCTTTGTACTTTTCTTTTTCAAGCTGCATTTCTTTTATGATAGATGAAATCAGTCTTACCGAATCTTGGGTATCGTAAATTGTAAAGTTCGATGGAAAGCCTAATTTATCGCTTTCGCTTCTTAAGATCCGGGCAAAAACACTGTGAAATGTTCCCATCCACAGATTCTTTGCTTCACTCTGACCAACTACCTGAGAAACTCTGTTTTTCATTTCTCTAGCCGCCTTGTTTGTAAATGTTAAGGAAAGTATATTAAATGGATCAATGTCATTTTTCATTAAATGTGCTATGCGATATGTCAAAACACGTGTCTTACCTGAACCTGCTCCGGCTATAATAATCATTGGCCCCTCTTTTTGTAAAACGGCTTCCTTTTGGGGTTCATTTAATAGATCGAGATATGTACTCACAAATAGAATTTATTTTCAAAAATACAACCCAAAATAGAACCGAGCAATAAAAGTTATTGACATTTTTAATTTAATGTTTTAATGTAAGAGTAGTCAGGGTTTCACTAATCTGAGTTATTGATACAAGTGAAGCCCTGACTTTATTCATCATATTTTAGCCAGGGCTTCACTCTTTTTTATTATCTCTATTCTTTTCTTTCGGATCGCGTAGATTTTTCCTTTTAGTAATCATTCATCAGAT
>Ga0164315_10003777_pt1 | contig 11771 bp, 8 predicted proteins | sample GuaBasSedimGuay6_FD_113737 | JGI IMG/M metagenome (GOLD analysis project Ga0164315, IMG submission 113737) | Subseafloor sediment microbial communities from Guaymas Basin, Gulf of California, Mexico - Guay6, Core 4569-2, 0-3 cm | ecosystem: Environmental > Aquatic > Marine > Hydrothermal vents >... | reverse complement strand
GCCGAAAGACCGGATCAAGTATTTTCACCTCGCAGGCCACTATGTCGAAGCCGAGGATTTGCGCATCGATACACATGGTTCTGCAGTAGACGACCAGGCATGGCAACTTCTTAAAGAAGCTTATGAACATTTCGGCCCGGTGCCCACACTGCTTGAACGCGACTTTAATTTTCCACCAATGAAAGAATTGATACGTGAAGTAATGCAAATCAAATCTTTACAGGAAAGCGTTACCACCGCTGCGCCAAAACATGCGGAGCCAGTAAGTGGTTGAGCTACCTGATTTTCAGAAAAAACAATATGCGTTTGCTGCACATATTCGTGACCCGGAACACAATGCTGGCCCGGATGATGTTGAAGACCGGCGCATGGCGATCTATCGGGAACTGTTTTTCAATAACCTGCACAGCTTGTTGAGCCAGACTTTTCCGGTTCTTAAAAAACTGCATGACCCTGAAAAATGGCGCACGCTGGTTCGACAATTCATGATCGGCCACCAGGCGCAAACGCCGTATTTCCTGGAGATACCCCAGGAGTTCCTGGTGTTTTTACAAACGGCGTATGAATTGCAGGATGACGATTTTCCGTTCCTGATTGAGCTGGCGCACTACGAGTGGGTGGAGCTGGCGCTTTCAGTTTCTGAAGAGTCCAACGCGGACAAACAGGTTGATCTGGAAGGTGACCTCCTTGATGGAATTCCAGTCAAGTCAGCGCTTGCATGGACCTATGCATATCAGTTCCCTGTCCACCGCATAACAAGTCAATTCCAGCCGCAGGAACCCGGTGAACAACCAACCTTTCTTGCAGTATGTCGTAAAGCAAATGACGACATGGACTTCATGGAATTGAACCCGGTCACCGCACGCCTGTTCGAACTCATCGAGTCGAACGAAATCGAAACCGGACGCGAATTGCTACAAAAGCTGGCACAGGAAATAAGCTATCCGGATGTCGATGCGCTCATCACCCACGGTGCATCGGCGATGGAAGACATGCGGCGCGCGGAAATTCTTCTCGGCGTTCGGAAATAAAAAGACCTGTTCCCGGGTCGTTTAATGAAAGGGCTCACATAGCTTTTATTCATTAACGATTTGGAGCACAGGCAATGGATTTTTTGAAACGAATGCAGGGTTTGCTTGATTCGACGCGTGCTGTCGATTTTCTGGGACCACTCGCATTGCGACTCTACCTGGCGCCGGTTTTCTGGGTCGCTGGCATGAATAAGGTCAGCGGCTTTGAAAATACCGCTGCCTGGTTTGGCAATCCGGACTGGGGGCTTGGCCTGCCCTTTCCGACGTTGTTGGCTGGTCTCGCAACCGGTACCGAGGTTCTCGGCGCAGTCGCGCTGGTAATCGGCCTGGGAACGCGCTGGTTTGCACTACCGCTCATGTTTACGATGCTGATCGCTGCATTAAAAGTTCACTGGCACAACGGTTGGCAAGCGATTGCAGATCCGATGAGTCCGTGGGCGAATGCCAATGCCGACGGTGCGATCAATCGACTGAGTAAAGCGAAAGACCTGCTTCGCGAGCACGGCAACTATGATTGGTTAACTGAGACCGGTAATTTCGTAGTCTCGAATAACGGTATGGAGTGGGCGGCGACCTACTTCGTGATGCTGCTGGCGCTGTTCTTTATTGGCTCGGGTAAGCTGAGTGTTGATCATTTGATTGCTGGTCGTTTTTCAAAGAACCAGCTCTGAAGAGCTGGTTCTTTGATTCGCCCGTCAGGACGGGCTCCTACAATGGCTCAGAGAAACCTGTAGGAGCCCGTCCTGACGGGCGAAAGCTCGACGAACAATAAATCAGACTAGAATAGAAGATCACAGGGCCACCCACACCGGCCTTCACCTTGATACATTTGGGAGTATCAAACATGCAGGAATCCTTCCTGAGCGTGATCAACGTGGTGCAGATAATGTCCGCGATACTCGTGCTTATTCTGGGTCTCGGCCTGCTCGCCGTTGTCGTCATGTACATAGTCGACATTAGCCAGACGCACAGTGCAATTCGCCGTAATTTCCCGGTCATCGGTCGTTTTCGCTACTTTTTTGAAAACCTCGGCGAATACTTCCGGCAATATTTCTTCGCGCAGGATCGGGAGGAAATGCCCTTCAACCGCGCGCAAAGGTCCTGGGTTTACCGCGCCGCAAAAGGCATCGACAATACGATCGCATTCGGTTCGACCCGCGACCTGCGGCCCACGGGCACGATGATTTTTGTCAATTGCCCCTACCCCATCCTCGAAAATGACATTGCCCCAGCCTCGGCAAAAACTATCGGCTCGTATTCTCGTGAGCCATATACGACCAATTCGATATTCAACGTCTCCGCCATGAGTTTCGGCGCCATTTCAAAACCGGCGGTACTTGCATTATCCAAAGGCTCGGCAATGGCCGGCAACTGGATGAACACAGGTGAAGGCGGACTATCCCCCTATCACCTCGAAGGTGGCGCCGATATCGTATTCCAGATCGGCACTGCTAAATATGGCGTGCGCAATAAAGACGGCGGAATCAGTGACGAGAAGCTCAAAGAAGTAGCCGCACACGACCAGGTAAAAATGATCGAGATCAAACTCAGCCAGGGCGCCAAACCTGGTAAGGGCGGGATCTTGCCGGGCGCTAAGGTCACAAAAGAAATCGCCAAAATTCGCGGAATCCCTGTCGGAGAGGACTCCATCAGCCCGAATCGCCACCCGGAAATTGATTCTGCTGAAGAATTGCTGGATATGATCAACCACGTTCGCGATGTAACCGGGCTACCTGTCGGCTTCAAGTCCGTTATCGGTGCATACGGCTGGCTGGACGAACTGTTCGAACTGGTTTTACAGCGTGGCGTCGAAAGCGCGCCCGACTTTATTACCGTTGACAGTGGTGACGGCGGCACTGGTGCAGCGCCAATGAGCCTGATGGATTGCGTAGGGTTACCAATAAGAGAAAGTCTGCCGCTGGTCGTAGATATGGTTAACAAGTACGGCCTCGACGATCGAATGCACGTCATTGCAAGCGGCAAGCTAATTACACCGGCGGAAGCCGCCTGGGCATTGTGTGTTGGCGCTGATTTCATCAACTCGGCACGCGGATTCATGTTTTCACTGGGCTGCATTCAGGCCTTGCAGTGCAACAAGAACACCTGCCCGACAGGAATTGCCACGCATAAAAAGGATCTGCAACGTGGCCTGGTGGTCGAAGACAAGGCAGAACGCGTACGGCACTACTCAGAAAGCATGCACAAGGAAATCGGCGTCATCGCCCACTCCTGTGGCGTGCGTGAGCCACGTCAATTGAAACGGTTTCATTGCCGGGTTGTTCAGGATGGTGGCAGGTCAGTTCCCTTGAATGAGATCTATCCGGATGTGCAGGCAGTGACGAATTCCTGAAATTCCGGTATTTGAATAAGGTAGAATTCGCTGGTCGACACTACCGAGCTTATTGATGATGAGCATGAATACGACCACCCGAACATTTTGCCAATTCGTATCCGGACACCAATACCAGGCAGCAATCATGTTTTTGGTGATCGCGCTGGTAGTCAGTTATCCCAGCATGGCTTCTGAAGAACAACACTGGTCATACTCCGGTGAAGACGGACCGCAGCAGTGGGGAGACCTGTCAGCCGATTACCTGATGTGCAGCCAGGGTCGGAACCAGTCACCCATAGACCTGACCGGCGCGGTTAGTGCGAATCTCGAGGAACTGATACTGGACTACCCGAACCGGGGCATCGTCGGCGAAGTCAATAACGGCCATACGATTCAGGAGAATCTTAAGCCGGGTAATTTTGTAACCATCCAGGGACAAAAGTTCGAGGCCAGGCAGTTGCATTTTCATAGCCCGAGCGAACATCGAATCAATGGCAAGTCATTTCCACTGGAGGTTCATATAGTACACGCGAACGCGGAAGGCGAACTGGCTGTGCTTGGACTGATGTTTGACGAGGGTGAAGAAAACTCAATGCTCAATCAACTGAACGGGTTCAGACCGGCTGGAATGGAACCTTACAACGGACCAGTCGATTACAACCGGCTCATAACAGGACTTGACGAGTATTACACGTATAACGGCTCGCTTACGACGCCGCCTTGCTCGGAAGGCGTGGTTTGGCTTGTGCTGAAGAATCCGGTGACGGCGTCCAGGGAGCAGATTGATCGTTTTCATGATGCGATGGGAGCGGATACCAATCGGCCGATACAGCCGCGTAATGCGCGGACTATTTTGGAATAGAGATGTCGTGATTGGCACTCTCAATAATTGTGGCTAATGCATCTTATCCGAAGGCCCGCAATTGTAGGAAAGTGTCGTAGGAGCCCGTCCTGACGGGCGACAAACATTGCAGGACATGTTGAAAACATGCCCTGCAATGTTTGCAAAACACCAACCCACCACACCCGCTAAAACGAAGCCACCCACCGAGCACGCGGTCAGCTTTGGCGAACTCGCCCGTCAGGACGGGCTCCTACAAGTTCAGTTTTCTGTTCAGGTATCTGCCGAAATCCCACACGTTTCGTTCCAGGTAGGACAGCGGGCCCTGCACCGCGTCCGGTGATCGCGTTGTCGAAAATACACTTTCCACTATCGGTCGATCTTCGCTGTTTACCTGGTGTAACAGCGCCATCACTTCATCTATGTGCGCCTGTTTGATTTTGGCGCTATCGAGGATCTCACCCGGGATTGATACAGCCCAGCGAATACGTGTTTTATCCAGGCCATCCGGCAGTATCGACAGATACCACAGCATGTCTGGCTGCAGCTGGATCGTGTGCGAAGGGAAAATGTTGATTAACCAGGTCCGCAGGCGATCCGGACCATGCAGCCACGTATTTTCCGGGTGCGCCTGCACCGATCTTGCTCCGTCTTCATCCTGGACGTAGTGATAAGCGAAAGCATCGCCACCGGGAAACAGCGTCGTCTGGTCTTCGGATGAACCGTATTTGCTAAACGAATTTTTGTGCACACGATGCAGGTGATACACATCCATGAAGTTCTCGACCAGGCATTTCCAGTTGGTATCCCAGGTTTCTTCTTCGGCAAATACCGGCACGTAGTCGGCCATTCGAAAACCGCTGATCAGGCTCGTCAACTCACTGAGGCTCTTTTCGACCGATGCTGGCTTCGAACCCATTGAGATATAGATAAAGCCTTCCCAGACCTCACACGCAAGCTCATTCAGAGAGTAATTTTTTGTCTCGAAACCTGCCGTCTCCTGCATGAATGGCGCGCCGATTAGCTGACCGCCAAGCTCATAAGTCCACGAATGGTAGGGACAGCTGATGCGACTGACGTGTCCGTCACCACTGAGCAGGCATGCCGATCTGTGCAGGCAGACATTCGAGAATGCCTTGATCGATCTGTCTTTCTGCCGGATGGCAAACACAGGCGCATCAATAATGTCGCGACTGATGAAGTCACCGGGTCGCGGCATTTCGGCCGTCCTGCCCAGGCATATCCACTCATTGCGAAATAATCTGTCAATTTCGAGATCGAGTATTTCCCGGTTGTGGTAAATGGCGGGAGGCAGGCTGTGCGCATTTTCGAAAGGCACTTTGGCGTTGTTCGCCAGCAATTGCAGTAATTTGTCAGCTGAAGGTGACACCATGCGTACGCGAGTTACTTTTTCTTTGGCATGTAGAGGTCAGTCAGCGTTCCCTCGAATGCCTCCGCCGCGAACGCAATCGTCTCTGACAATGTCGGGTGAGGATGAATAGTCAGACCGATATCCGCCGCGTCCGCACCCATCTCCACAGCCAGGCCGATCTCCGCAATCAGGTCACCGGCATTCGGTCCGACAATACCCCCGCCCAGCACGCGTCCCGTACTTTTATCGAACAGCAATTTGGTAAATCCCTCGTCACGCCCGATGGATAAAGCCCGCCCACTGGCGGCCCATGGGAATCGGGCTTTCTCAAATGGAATTCCGTCCTGTTTGGCCTGTGTTTCGGTCAGGCCGACCCACGCAATTTCCGGATCCGTGTATGCGACCGACGGAATCGTACGGGCATCGAATGCACTCTTCTCTCCGGCTGCGACTTCCGCCGCCACCTTGGCCTCGTGTGACGCTTTATGTGCAAGCATCGGCCCGGGAACAAGATCACCAATGGCGAATATATGCGGCACATTGGTCTGCATCTGTTTGTTAACTTCGATAACGCCGCGCTGATCGACCTTAACGCCGGCTTTTTCGCAATCGAGCTGACCGCCATTCGGCCGGCGGCCGACCGAGATCAGGACGCGGTCATAAATTTCATTTTCGGGAGCGTTCTTGCCTTCGAACGACACTTCGATTCCCGGTACCGTCGCATGCATGCCGGTGACTTTCGTATCGAGCATGATTTTTTCGTAACGTTTGTCGACGATCTTACGAAATGGTCTAACCAGGTCCGGATCCGTGCCGGGCATCAATGCATTGGTCAATTCCACGACACTGACTTGAGTACCCAGCGCGCTGTAGACACAAGCCATCTCAAGACCGATGATGCCGCCGCCTACCACGAGCATTCTTTTTGGTAACGGATCGAGTTCCAGCGCACCAGTAGAATCGACAATCCTTGGGTCGTCCGGCAAACCAGGAAGACGAGCACTTTCGGAACCCGCCGCGATAATGCATTTCTCGAAGCCGATCGTTTCCCCATTATCGAGGACCAGGTGATTGGCCGAGCCAAACTTCGCTACGCCGTGCACCACTTTCACTTTACGCTGCTTTGCCAGCTGCGTAATTCCACCGGTCAGGCGACCGACAACTTCGTTTTTCCAGCCACGTAAAGCAATCGCATCAATCGTCGGTTTGCCGAACTTGACGCCATGCTCGGCCATCGCCTCTGCTTCATCGATGACTTTTGCGGCGTGCAACAACGCTTTAGAGGGAATACAGCCAACATTGAGACAAACACCACCAAGAACCGGATAGCGCTCTATCAAAATTACCTGCAAACCGAGGTCTGCGGCACGAAATGCAGCGGTGTAGCCGCCCGGACCAGAACCAATCACCACGAGCTGAGCACTATGAGTTGTATCAGAGACCGGCGCCTCCGCAACTGGTGCGGCGGCCGCCTCTGCCAGTTTCGCTTTAGGGTTGATGATGGCAGTAGATTCAATATCGCCTGCTTCATCTGCCGCAGCTTCGATAGTCACTACTTTATCGCCAGCACTCACCTTATCGCCAGTTGCAACGTCAATGCTCACGACGATTCCGGCATGCGTTGACGGCACATCCATGGCGGCTTTGTCAGTCTCAAGCGTAACCAGCGAATCTTCGACTGCAACGGTGTCACCAGCGCTAACTAATATCTCAATGACTTCCACATCGGAGAAATCGCCGAGATCGGGCACTATCAGTTCGATTTTTTCCGCCACTAAACGACAGCCTCTAACAGGCCATCAACATCAGATAGCGTCTTGCTCAGGAAAGTCGTGAAACGAACTGCGTAAGCGCCATCTATGACACGATGGTCATAGGAGAAAGACAACGGCAACATGAGTCGCGGCGCAAATCGCTCACCGTCCCATACCGGCTGAATGGATGACCTGGACACACCGAGGATTGCAACTTCCGGTGCGTTCACAATCGGTGTGAATGCCGTACCGCCGATGCCGCCCAGGCTGGAAACTGTAAAACTTGCGCCCTGCAACTGGGCTGCCTTGAGTTTACCGTCGCGTGCCAACGCCGATAAATTTCCCAGCTCGCTTGCCAGTTCATAGACATCCATCTTGTCTGCGTCACGAATCACCGGCACCATCAGGCCGTTTTCGGTGTCCGCCGCGAAGCCCAGGTGGAAGTATTTCTTATAGACCAGTGATGTGCCGTCATCCGATAACGATGCATTCACCTTCGGAAATTCCTTCAGGGCAGCGATGCAGCCTTTCATAACAAAAGCCAGTGGTGTCAGGCCAATGCCCTTCTCCTTCGCCGGGCCTTTCAGTTCCTGTCGTTTCGCTTCAAGTTCGGTGATATCGGCCAGGTCGTGTTGTGTGACGTGCGGCAAATTAATCCAGCTTGCCTGCAATCGCGGCCCGGATATTTTCTGGATACGCGTGAGTGGCTGTGGATCGATTTCACCGAATTTCGCGAAATCAATACTCGGTACTTTCGGCAGTCCGCCGCCAGGCGCCGCCGTTGCACCGGTCAAAATCGCTTTTACGAATGCCTTGACGTCTTCATGGAGTACACGGCTTTTGGGGCCGGTGGGTTTTACCTGAACAAGATTGACGCCCAGTTCGCGCGCAAGTTTGCGAACTGACGGACTCGCATGCGCTTCGGAAAAACCTGCCTCGTCAATTGCCGGCAGCGTACTGGTCGCTACCGGAGCCGTAGTGGCAACGGGTGCCGACGCCTTTTCGATCGGTGCATCGGCTTTCGCGGCAACAGCGGGTGCCGCTTTCTTCGATTCCGGCGCCGCCGCTTCTGCCACAGCATCGATAACAGCAATTGCGCTTCCCTGCGACACCTTGTCGCCAACAGCAACCAAAACGGACTCGATTTTTCCGGCAGCTGTAGCCGGAACGTCCATCGCCGCTTTGTCTGTCTCCAGCGTTACCAATGGATCGTCAATCTGTACTTCGCTGCCGGCGGTTACATGTACTTCGATAACTTCGACATCCGCGAAATCGCCAAGGTCCGGAACCTCAAGTGTTTGTGGCCCGCCCAAACTAACTGATTCCGACGATGCAACGACTGTTGTTTCCCCGACGGGCATTTCCGACGATGCAACGACGGTTGTTTCCCCTACCGGCTCCTCCACATTGAATGGTGATGGAACGATGATGGTTGCATCGTGTTCAACTGTCATTTTCCCAATGACATCCCCGGTGGATACTTTGTCGCCAGCCGTGACAGTGATTGCCTTTATAGTGCCAAATGCGGGCGACGGCACATCCATCGCGGCTTTGTCAGTCTCAAGCGTGATAAGGCCATCTTCTTCCGCAACCTGTGCGCCCGTATCGACCAGAATTTCAATAACTTCAACGTCAGAGAATTCACCCAGGTCAGGGACAACAATGTCGATTGTCTCGGCCATCAGAGCGTTACCGGATCCGGCTTATCAGGATCGATACCGTATTTCCTGATTGCCTCCGTGACCGTCTTCTGGTCCAGCACGCCATCATCCGCCAGCGCTTTCAATGCAGTCACCGCGATATAGCGTTCATCAACTTCAAAAAACTGCCGCAGCGCATCGCGGTCGTCACTGCGACCGTAACCATCGGTTCCCAGCGTGACGTAGCTGCCCGGTATCCAGCGCTGCACCTGGTCCGGTACGATCTTCATATAATCAGTTGCTGCGACGTACGGGCCTTTGCGGCCTGCCAGGCAATTGTCGAGGTAACTTTTGCGCGGCTCGTCTTCGGGGTGCAGCTGGTTCCAGCGTTCCGTAGCCAGCGCATCGCGCCGCAGTTCGTTGAAGCTGGTCACCGACCAGATATCAGACGGAATGCCGAAATCATTGTACAGTAATTCCGCCGCCGCGAGCACTTCGCGCAGTATCGTGCCGGAGCCCATAAGCTGAACACGTATCTGACCTTGCCCGCCAACCTGCAAGAGATACATTCCCTTCAGAATGCCATCCTCGACGCCACTCGGCATTGGCGGTTGAACGTAGTTTTCGTTCATACAGGTGATGTAATAGAAGATGTTTTCCTGCTCGCCCATCATGCGGCGTAATCCGTCCTGAATTATCACGGCAAGCTCATACGCGTAGGTCGGATCGTAGGACACACAGTTTGGTACGGTCGACGCATTCAGCAAACTATGACCATCCTGATGTTGCAGACCTTCACCGGCGAGTGTCGTCCGGCCTGCCGTACCGCCGATCAGGAATCCGCGCGCCTGCAGGTCACCGCCAGCCCAGATGAAATCTCCAATCCTCTGGAAACCGAACATGGAGTAATAGATATAAAAAGGAATCGTCTGAATGTCATGGTTGCTGTACGACGTACCCGACGCCAGCCAGGAACAAAACGCGCCGCCTTCGTTGATGCCTTCTTCAAGAATCTGGCCCTTCTTGTCCTCGCGGTAGTACATGAGCTGATCAGCATCCTGCGGCGTGTAGAGCTGACCTTTTGATGAATAAATGCCCACCTGGCGGAACATGCCTTCCATACCAAACGTACGCGCCTCGTCGGGAACGATCGGCACGATGTGCTTGCCAATTTGTTTGTCTTTAATCAGCGTCGTAATAATGCGCACGAAAGCCATCGTCGTTGATGCTTCGCGTTCACCCGTGCCTTCGAGCTGGGTCTTGAAAATCTCCAGTGGAGGAATCGGCAGCGGGGTCGATTTTGTGCGACGTTGCGGCAGGAAACCGCCAAGCGCTTTGCGCTGCTCGTGCAAATACTCAAGCTCTGCACTGTCTGGCGCAGGTTTGCAAAAAGGCAGGTCGTCGAGATCCTTGTCAGACACCGGAATGTTGAAACGATCACGGAATTCTCTTATCGCATCCAGATCAAGTTTCTTTTGCTGATGCGCAACATTCTGCCCTTCGCCGGCATCGCCCATGCCATAACCTTTTACGGTCTTGGCAAGAATTATCGTCGGTTGCCCGGTGTGCTTGACAGCACTGTCATAGGCCGCATAAACCTTGCGCGGATCATGCCCGCCACGATTGAGACGCCAGATTTCATCATCCGACATATCTGCGACCATGGCGGCAGTTTCCGGATACTTGCCAAAGAAATTCTCGCGTACGTAGTCGCCGCCCTTGGATTTGAAGTTCTGGTATTCGCCGTCGACACATTCTTCCATTACGCGTCGCAACAAGCCCTTGCGGTCTTCTGCCAGCAACGGATCCCAGCGTGAACCCCAGATGACCTTGAGAACATTCCAGCCGGCACCGCGAAACGCCGCCTCAAGCTCCTGGATGATCTTGCCGTTGCCGCGTACCGGTCCGTCCAGGCGCTGTAAATTGCAGTTGACGACAAAAATCAGATTGTCGAGCCCTTCTCGTACCGGCATGGTGATCGCGCCCATGGACTCCGGCTCGTCCATTTCGCCATCACCGAGGAAACACCAGATTTTGCGGTCGCTTGGTGCGACCATTTCGCGATGTTCCAGGTAGCGCATGAAACGCGCCTGGTAGATCGCCATCATCGGCCCAAGGCCCATCGAAACGGTCGGGAATTGCCAAAATTCCGGCATCAGCCATGGATGTGGATAAGACGACAGGCCGCCGCCACCGACCTCCTGGCGAAAGCGGTGCAGTTGACCCTCGGAGAGTCGCCCCTCAAGGAAAGCGCGTGAATAGATACCAGGAGAAGAATGTCCCTGCATGAAAACCATATCGCCGCCCTGCTTCTCGGTCGGCGCACGCCAGAAATGATTGAAACCAACTTCGTAAAGCGTGGCTGAAGACGCGTAACTGGAGATATGGCCACCATATTCCGTATTTTTCCGGTTGGCCTGAACCACCATTGCCATCGCATTCCAGCGAATATAGGCCTCAATACGACGCTCCAGCGACCGGTCACCCGGGTATTCAGGCTGGCGGCCTGTGGAAATCGTATTGAGATAAGCCGTGTTCGGAGCGTACGGCAGATATGCGCCGGAACGACGCGCAAAATCAATCATCTGGTTCAACAGGAAATGTGCCCGGTCAGGACCGTGCTTGCCTAAAACTGAATCAATAGACTCCAGCCACTCACGCGTTTCGGTTGGGTCAATATCATCAAATCTGCTGAATTCGCTCATAAATTGTCCATAAACATGCCTCTCCCGGCGTTGCAGGGAGTTACGGCGTGAATTCGGTCAGGTGTCCTGCTAGGATCACCGCTCAATCGTGCTCGG
>Ga0164315_10003775_pt1 | contig 11771 bp, 6 predicted proteins | sample GuaBasSedimGuay6_FD_113737 | JGI IMG/M metagenome (GOLD analysis project Ga0164315, IMG submission 113737) | Subseafloor sediment microbial communities from Guaymas Basin, Gulf of California, Mexico - Guay6, Core 4569-2, 0-3 cm | ecosystem: Environmental > Aquatic > Marine > Hydrothermal vents >... | reverse complement strand
CGAGCCCTTCGTGGACAAGCGCCAGGCCGAGATCACGCGCTATATCAAGCAGAACGATCCCACGGCCCGGGTCGAATACAACACCAACGGCGAACTGCTCACCGCGGAACTGGGACGCGAGTTGCTCGAGGCGGGAGTGGACATCATGCGCTTCAGCATCGACGGCTTCAGCGTCGCGACCTACGAGCCCAGCCGGGTGGGCATCGACTACGCCAAGGTGCTCGAACGCACCACGGCTTTCCTGGAGATGTGGGATGCCGGGGGATACCGTGACAAGGTCTTCACCGAGCTGCGCATGATCGAGGTACCCGAGAACCGTCACGAGATTCCGGACTACAAGGCGTACTGGGGTCCCCGCTGCAGCGAGGTTCTGATCACCCAGCTCTACCAGTGGCCCTGGACCGGACAGAAGCCCGAGGACGTGGTGCTCAAACCCTGCCTCAAGGTGCTGGACGAGATGTTCTTCTACACCGACGGCAACGCCACCCTGTGCTGCTGGGATGTGCACGAGAAGGCAGTAGTCGGCAACGTGAGCCAACAGTCGGTGGCCGATATCTGGAACAGCTACGCCGCGGCGTGCCTGCGGGACATCCTCGACGACGGCCGGCGGGACCTGATCCACCTCTGCAGCCGTTGCAACGCCTACGAAGGTTATGATTTCGAGAAATTCGCCAAGCGTGGCTGAGCTGATTCACCCGCGATAGGTTATGGGGTCCTCCATACCCGCGGCCGCGAATCCCCGCAGCCGCAGGCGACAGCTTTCGCAGCGACCGCAGGCCTCTTCCTGTTCGGTATAGCAGGACCAGGTCAGATGCAGGGGCGCCTCAAGTTCAAGACCCCGCCGCACGATGGCAGCCTTATCCAACCCGATCAGGGGAGTACGGATACCGATGTTGGTCTCGGGTCTGGTACCCGCGGCGATGGCCGCCTCGAAGATCTCGAAAAACTCCCGGCGGCAATCGGGATAGCCGCTGCCATCCTCCTGCACCGCCCCGATATACAACCAGCGAGCACCGATTACTTCGGCCCACGAGGCACCCACGGCCAGGATGTGCGCATTGCGAAAGGGCACGTACGTCGATGGCACCGGCCCGCCCTGCCGCGGCAGCCCTGTTTCGACCGGCAGCGAGGCGTCCACCAGGGAGGTACCGCCGATTTCCCGCAGGTGGCCCACGTCGGCCACCAGTCGCCGTTCGATACCGTAGTGGTCGGCCAGGTCGCCGAAAGCCGCCAGTTCCCGGGCCTCGGTGCGCTGGCCGTAATTCAGATGAAGAACCGCCACGTCATGCCCGCGAGCGGCATCGGCCAGGCAGACCGCCGAATCCAGGCCACCGCTGACCAGGACAATAGCCAGGTCCCGCGCCATACTCAGACCCCCCTCCGGCGATCGGGCCAGATCACCTTGTGCCACTGGATCTGGAGCCGCGCCGCGACCTTGTCCGCCAATAACCACCCGGCCAGATCCCGCGGATCCAGGCTGTCGGCCACCGCGCCGAAAGCCACTGGCACACCGGTCGGCAGCTGGCCACCAGCCACCAGGTCACGGCCCCATTCGTAGTCCTGGCGATGGGCACAGACGATTTTGAGTTCATCTTCCTCGTTCAGCGAGCCGATGCCTGCCCAGTCGATGAGCCCGGCGTCGATCCCGCTGCCGGGTGCCTTGAGATCGACGATGCGGTGTACGCCGGCGGGAACCGCCGCCAGGTCCACGGCGTTGGCAGGCCCGCGGGTACCGCTGGTTTCCAGCAGGACCCTGCGGCCGTCCGCCAGCAGGGCCTCCAGCAGGGGAAGGACTTCGGTCTGCAGCAGGGGCTCACCCCCCGTGACCAGTACGGTGGCATGACCCTCTGTGCGGACCCGGGCAACGATGGCGTCCACCTCCAGGCGCTGCCCCTCGTTGAAGGCGTGGGCCGAGTCGCACCACACGCACCGCAGGTGGCAGCCGGTCAGGCGCACCAGGGTACAGGGTTCACCGGCAAAACGTGACTCGCCACAAATGGCAGGGTATATTTCGTTCAACAGAATCATGGGTCGCCTCGGCTCTCCCGTCGGAAGCGGGCCAGGGGGACCGCCAACCGGGAGTTGTAGTGAAGTGCGTATGATAGTTCAAGGCCAGGCCCGGGACAAATCCGGAATCCGGGACAAATACAGGGTCCGGCACATTGGTCGCATCCTGCTGCTGTTGTCCACCCTGCTCCTGCTCACCGGCGGTTGTGGCGGCAACGACGACAACCGGGACGAATTCCCACAGGTCCGTCCCCTGCCCTGCCCGATAGTGGTGAATGCATCCGGCTGGCGCGACTTCGACGATCTCGTAACCCGCATCGCCGGCGGCAGGGATGTGACACGGGATGATCTGGTGGACCTGGCGGAGTCGCCGTCATTCGCCGTATGGAGCGCTTCATTTCCCTCGGGTGGCGCCCCCAATCAGACGCGTATCACCAACTGGCTCGCCAAGGCATTCGCGGACGAGATCGGCATCGAGCATAAACACAAGATGAATTCCGAACAGCGGGATTTCTCACGGTCCTACCTCTGGTCGCGGGACCGGCGCGACCTGATCAACCAACGGCTGCACGAGTTGGACGACGGTCTCTGGTGCGAGCTGGATAAGCGTTTGCGTCGCTGGGTACCGGCGGATGATCTGCCCGATACGGTGCGGATAGAAGTACTGCCCTCCCGCCCCGAGCTGCGCTACTACGAGAATCACATCTTTATCGATTCGGGAGTCATCGCCGCGGGCAACAACAGCCAACTGCTGGGTCAGCTCACGGCCCTGGCCTACAGGAATCTGGCGGTCCCGGTGGGTCCCGGTCCCCTCGCATCCAGCGGCACTGCAGCCATCGCCAGCCTGTTCAAATCCCTTGCCTACGAAGGCGTCGCCAGCTGGCTGGAAGATATCCCCAACACGATCTTCGCCCCTGAGCACCCTGTTCTGGGGTCGGTGCAATTGGTCCCCGAGGACTTCTGGGATACCTCCATCCGCTCCCTGGCCAGCCTGGACCGGCATCTGCCCGCGGTTCTTGAAGATCCCGACGGCGATACCGAGGCTGTCGCCGAAATAGTGGAGGGCGCCGTATCCGCCGGCCTGATAAACCGTGGCGGCTGGTGCATGGCCTCGACCATCGTTGCCGTACTGGGCGAGGAGCGTCTGCTCGAAGTGGCCCATTCGGTACCGGAATTCGTGGCGGCCTACCAGGAAGCCACCCGGAACAACGCCAAGCCACTGCCGCCGCGACACGAGGTTCCAGGTGCCTACCAGCGAGCCATGCCTCCATTCTCGCCCGGGACCTGGGACGGCCTGCTGCCCCTGTTGGAAGAGTATTTTTCCCGCACCGGAGATCTCGACCAGTAATACAAGGGAGGGCGCCCCGCGGGACGCCCTCATGGTCTTGCAGCCTGATCCTGCAGCCTGGCCTTGCGGCCTGACCCTGTCGCCGGTCATTCCCGGCCGGGAAAGACCGGTTCCAGATCCACCGGAATGCCGTCCAACTTGGCCAGGGCCGTCTTCAGCACCGGTGCCATCACAGCGTACTTGTCGATGAAGGCGGCAGTCCCGGCGTAGTCACCCCCTGCCTGCAGCATGCAGATCTCCCCCACCAGGTCCTTGATCACCGGCACGAATACCGCCGTGTCGATGGAGAACCGTTGCTGGTCGGTGTGCCAGGTTATGGCGCCCTTCTCCACCAGGTAGTTGAACTGGATGGCATTGGCCTGACCGTGGGCCTCGCCGATGCCGAAGCGCACGGAACGGAACAGGCCCGCCAGATAGGTGGCCGATTGCTGGGCGACGATTTCGGCCGGGAAGTAGTCGCGCCCCGCGGCCTGCAGCTCGAAGATGGTCCACTCGCCCATGGCGTCGGCTTTGGCTTCCTCCAGCGTGGAATACAGTTCCTTCAATTCCAGTCGCACCTCGGTCTGCCGCCCGTCGATGGTGATCTTGCCCGGCCCCAGGCCATGGCTCATCTCGTGCCACAGGGTGTGCAGGAAGAAGCTCTCGGCCGTCAGGTCGTTCAACTGCTGCGGTACCACCAGTTCCTGGGCGATGGGCACCAGGATGCGGTCGAACTTGGACTTCATGATATTGCGCAACAGCACCTTCTTGGAGCCCTTGGCCTCGCGCACCCGCTCGTCATTGGGCAGGTTGAAGGCGATGGTCTGGATACCCGCACGGGTGTCGCCCGCGGAATAGACCTCATCCACCACGCGGATGGGCGATTCGCTGCCCCGGTTGGGGTTCTTGTGCTCGTCGGGAATTGGCAACCTGGACTCGAGCCAGGGCAGCTCGTTCTTGAATCCCGCCAGGCGAGCGCTTTCGGTCGGGTCGGTAACCGTCACGAAGGACTCGAACGAGGCCTTGTAGCCGAAGAGACCGTCCTCGTAGGTCTCATAGGGACCGATGGTGATCTCGACGTCACTGTCCAGGTCCATCCACAGCATATCCGACGCGTAGTAGTCGTCACTCAGGAAGGCGTCGGCGCGACTGGCGAGGAAAGCCCGCAGGCTGGCGTTTTCGGTCAGAGCGGCCGCTTCGTGCAACAGTTCTGCCGCGGTCTGCAGCTCCGTCGCGAAAAACCGTGAATAGGGAATCGCAACCAGCGCTCCTGAAGCGTCCCGCCGGACCATGGTGAACAGACCGTCAAAACCGGCCGCGGGGTCGGCGATGAGCTTCCGCTCTGCCTCTGTCAGGTCCAAGGGGTAGAAGTTGGCACCTTCCGGGTGGGGCCAGTCGCCCATGAAGGGCTCGCGGTCAAAGCGTCGGTCCCAGGGGCCCATATTGAGACGGAAGTAGCGGCGTACGCCCGACTGCCTGTCGGTCGGCAGTTCGGAGATGCGCATGGCCAGCTCCTCGTAGCAAGGCGTGGCCTGCCTGCGGAACAGGTCGTTCATGATACGGGAAGCGGCGATAAGTTTGTCCAGTACCACGTGCTGGGTATGATCCAGGTGCCCCAGATCGGGCGCCAGTTCGGTGGGCACGTAGGCGGCCAGGCGCGTGTCCAGATCCGCGACCACTGTCAGCGGACCGGAAGTCCAGGCACAGTCCACTTCCGCTTCGGCAGGCCCGGTATCGGCGGTGGTAGCGGTATCGGTATCGCTACCGCCACCACCGCAAGCGGTGACAGCCAGCAGCACCAACAGGGTGACGTGACGCATACGGGTCATGACGGGCTCCTCGGGATGGGTGGTCAGAATGGAGACGGCGTCTATTCTGCCGGGCGGCAGGACAGGCGTCAAGCCGGACCGGTTTCGACTGTTTCCATGAAAAAACCGCAGCGGATGCCGCGGTTGAAATGGCGGGAGCGACGAGACTCGAACTCGCGACCTCCGGCTTGACAGGCCGGCGTTCTAACCAATCTGAACTACGCCCCCGCCCGATCTCGTCGTGCGAGAGGCGCAATATAGTTCCACCCCTGCTGCGTGTCAAATGGTTTGCCAAAGGGTATCAGCGGCCGTCAACCGGCCATTCCGGCGTTTCGTGGACCTCCCAGTCCACGGGCAGCAGCGCTGCCAGATCCGTCGCCAGGGATGGATGTCCCACGGCCAGGGCCACCCCCCGCGGCGCCAGTTGCTCCAGCCACGCCCCAGCCCCCTCCAAACCGGCATCCAGCGGACGGTGGGAGGTTACCAACAGCAGATCCGTGCCCGGTGGCAGTCCGGAGTCCAGCCGGCAAAAGCCGTGTCCGCGCGGCAGCAGGCATCCCGCATCGGGATCATCGGCCGGCCCCCAGCGATCACCGGCAGTACGATCCAGCCATCCGGGCGTGCGTGCGGCGAGTTCAAGGTCGGCCGGCAGTCTGTCGGCCAAGCCCCGCCATGCCTCCTGCCAGGCAGCCGGCGACGGAGAAAGTTGCTCCGGGATGTCGGCGACGGCTGCTTCGGTGGCTACACCTGCACAGGGGAAGGCTCCCCAGGGAATACCACGCACGAGCAAGCGGTCGCATCCCCCACCGGCGAGTGCGGCCAGCCACCCGGTACTCAACTCCTGCGGCTCCACCAGACCCGCGCCCGCGGGTACCTCTACACCCAGTGCCGCCATGTCCTGCCGCAGTCCACCCATGGTCACATCATCGGCAAACAACAGCGGCGCACGGCCTTGTCCCAGGATCCTTGCCGCCGCCGCCCGGTCCGGGTCCAGGGTCGCAACCGGCGCTCCCGCCAGCCGCAGGTGCCCCAGCATGATGGCATCCGCGCCCGCTTCCAGACCGGCCTGGAAGGGCATCGCATCCGGCTCGGCGGCCAGGGTACTGGTAGCCAGGTGGCTGTCGGTGGCACTGCCGCCGTGGCCGGGCCAGTGCTTCAGGCAGACCCTGCAACCGCCAGCCAGCAGGCCCGCCACCGCCGCGGCCACGTGGCGAGAGACGAGATCTACTCGCGACCCGAAGGACCGCACGCCGATCACCGGGTTGCGACGCTCGGTAAGCACGTCCGCCACCGGCGCCAACACGCGGTCCAGGCCCAATCCGGCCAGGCGTTCGCCGGTGCTTTCGTGGACCCTCCGCGTCAAATCCGGATCATCCAGCAGTCCCAGACCCCAGGCGACGGGGGGACGACCCACGGCCGCAGCCAGGGGCGCCACCGGACCGCCCTCGTGGTCGGTCATGATCTCCAGGTCCGGCACCAGGTCGTGCAGGCGGCGACAGAGAGCGGCTGTCTGCCCGGGTCCACTGGCGTTGCGCGAAAACAGAATGACCCCGGCCGGGCGCCAACGCTCCAGCCATCCGGCCTCGCGCCGGGTGAGTCGGGTACCGGCCAGCCCCACGACGAGGCGTCCGGCGAGATCCTCGCCGCAAATCATGGCGCCGGTGGCCCGGCCAGCCGTGACAGGATGGCGCCGGGATAGTAGTGGGAAAGGATCGCGACATAGTCATGGCCCCGTCGCGCCATCTCCAGGGCTCCGGTCTGGCACATGCCGATGCCGTGCCCGTAACCACGTCCCCGGATGGTGACCGACAGCAATTGCCCGTCGTCCTCTTCCAGATCCAGGTCGAAGAAGGCGCTGCGCAGGATGGCCGGGTTTCCGCCGGGAGGCGTCAGGGCCCAGCGCACGCGGTCGCCACGCAGGTGGTAGGTGCCGGCAGCGGTGACCACGGCCAGTTCGGCAACCCGTCCGCTGGTGGTGCGACGGCGGATCTCCAGGTTCCGCAAGCCACCTGGACGGGACCGGTTACCGTGACCGCCGTCCTGGCTGAAGAGTGTGCCCGCCCAGGCGGCGCGGCCATGCTCCCCCATGTATTCGAGATACTGCGGCAAGGTCTCGGCCAGGATTTCCTCGAGATGAACCCTCGTCCAGCTTTCCTGCCAGCGGTACCACTTGGACTTGGCGCACCAGGCCCGTCCGCCGCCGGGACCGTCCGCATGGCTGACCAGGTAGGAAATGGCTGCGCGCGGCCAGACCTCATGGACGTTGCTGGTGACACCGCCGCAGCAGGCGCTGTAATAGGCGGTGATTTCGGTGCCGCCGTGACGCAGCACCTGCCCCGCGGTGCGCTGTACGGCCTCGTTGCAGAGGGAATCCTCGTCCGCGGCGCCGCGATAGACCTGGTCCATGACCGAGGCGAAGACGTCGAAGCCGTGGCTCTGGCGTACACCCAGGTGGCTGACGGTGTAGGTGCGGGCGGCCACGGCCTGGGCCTCGACCGCGGCCAGGGCGTCGCGGCCAGGGCGACCTATCTCCCAGGGCACGACGCCTCGCAGATAGCCTTCGAGGGAAACGTTGTTCACCAGGGTCAAACCGCCCGCCAGGGGCGCCGGAATCACGAGGAACTCGCCGCGGTACGCCCTTTCGCCGTGCAGGCAACGATGGGCCGGGTCCTCCGGCTGCAGGATCACGCTCGAGGCGGTACCCTGCGCTCCCGCGGCCGACCAGGTCACGCCGGAGGAGCTGCGACGGCATACGATCGGTTGATCCGGGTTCACCCGGGCCAGCAACCGGCGTTGCCGCCCGTCAAGAAGCAGGGCGGGACCGTCTACGGCCAATTCGAGATCCGGTTGCTCCTCGACCAGGCCCACGCCCAGCAGGACCGGTATCCCGGCCGGCATTGCTGTCGGACCACCGGTGTCGCCAACCACCGGCGGCAGACGTTTGGGACCGGCGCAAGCTGTCAGCAGCAGCGCACAAACCAACAGGGTCGCACCACGGATCCGTCGCATGGTTTCCGCCCGTTCATGGCCGCTCAGCGCATAACCACCAGTCGTTGTACGTCACTGGTGATCCGTCCTCCCGGCGCGTCCAGTTCGACCCGGTACAGATAGGTACCGTTGGCCAGCTCGTCGCCCTCATTGTCACGACCATCCCATTCTGCCACACCATCGCCGCCACCGGAATGCTGAACCGGGATATGGGCCACCGTCCGGCCGGCGGTACTGAAGACGCGGATGGTACCCTGGCAGGAAGCAGCGTCCGTCTCGAACACGAAGCGTGTGCGGTTGGTCATGGGGTTGGGGAAGTTGAAGACCCGGCCGATAGCCACGTCAGGCAGGGCCTGCTCACCGGCCTGCAGGACCCAGATCGTCTCGTAGGTGTCGATGTCCAGGATCACGGTCCGTTCGCCCTCGGTCCCCGCCGGGGCCGTGGCCGTGTACGCCACCTCGAGGGTGTGGTCACCGGTGCGTACGATGGTCTCGTTGGTGATGACCAGGTTCTCGTCGTCACCGCTGGTCAGCGCATACACCATGGCATCGGTCAGGAAGGCGGCGCTAGTGACCACCATGTGGAAATCCACGGGCAGGTCGGGTTCGAAAGTGAAGACATCCGGATCCACCGGCTCGCCACCGGTGGTGATTTCCGCGTCCTGCCCCACGTTCAGCGTCAGGATCCAGTGTCGATCCGTGGGCTGCACGGCACCGGTGTCCCAAACCTCCACGTCCATCGTATGGGCATAGGGCCTGATGGGCACCGCCAGGCGATAGTGGGTTTCCTGGTGATCGACCTCGCCGGGAGGCAGGCTGTCCGCCATGGCCACCACTTGTGAGGTCAGGTCCAGCCCCCCCGCCTCGGTCACCAGCAGGCGGTCGATACCGGCCTCGTCCCGGGCCGCGATCTCGATGGTCCGGACGTTGGCCGCATCCAGGGCGACCAGGTCCACTTCGCCACTGATCTCGGTATCCGTACTGCCCTGCAGCACCGCCGTCAATTCGGGCGGACCGGCATCCAGTATCATGAGCGGATCGCCCAGGATAACGAACTGGGCGCACATCTCACGGAACTCCCGATCCCAACCGCGGGAAGCCAGGATATCGGCTTCGGTGGCCCACATGAGCTCGCCCAGCATCCAGCGGCTGCGTGACTGCTCCGGCTCCAGTCCTCCCGCCGGAGGATGCAGCAGCCAGCGATCCATCATCACCCCGCAGTAGAAACCGATTTCGCTGATGAACTCGTATCCCGAGCTGCCATAGCTGGCCACTGCGCCGTTGGAACCCTGGACCAGCAACTTCTCGCCGATGGATGGTTCGAATATGCCGGTCCCCACGGTGACCGTGTTCTGGGCCCAATCACTGACATGACACCCCATGCCGAAGAATACCCAGGGATCCGTGTTGCCGATGTTGGCGATATCCTGGCGAATCAGCCGATGGTCCATGAGCCAGAACTCTGATGCCAGGACCTTGGCATTGGCGTGGCCCTGGTAGTGGGCCACCAGACTTCCCTGCGCCAGGGCCTGCCTCAGGCCGGCCGCCGCACCACCATTGGCGGTTTCCGCGCGCACATCGCTCACGTCGCGGATTTCACCGGGATCCGTGGTGAACACCGGATCCAGCCAATCAGCGATGCGAATCAGCTCCGATTCCAGGGTCACCGGCGTCTCGGAACTCCAGGGCACCGCGACCAGGTCGCGTTCGCTGTCCAGGAAGGTCTCGTCGATGGAGCGGTATTCCAGAAAGGCCCCGGCCCCGGCCCCGTAGCCGTCGGACCACGAATCATCCGCCAGGAATACGCCGCGTTTCCGCCAGTCCTGTCCCTCCGCGGGTGACTCCATGATGATGATCTTGTCGATGACCCGATCCAGTTCCGCCAGTGAGTTCACGGGGAATCTTCCCGTATACATTTCCCAGGGACTGCGTACATTGTCCGGGAAATCGGCATCCTCGCTGCATACGAACCACTTGTCCGTGGCCATCAACTCCCAGGTGCCATACAGGGCATTCTGGACGTGATAGTGGGTGGGTACCCAATCCCTGGAAAAGCCCCGGGCCTCGGAACGCACTCCCAACTCGCGGGCGTTCTCGTTGGCGTCTCCCACCACCACCAGGGCCCAGGTGCCCCACTGGTCGCGGGCATGCTGCACCAGTCGCTTGATGGCATCCGGCGAACGCATGCCACCACCGTACCAGTCCCAGATATCCGCCACGTCCACGACGTGGAATTCCAACGCTCCGTCTGCCCGCGCCCGGCGGTGTTCCAACCAGGGCTCCAACCCGCTGCGGAAATCGCCGTGGGTCACCACCAGCACTTCCGGACTGCCGTCCACTGCCACCGGTGACACCGGATCAGTCACCACCGAGGATTGGAAATAGTCGAATTCGTCCACACCGGAGCCCGTAAAGCCCGCTATCGCGCGATAGCGCCGGGGCTCCGTCGGCGCAGCCTGATTAGGCATCACCGACAGGGTCCAGGTCCCGACGGCGTCGTCCAGGTTCCAGGTTTCCAGCGCCACGAACAGCGGTGCGCGGGGATCGGTCACGTCGATCAAGCCGATGTCCTGATCCCCGAAACCGGTTATCTCCAGGGGGCGCGCGCCGACCTGGTCGCCGGTGTGGAAGTCGAGTCGGTTACTGACCGCCCGGTAGAAAGCGTCGTAGGAGATCTGAACCCGGTCGATGAGGCACCAGAGACTCCCCGAGTCCTGGTACAGGACCATCTTGGCCGAATTCCCGGCCAGGTTGGCCGCTACCACCGGCGGCAGGTCGTAATCCCGGTCATAGGGATCACGGATGTTGACGGTACCGAGACGCGCGGTAGCCGTACCGTCGCGTATCAGATCCACGTTCAACCAGGTCGTATAATCCACGGGCGATGAAGGGCGAATGCTGGAGGCCGCCGCCCTGAAACTGACGATCGCATCTTCTCCCTCGGGATCCGGAGACCACTGGTTGGACATGAGAATCGTCAGGTCCGTGGCAATATGGGAATTGTAGTAGGTGCGGTCGTCACCCTCGTTGGGGTTGATCCCGAAAGTTACCTGCTCCTCGTGAATCTCGACCCGGCGATAGTTGCGAGCCGGCGAACCCACCGCCTCCGGCAGGCTTACCGTTTCCATCCGCGCCCAGGACTCTCCCGCTTCGGGCTGTGCCGCCGCCAGCCAATAGGCATTCACCGTGTTGTTCCACTCGCGGGGATCATCCACGGCGGCAATTGTCTCGGGGCCACCTCCCAGATCGGCGGTAAAACTGGTGTCGTCACGCATGCGCAGACCGTGAAAGACGAAGAAATCTTCATCCTCGAACAGGCCGCCGTCGCCCACCATGTGGATCGGCACCTCGATCTCGGCATAGGGCTGATCACCGGAACCGTCGTCCAGCCGCTCCAGATAGCGGCGCTGATAGAGCCGCACCTCATCCTCGTCCACCGGTATATCCGGCAGCAGGCCCCGTTCCCGCAGGCGGCGAGCGGTGACGCGATGAAGCCGCGTGGACACTACGCCGATCCTGATCTCCGGCGCCAGCAGAGTGGCGGCCTTGCCAGTGGCCGCCTTGGCAGCTGCGCCGGCGGCCGCCGGCATTACACCATGATAGGCAGCCTCGGTGGGCAGGCTCTGCAGCAGGTTCGGGTT
>Ga0164315_10003774_pt1 | contig 11771 bp, 8 predicted proteins | sample GuaBasSedimGuay6_FD_113737 | JGI IMG/M metagenome (GOLD analysis project Ga0164315, IMG submission 113737) | Subseafloor sediment microbial communities from Guaymas Basin, Gulf of California, Mexico - Guay6, Core 4569-2, 0-3 cm | ecosystem: Environmental > Aquatic > Marine > Hydrothermal vents >... | reverse complement strand
GCTTATCAAGAAGGTATCGCCGCAAAATGCCGCGTTGATAGGTGTATTGCCACTTCTGAATGAAGCCCGTGCCATGCCTCTCGGATACGCCGTGCAGGATGAATCGGCACCAGTCAGCCATCGACTGGGTCTCCACCAGGGCAAACGCCTTGGAGAGAACGGCACCATTCCGGCATACCAGCGTATCCTCGAGAATGCTTTTCTGCCACGTATCATGGTACGCATGGAAAGGGTGATGAAGGAGAACATGAATGACCCGGATACCATCTACCAGGTTTTGAAGGCCTACCTGATGCTTGGCAACCCGGACCGCATGGATACGGAATTTGTTGCGGGTTGGATCCACCGGGATTGGGAAGCAACCTTTTCCAGGGTCATGAGTGCGGAGCAACTGGAGCAGCTTGACGGTCATCTGCAAGCCCTGCTCGAGATGGAGCCGCTCACCCTGCCCTACGATCTCGACCGCAACCTGATCATGACGGCGCGCGATATGTTGTCCAGGACAACAATGGCCGAGCGGATTTACGCTGTCCTCAAGACGGAACATCAGAACGAAGGCAAGCCCTTCACCATTCCATCTGCTGCCGGCAAGGACGGCGCCAGGGTCTTCATCCGCGCCAGTGGTCAACTCTTGACCCAGGGTGTCCCGGCCTTCTTCTCACCAACCGGTTATCACCAGATGTATTTGCCATCGGAAACCCGGATCATCAATGAAATGGTGGATGAGTCCTGGATATTCGCCACCGAGGCGAGTGGTTCTGAACAGGTTTCACAGACTGATTTGATCAATTCGATCCGTCGTAAATATTTCGAGGACTACACCAACGTCTGGGTCGAATTCCTGGAAGACATCCGCATCCGGCCTTTCGCCAGTATGGCACAGGCTGCTGATATCCTGCAGATACTGACCAGTGATGATTCACCACTTCGTCTGTTGCTGGTTAGTGTTTCCAACGAAACACGGCTTGCACCTGAGCAGATCATCGGTGATGCAGAAGACGACGGAACTTCATTACGGGATCGTATTTCGAATGTTTTCAGCTCTGAGCCGGATGGGGGTGAGACCCTGCTTGATCCGGTTGTGATTGATCGAAGCTTCGCCAGTCTGCACAAACTGACCGATGCCCGTGAAAATGGCCCGTCACCGCTGGATAATTTACTCGGCGATTTACAGGAATTGTACTTATACATAGACCAGTTGGCCCGCAGCTCAAGTGACCAGTTGTTAGACGGCATGCAAAGTCAGGCCAGTTCAGCAGTTACCCGGGTCAGGTTGAGAGGAGAGCGCTCACCAGCGCCGATCAGTGACTGGGTATCAAAGGTTGTTGCAGATACCAATAACCTGGTTGCGGGTGGTGCCGAGGCAACCATCAGGTCAGCGTGGGCATCCGATGTACTACCCTTCTGTCGCCAGGCACTGAATGGACGTTACCCGTTTGATAATGATGCACAACGTGAGGTTCAGGTTCGTGATTTTGGTGTCTTTTTCATGCCGGGTGGCACACTGGATAAGTACTTTGAGCATTACCTGTCTGAAATAGTCGACACGACGTCTTCAACCTGGAAGCTGAAACCCAAGGTTGCCGGCAACATCAATATCTCGAGTACTTCACTCAAGAATTTACAGCGTGCAAAGACCATCCAGAGTGCGTTCTTTGCCAGTGGAGGTGCCACACCCTCCATCTCGTTTGAACTTCGACCGGTTCGTATGGATCCTGTCACCACCAATTTCATGCTGAATATCAACGGCCAAAGCACCAATTACAGCCATGGCCCAATATTCAACCAGTCATTTGTGTGGCCAGGCGATGCCGGATTGAGCCAGGTACAGACCCAGTTCAGTCCACCAGCATCCAGTGGCCGCTCCGGTCTGACACTGGATGGTCCCTGGGCATTTTTCCGACTGCTGGACAGTTCCGGTATGACACCAACGAATACACCGGAGAAATTCCAGACCAAGTTCCAGTTGGATGATCGTTGGGTCGAGTATGAAATTCGTGCCAATAGTGCATTTAACCCTTTCAATCTTCCCGAACTGCGCGCATTCCGCTGCCCGAACAGACTATGAGCAACATGGGTTCAATTATCGACCTGGGGTTTTATGGCAAATTGCCCACCTATGGCGATTTCATCCAGAAACGTCTGCCAACGGACTTCATAAACCCGTGGCATGAATGGTTGCAGACCGGAATGATGGCCTGTCGCGAGCGGGATCCGGACGGCTGGATGTCATACTATCTCAACTGCCCTGCGTGGAGTTTTGTGCTGGCGGCTGGCATTTGCGGGCAGCAGCCGGTGGCTGGCGTTACCATTCCGAGTGTCGACCGCGTGGGACGTTATTTTAATTTTACGATGGCGTCGATCCTGCCTGCAGAAGTCGTGCCGGCAGTTTTTGCCCGCACCCGGAGTGATTGGCTGACCGGCCTGGAGAATCTTGCACTGTCGGTGCTTGAGGAAGAGATGGATCAGGATGGCATCGAGGACTTAATCAACGATTTAGCCGCTGAATTGAACTGGAATCCGGCATCCCATGCGGCGTTCAACAGCGGACCGGACTATGCAAGAGTTGTTCCCGGTGAACCCTCTGGCGTGTCTGAGATGCTTTCTGAGATGCTACACAAACTGATCACCAGGGAGCATGAAAAATATGGCCTGTGGTGGCACCATGGCTCATCACAAGTTGGCGCACAGCTGGTAAGTTGCGCTAATATGCCGTCTGGGGAAATTTACCTTGGCCTGATGATGGACGAGGATTTGGTAGTAACCACTGAATCTGTAGTCTCTTCTCAGCCGCCTGAGGTTGATTACATGGATGAGCTTCTTTCTGATTAATGGATCAAAATAAATATGACTTTTAGGTCTTCTGCAGCGACCCACGTGGGCATGGTGCGTAAAGTAAATCAGGATGCGTTCGCGGAACGATCAGATATCGGTGTATGGGTGGTCGCTGATGGCATGGGAGGCCACGAGGCAGGTGAAGTCGCCAGTAAAACTGTGACCGATCATATTAGCAGCCTGTCACCCAATGAGAATCTGGCCGGAATGATTGCGGCCGTTGAAGATAGTATCAGGGCTGCCAACCGCGAGTTGCTGGATCAGGCGGACTCCTATGACTCGCAACGGGTGCCGGGCAGCACGGTTGTTGTGCTCATCATAAATGCTAATCAGGGCGCCCTTGTCTGGGCTGGCGATAGCCGGATTTACCGCCGCCGTGACGAATTGGTTGAATTGATAACACGTGACCACTCTCATGTTCAGGACCTGGTTGAACAGGGCGTAATCCTCGAGAGTGAAGCGGAATCCCATCCAATGGCAAATGTCATCACCCGGGCCATAGGTATCTCCGAACCGCTGGAACTGGAAACCAAGCTGATCGAGGTTCAGGCCAGCGACCAATTCCTGCTGTGCTCGGATGGCTTAAGTCGTCTGGTAACCAATGAAGAAATTCAGTCGATGATGGCCAATAAAGACAGCGAAGAAGTGGCGCAGTCTTTATTGCATACGGCCCTGGTCAGGGGTGCACGTGACAATGTCACCTTGATCTGTGTGAAAAACTGCCCGGACGAGAGCGGAGCGTCCGATGTCGATGAAGCGACCATTATTCATAATATTTCATCATTGGATGACTTCGATTTCGACTAAATTTGCCAGCTCGCTGCCCTAATCAGTGTCAGCGGTTTATGAAACTTAAAAACCCAGCTGTGTGAACAGGCTACTTTTCATCTTCACAGGAAAGCACGCGTGCGATAATCGGCTAAAATAAAGTTACATTTGAACAGGAGATTAAGATGGACGTACAGGCAGCTGCAATTTCTCTACAGAACAATAATTTTGTCATAGTCCTGGTCGGTATGGACATGGTGACAAATTCGGGTGAGGCTGATATGGCCATTGACACCCTGCAACCCAAATTTGGCGGTGTGCCTGTCATTCTCATGTCACAGAGGGAAGACGCCTCACCAGTTTATTATGGTGACCAGGGTCTTGTGGCCGCATTGCGTGATGTTTCGGTTGACGAGATGCCCTGGAAGTCATACTCGGTCTGAACTGATTATTCAGTTGGTATAAAGTTGGTACCCTGCCCAGTCATAAAGACCGTTTGCACGGTTTACTTTCAGATATTCACGCTTGGTGTTTGCAAGTGAAGCTGCAATGTTTCCTGAACCCTCGAATTTGGTGTAGAAATCGTTGATAAAAGCCTCCCCGATCCCGCCCTTGCTTACCCACGACCTGGCAATCACAGATTGCGCGCCTGCATCAATAAAGTCCGAGATCAGCCCCGGTTGACTGCTAAACACTGAAACAGGAGTTTTCCTGACACTGGTTGCACTCAAAAAAACAAGATTCGCTTGCAGTTTCATGGACTGAATATCCCCCGGCTTGAGCAGGACACGTCCGACGGAGAATTCAGTTCCGGAAAGCTCCAGGCCGGATTGATCAGGATATTTCAGGTCGATGACACCCGGCATCGACAGGTGTACCAGTTCGGCCTGCTGGAATTGCTCTGTTTCGAATTCATCCGGTAGCAGGGCCGTGCCCTGAACGATAGTTAGCCCGGGACCGATGAATAAGTTGGCAACGGTTCGAATCTCTGTCGACGTATCGAGGCGGGTCGCGATCACTCCCGAATAGTCCCGGGGATGACCGGCCAGGAACACCGTCTGCGGTAGTCCCGTCTGTAAACCGGTTCCCGGACCCGGCTTTGCCGGAAAAGACACCAGGTTCACAACCGTATGATTTTCAACCAGGTAACGCTTGTTCACCCGCAGTGCATCGAAGGGAAAACCCAGCAACGAGCCGGCTGGAATCCAGTAAATTGTCTCCGGTAGCAGGTCAACAATGGGCCTTATCAGGCGTTTACCCAATGCATCCATTTTATTGTTGAACGAAGTTTCACCAATATCCGCCAATCCTTGCCGGGATTCCTGTAAAGCAGCGTAGATATAGGCAGGGTTCGAAATATTTCGCCGCTGAACCCTGCCCTTTTGCCCAATCCATACCTGCACTGTGGTCGGGCTGATATGGTAGGTCAGTACTGCTTCATTCTTCTTCAGGCTTTGAAGGTACCTCTGTAAACCCGCTTTTGACAGTTGTTCGAACTTTCTGGCAAAAGGTTCGCGGAGATTGGCGAGTCCACGGTTGATGTCGTCATTCAACGCAGACAGATCCTGTCCTGGTTCAGCGTTTTGACGTTGGGCCAACTGGGTCCGCAGGCGGCCCGTACCCCCGAAAGTGCTGTCGGTAACCGGTTCACTGCCTGTGTGTTTCTCGATATACCTGATTCTGCTCAACACCAGCAGTGATGCCAGCCCATCTGTCCGTCCCTGTTTGGCTGAAGGCGTCGCCAGCAAATCCAGATAATACTCGAACAGTTGCTCATGTCGTTCACGGTACCACGCACCCAGTACACCGGGGAGCGGGTAACGTAACAAATGGATCTCATCGACCAGTCGATCCATCAACTTTAGTGCCTCTGAACGCTGCTGATTCAATATCAGTATCTGGGCACGCAGGAACATCGCCTCGATGGCAAACCTCGGAACACCACCGCTATACAGCCAATCATAGGAAGCCTTGACACTGGCTTTAGAGCAAAGTGAATCTGCACCGCCACCCAGGGCACAAAACCGCAGACGCGAGAGGTGCCGGAGGTCTTTTTGCGTGATCCCGGCTGCTGCCTGGTAGCTTTTCCGGAAAAAGGACTTTGCCCGCTGTCTGTTGTTGCCAGAGACAGCAAGCTCATCCAATCCCTGGTCATACAGGTATTGGGCCTTTACCGGTCTGTTTTGACCTTGTGCGCCCCTGGCCTGACGCATCTTGTTGTATTCACCCCTGGTGCGATAGATATTGGCCAGAATCCTCAAGCCCTCATCGATATCGATCAGCGAATTCACCCGTCCTTGCTGGCTGGAACCCGGGTTTACCTGGGCCAGTTGCATATAAGCAATCGATTCATCCAGCTGACCGGTTTGATAGAAAGCCCTGGCCAATTCAAAATTGATCTGCCTTCGAATTGCGCTGTCGTTTTGGTGATCCAGTGCCTGGTAAAACAGTTCCCGGGCCTGGTTGTAGTTAAAACTGTGAGCTGACAATCGTCCCTGTGCCAAAAGATTCAGCGCCAACTCATCACCGGCACCCGCTTCAAGTAGCTTTGTTTCAATTTTCTGCAATACTTCGCTCGAGGCCTGCTCGTTTCCCTGCAGCGAGTGTATTTCCACGATACGCTCCCTGGTTGAGTTCGCCAGTTCAGCGTCACCCACCGACTCGGCAATTTTTACAGCCAGTTCAAATTGGCCAAGTGCTTGGGCGGGAACCGAGTCGGCAGCATATTCAATACCACTGAGATTGAGTGCATGGGCCTGTTCAAAATAAAACCCCATCGCATCCGCCAGCGCCGCTGTGTGTGACAGGCTTGTCTGTACCGGGTCAGGACCATTTGCGGGGATGCTGAGTGAACCGCTACGTTTAAGTTGTATCAGCGCGGCACTTTGTAGTTGCAGGCTTGCCAATTCTATTTTCTGCAAGCGTACACCCTTGAGTTCAGTCAGTATCTCCCGGGTCATGCTGTAAACAATACTGTAGTCATGCAGATGAAACTGGATCAGGTGTGCCGCCAGGTAATTGGCCCATAAGCGCATTTCCATCATGCCGAACTGCTGGAACAAGCGGCCTGCATTGACCAGGCTATCGATTTTGACCGTCCAGTTCGCCTCGCTGACATCACGGGAGCTGAGCATTCCGAAGGAAAGCATTCTATAAGCCCGGGATACCGATTTGCTCCTGTCGTCCCAGATCTTCAAGCGGGTCAATTCGAGACCGAACTCACTGCGGGCGGTATGCTGATATGAGCTGACTTCAATATCCAGTTGACGGAGACTCTTGGGCGCGTCCACATACTGAAACAGCGGAATGATACGGCTGCCCGGGACAGACGAGACCAGTAAATTTTCATCATTCTGACCGCTTATTCTGGATTCAAACTCAGCCTCGAATGCATTGATTGTAATCAGCAGGTCTTCATCGGCGGCCTGCTGAATAAAATACTCCTTGCTGATCTGATTTTTATTGTTCTGAGCGATCGAAACCACAGGAACAGTGATATCAACCAAAAATATGGCAAGTAACAAAAGGTAAGATAAGGAATGCCTGTGGGTCAAAAAATCAATTCCATGATTGAAAGTTCATCATTCGTATTTTACCTGACAGTATCGACTTTGTTCTTTTAAACGACATTTTAACGTAGCCTGTTCTCAAGGTAGGTATCATATGTCCTTTAGAACTCAAAAACAGGGCAGATAGCATTGAACATAAACACCAACTGCGATGTCAACACTAGCAATCAACAAAAGCATTAAAATTCTTGAGAATCCCTGACAGAGAAACTGCAGTTTTTTCGACTTCGGCCATTGATTTGTTCGCCTCAGCCCTTGGCGCGTTCATTCTCCTGGTGATGCTGCTGTTTCCGTACTATCGCCATGCCGGCCCCGACGATTCGTTTTCCAGGACCCAGGACATCATGGAGAAGCGCCGCCTGGCATCCGGACAACTCCAGGACCTTAAGACCAAACAGGAAGATCTCCAAAGCGAACTTGATCAACTCACTCAAACCAACCAGGGGCGCGAGCAACAGATATCAAGACTTAGAAAACAACTGATGGATATCAACAACCAACTGGCGGCAATACCTGTCAGAATTACCGAACAGGTTGAGACCATCACGCCTGAACCAGAGCCAAAAGCCCTGACCTCCGGCGTCGAGTTTTCAATCCTCGGCCTGGCGACCCAGGCAAAATCATTCGTAATTGTCGTGGATATGTCAGGAAGCATGCTCCAATACGAGAAGCTGATGATTGAATCGGTGCTCGAGATTCTGAAACCACTGAATGAAACCAACCAGTTCGCCATCGTCGGCTACCATGGCAACCCGCAACCGGTATTGTGGAGCTTTCCCAATGGCAACCGACTGCTACCGGCCACAAAGGAAAACCTTGAGCTTGCAAAGTCATTTACCCAGTCACTGGTGCGTAAGTTTGTCGGATCGACACCCACGCACTTTGCGTTGCAAGCCGCCCTGGAGTACCCGACAAGCTCCATTATCCTGATGAGTGATGGCGAACCAAACAGTCCACCAGGTTTCATTATTGAGAATGTTACACAGCTCAACCAGTTCCGGCGCACGGAAATCCACACCGTGGCGATTGGCCAATATACACATAACCGCAACCTGGTTCTTTTCATGCAAACACTCGCACGACTGAACGGCGGTGATTTTGTGGGTGTTTCAAAATGAGGTCGCGGCTCAGGAATCTCGGTGTATTTTCATTATCGGCCATCGACCTGTTTGCCTCTGCAATGGGTGCCTTCATCATCATTACGATCATCCTGATGCCAGATTACCAGAAAGAAGTCAGGCTGGAAGGGCACCTGGAGTACATTGAGGCACTGGCGGGGCAGACGGATGCGCTTCTGAACGATTCAGAACTGGGTATCAACGCCACCAGCGAAGCATTGAGCAGGGCTGAGACCCGTCAAATGGAATTGCAGGCCGAACACGAGATCATGTCGGCTGAACTGGAAACAGTCAATGCCAAATTGCAGGCGAGAAATGATGAGCCACCGCCGCCACCACCGAGTCCGGAAGAAACGGAAGAGGACGAGGGCAGCCACCTGGTGACTTTCCGGTTTCTGGGTCTGAAGACCGACAAGACCCGCATCCTGCTGATGATTGACATGAACAAGTACCTGGCAGGACACCAGGCACTGGTGTCCAAAACTGTGGCGAGGGCGCTTGAATCGTTGCGCGACGGTTATGAATTTGGAATCCTGGGTTTTCAACAACTGGACTCCGGTCCACGCTACCACCGCTGGCCGGAAGATGGCAGTTTGGCACCAATGAATAACAGGAACTGGGCACAGGCCCTGACTTTCGTACGTCAGTTGGGTGGGAAATTTGAAGGCTCAGCATCCTTACAGGGTGCTTTTGCGCAAGCCTTTGCCAGCCAGGCTGAGGCCTTGATTTTAATCAGCGATGGCCTTCCCAACCCAGCCTATAACAGTGGTTTGCCACCACGGGCGTTAATCCAGGATATCGTCCTGCACAACACCCGGAACAAAGAAATTCATTCGGTTACCATCGGCGACTATTTCAAATACAAGGGAACGGTAGAGTTCATGGAAAACCTGGCTAAAGCCAATTCGGGCAGTTTCCTGGCGTTGGCGCAATGATTAGCTCTCATGTCAAATGTTCGTATGCACTATACTGGGTACTGCCTGATTGTGTGATTAACAATCCCCTGCGACCTTTGCAAAACCAGGTTGACGTAAACATCCTGGCGGCGGGGGCCTGATCCTGTGGATACTGAAATGCATACAAAGACATGTGGACGTGAATCATCCTGTGACATCGTCCTTGAGAATCCGGACATATCGCCGCTTCATGCCCGTATTGAACTGGCAGATGATGGTCTTGTCTGTGTTGTGGATGATGAATCGGACAACGGAACATTTCTGAACCGGAATGATGTCTGGATACGTGTCATGAAAGTCACTTTGTGTATTGGTGACCGTATCCGTTTCGGAGCTATCGAAGTGCCAATTGACCGACTCGTCTCGGTTTTTGGCAGCGAATCCAATACCAGGCTTGAAGCGAGACATTTTGCACCAAGACAGGTCAGTAGTGGTACGAAATCGTTCGTAAGACATCATGACCACGGACCTGTACTGCAAAAACCCAGGCGCAACCCCAAGACGGGTAAAATTGAAGAAGATCACCCCTAACGGGCCACACAGCGGAATTCAGACACAAAGGTTTACGTTTAAGAATGACACGTCAAATTACAATCCTGGTCAGCGTAGTATCAGCTATCCTGGTCATCGCTCTAATGGCAAGAACACTCCCGCCAGACGCGGCAGCCATCATGTTGGACGTCAATCGTGCCTCGTGGCCAATCACGGTTCAGAATATTCTCTGGATTGCCTTTTTTATCGGTTTAGGTGAGTTATCAATTCGCTGGCGTGCAGGCCGACTGGAAGAAAGCCAGTTTGAACGCAATTACCTGCCACTCGATGAAGAGACAGTGCTCCGGCCCGGTGATGATTTAACCCCGGTTTACCAGAAAGTCCGTAGCAGCAAATACCGCAATATCTGTTTTCTTCCACGTCTGATCGAGAGATGCGTGCTCAATTTTAACCTGGGTCAATCAGTGGACCAGACAAATTCGCTGTTGAGTTCCAGTCTTGATCTGTTCCTGCATGAACTTGATTTGCGTTACAGCATGATCCGTTACATCACCTGGCTGATTCCTTCGCTGGGATTCATCGGCACCGTTATCGGTATCATGCTCGCGCTTAATTATGCAGGTGACCGGGCCAATGTTGAAAGTCCGGAAATGCTATACCAGGTCACGGAACGGCTGGGTGTTGCCTTCAGCACCACACTGGTGGCACTGGTCATGGCAGCTATCCTGGTTTTTCTGCAAAACCTGATCCAGGGCAAGGAGGAAAACACACTTAACAGGTCGGGACAGTATTGTCTCGACAACCTGATCAACCGGCTTTATTCCCCCTGATGCTGTCCGGTTCTTTTACTGGCCTCAATCCGATGTTGAGGCGATGTTGTAGTCGATTTTTGGCGGTATTGTCACTCGTCCTGGTTTTACCTGTGGCTGCGCAAGCCCAACAGGAACAACCCATGTCCCCGTCGGTTGTGCTTGTTCTCAAGCTCGTTTCCGCGACTCATGTAGAACCCACTACCGGTATCGTTGTTGCCGATAATGGACTGGTTTTGGTACCGGCAGATTTTGTTTTATCGGGTGGTGAAATCATCGTGTTGGATGGGGGCACTGATATCATCAAGCATGGCCGACCAGCCACGGTCGCCAATCAGTCCGGTTCGGGTAAGCTGGCGTTGCTGTCTGTTAACGGACTTACCAGGACAGGTATTACATTTTCGAAAAATGTATTGAATATGGAATCAGAATTACACCTGACGGCTTTTCCGCCCGCCGAATATATCGCAAAAGGCTCGCCACCTATCCGGGTGCCGGTAAAAGTCTTTCAGGGCAGCCCTGATGTCCAGGTTTCGGTTTCTTCTTCAACTCCCCTGCCCTACGTATCCGGCCCGATACTTGATGCCTGTGGTTACCTGGCAGGCGTGAGTTTAACAACTGGTCCTCAAAGCCTGCAGCCGGACAAGCCTGTGTTGACCCTATTCGCAGACGACTTGAGTCAGGCACTTGAAGCAATGAAAATCGTCATGCCTTCAGCAAGTTGTACCTACCAGCCCCAAAAGACCATAGCCCCTGCATATACAGGGGACGAAGCGAAGATAGTGCCAGAGAGTTCCGGGACAGATCAAAAAACAACAAAAGCTGGAGAGGACAGTCTTATCGGACCCGAAGTTTACAAACCTTTCATCTCTCAGAAACGCTTAAACCCATTCCAGGGTGCTACTCCACCACAAATGCCTGTTGATATGGTCAAGCCCTCAATTTGGCTAAGCATTCCTTTATGGTTGCTATTTCTTGGTTTCATCTCACTGGCCGCCCTTTCCTGGAAGGGCTTCATGCTCTGGCGTCTGTACAAAGATCATTTCAGTCCCGCATCGGATGCAACTAACACTACCGGCGAAGAATCAGACAGGGCGCCGTTACAGGCCGCTTCTGGCCACACGAGTCATAAACCCCGCTCCATACCATTGGAAGGAATGGAACTCCCGGATATAGACGCCCTGCCAGAGGGTTGTAACGGCCTGCTTGTCATAGATGGAATAG
>Ga0164315_10003773_pt1 | contig 11772 bp, 6 predicted proteins | sample GuaBasSedimGuay6_FD_113737 | JGI IMG/M metagenome (GOLD analysis project Ga0164315, IMG submission 113737) | Subseafloor sediment microbial communities from Guaymas Basin, Gulf of California, Mexico - Guay6, Core 4569-2, 0-3 cm | ecosystem: Environmental > Aquatic > Marine > Hydrothermal vents >... | reverse complement strand
TATAAACCATAGCCCATTTCATTATCCATATGGAAACTGCATTTGGTAATAATTGCATTGGCAACAGCATTTATGTAAATGGGATTGGGAGTATTTTCAAATACTGCTCCTGTTATGCTAAGTGGTATATTACTTTGTGTAGCTATAACACTTATTCCTTTTTCCAAATTGCTAAAAATACTTGTATCGCTTGTATTTCCATAGCTTAAATAAAAGATGGAGTTAAAGGCTTCTATTCCTATTCCATGATTTTGGTTGAAGTCATTTGAAGCAAAACTATTGGTAAACTCACAGCCCAAAATATTCAATTTATGCACTCCATTGAGTTGAACAAAGGCAAGTGGGTTGGCATTTAAACTATCTTCTAATACATCGTTGGTTTCGAAACTAGTATTATAAATATAGCTAAGATTTGCCTTTATAAAACCTGATGGTGTTGCATCTTTATATTTTTCCATAATAATACCATAAGCGTTATTTGTAAAAGAAGCATTATCAATACGAATAATACCTCCACCAAATGGATTATAGGGAGTTGTAGGAGATTGAGGAGGAGAAAGCACATGAATTCCCACAACAGCATTTTCTATTTTGGCATTGTTTTTTACTCGTAAATAGCCTTGGTTTGCAATAGGGAATTGGGGTAAACTATGATCGCCCTCAACAATAATTCCATTCCACATTCCACAGCGTGAAGAAATTTTTCCTCCGTCAATAATTAGCTTTCCACCTTTTTCAATAGTTATGCTTGCTCCCTCATCCATATATACAATGCTTTTGATGGTAAGTGTAGCACCACTTTTAATGTTAAGGTCTCCGGCAAAGCGTATTTCTTCATCCCATATTTGACTAGAAGAAATATCAACAGCAGAATGAGTGCCACAAGCAATGGGAATATTGGCTTTCCAAATTCCATTGCCGTAGGTAGTTATCATAAGTTGCTGTGCACCATAATTTATTTCCAAATCGGTACAAATAAAATAAGGCATTTCGTTTACAGTACCAAGTCTTTTCCAAACGGTATCAACCCTATTATTATAAAACACACCCACATCGGTAGCTACATAAAGTTCGTCCATATCATTAGCTTGTAAGCATTGGATACGGTTTATAGGAAAGGCAGTAAGTCCCAAAGAATAGTCGCGCCAGGTATAGCCACCGTCTTCTGAGTAAAAAACCATTCTTTCTCCTGTCAAACTCAAACTATCCATAGTTTGGCCGCATGCTATCCATATTTTATTGGGGTCGTTAGCACTAACCGTAATATCACGTATGGGCCTATAGTAAATCAAGCTATCAATATATTGGTGCATATTTGTCCAGCTTTGTCCACCATCTGTACTTTTCCATAGTTTGTTTTGCCTCGTTGGAGTATTCTTAGGGATTCCACTATATGCTATATATATTATATTTGGGTTTGAAGGAGCAAACTCAACAGCTTGCACATAGCTTAAATGTGGGTCTAATGCTAAAAGGTCGAAGTGCTTTTGGAAAGTCAAACTATGATAATTACCAAGTTGGTCAGTTAATTTGTAGATGTTTTTGTATCCATAAAAAACTTCATTGGGGTTATTAGGATTTGCCACTATAGGACAATCAAACAACGAGCCCTCAAGCAATGCATTATTCTTTTGTATTGTAGAAATAGAATCCCAAATATGATTAATACCCGTGCCAAACGCAACTCTTGGGACGACACCCCACCCCTCTATACCATTTATGGAATATGTACCTGCCACATGAAAGTAAATAACACTTTCCAATGTTTTGTTAAAAACAACATCATAAACATCTCCAAAATCAAGCTGTTTGATACTATCGGTATTTCTCAAAAACATTCCATTATCTATAGTGCCTGCGGCAAATGTATTTGGATTTCTTTCAAACCCGTCCAAACCATAAAATTGAGTAATAGCAAGTCCACTTCCATTTATATTTTTCAAAGTTAGACCATAATCATCTGAGTATGTAACTCCTCCATCATTTCCAATGAGTAGATGCTCCTCATTATTTATATCTTTAAATAAATGAAGTGCTCTAACATCTATATGAAATTCATCTCCATTTAATAAAGAATGAAACTGATTTCCTGTTGTATTATGAATAACTCTTGTAACATAGTATCCTCCGACAAAGAATGTATCGGGATATAAATTTGAGACTTCAAGCTCACAACGATACTTGCCAATACCTTGAAATTTAAGATGTTTATTATATGGGTTGGGAGGAATAATCTGATAATAAACTAGTGTATCGATACTACTATTTAGTGAATCGTATTTATATACAATTGCATGTAAAGCTGTATCCATAAACATTATCCATAAAGCATTAGGTTTTGCTTCTGATACATCCATAGCAATACGTGAAGTATAGGAGTTCCCATAATTAAGCATATTCCAATTGTTTATATTTTGTGCAGTACGGGCTTGCTGTGTGTACCATATCTGAGCATTATAAAAGTTATTATATTTATCGCGAGTGCCTATGGTGCTAATATATAGGGTGTTGGGATCATTGGGTTTCATATGTATTTCTTGAATAATACGATCGTTGGCATTGGGTAGACTAAATATTTCGGTCCAAGAGGCTCCATCGTTATTCGATCGAAAAACCGCATCGTCAACTATGGCATATATATAAAAGTTGTTTCCCAATGTATCTAATAGTAAATTCAAACAGGAACCATAAGGATGATTTGGAAAGGGGGCCAAAGGCATCCAGTTTGACATTGAAGTAGCTTTGAAAACACCACCACCGTAATTGGGTGCATCGTACCGATTCTTTCCTGTGGCAATATAATAGGTCATTGGCGTAATATCATTGCGTATTTCAATATCTGCAATGCCATTGCCTGGAATTTGGGTTCCAGCCCAGGCATAATTCCATTCATTAGTAGTAGCTGATTTATAGAATAAACCTCCAGTATTAGAGCCAGCCAATAAGAAGCGATTGGTATCACCAGTTGGAATAACTGTATTAAATAATGGAGAAGGCTTTATGCAGCTAACTAAGCCTAAACCTTGACGAGGAGCATTTACTAGTACATTATTAGTATATTTAGCATAAGTTGGGTCAATCTTTGGCCCCACCAATTCCCAATTGGGAGTGGCTTGTTTGGTAGTAAAGTTTATTTGCCCTTTAATCAGTTTATTTGTTAAAAAAGCATAGGTAGTAAAATCTCCAGATCCAGTTGTATTATCGGTATGGACTCTGTTTTCCCAGAATGTAGTCCAACGAGCTACTTTCTTTACTTCTTTAATACTGCTGCTATCGCTATAGTCAAGCGTATTAAGATAAGCCTCGGTCTCGGCCTTAATTTGGTAATAGTCGGCGTTTGGAATGCTCGATTTTCGAATAATCTCACTTACTTGAGCATTGACACCAGCATACAGAAAAAGAAATATTCCTGTAAGAATTCCTAATTTTGAAAATGTGTTTTTCATATGAATTTGGTTTTAGATTAGCATATGTCCCAATATGCCGTTAAACAAAAATGAAAAAAGCGTGGGACTATAACATTATTCAAACCGAGGTTCTGGTAAACCCGTGACTCCAAATAAGCACAGCCCACGCAGAACGTGAGCGTTGAAACTTATTATTCAGGAGTCACAAAAATTTACCAGATTTCGGTTGTCGAATAACAGCTAACGCAATTTTATATTTTTATATTTTTCAGATTACTTCATAATTCTTTATTTAGGTGCTCAAATTTATAAAAAAAACAAATACAAAAAACGCCTCGGTTTCCCGAGGCGTAATAATAAAAGGTGTTAATCTAAAAATTACTATGAAAAACATGTAGCTCCCCAGCTACATATACAAAAATAACATACAAATATAGGGAAAATAGGGATGTGATATGCGCTTTTCAATTCTTCCTGGGTTTTAGTTGAGTTTTGTTAAACTTTTTGATTGAAGACTGGCACCGCTTGCATTATATTCAAAGTCTGTTAGGGCAGAGTAATAGTAAAATCACAGAAATATATACCCATGTAAGCACAGGGCATTTGTTGAGTATTAGGAGTCCATCTTGTTTTATTAATATTTAATTTTGAAAGTGCAATAATTTTATTTAAATTTGTGGAATTAACAAATCAATTATGGAAAAAGGAAAATGATATTTTGTGTTACATTGACATAGTGCGCTATAACAGTTTATTCACATCGCGGACATAATCGATATATACAATAGGGGTGTTAATTTCCACTAGTTATTCTTTATTAGAAAAAACTTGATAGTAAAGGAAGAAGAAAACATTAATAAATAAGTATAATAACCCTCGCACTTAGCCAATCGCACTAGCAAACTCACTTGGCCAATGCTTGAAGAAAACAGAGAATAACAGAAGCAATACGCAATATTGCTCTACGCTGCATGCTGCACATTGCCAACCCGTTGTGTTTCATACTGCAAAAGCCACCTACACAAATCAAAAATGTAATTTTACCGAAACGTAAGTCAAAATATAGAGCTGAAACCGTTAGATTTATCACTGATACTTGCAAATAAGTATTACATTTGTAATGTTAATATCATTATGGACGGAATTAAAAATAAATACTCGAATTTTCGTATAGTTATAGCTAAACTGGGCTTTACTATAGAAGACGATAGTCTATTTTTAACAAACGACAAAAGAAACCTACCTGACCCACAGATTCAGTTTCATATCGAAAAAGCAAATGAGCTAATGGCTTCTGCTGTATACCTACGTAGGCAACTAAACGGAAGCTACAAACCCCAAGTCTATTTATTTGATTTTACAGATAGAAATTTTAAGGAAGAAAAGGATGATAAGATAGCTGTAATTCAAACAAAAATATGGAGCAGTGGAGAAGCTCCTTTAGCTGTATTTTTTTATAATACGGAAATAAAAATTGTAGATTGTACCAAACATATAACTAAAGATTACAGACCTGAATATTTAATTGAGGATCTGAAATTAGTTGGTAAAGTACATAAGTTATATAATGAGCAATTTGCTATAAAAATCAAAAGCGGTATTTTTTGGGAACAAGAAGAATTCAAAAATAAATTTAAGTTTCAAAATTCCGCCTATGATAAGTTGATAGATAACATTCGTTTTGTATCAAAAAGATTAACAAAAGAGTTTAGTAATACATCCTCCGAAATTGTCAATAAGATTATTGTTCAAGCTATTTTAATTAAGTATTTAGAAGAGAGAATAGACAATAATGGCAATAGATTATTGTCTGAAAAATATTTTAAAAAATACAACAAGGCAACAACCTTCAATGAAGTGTTGAGGCAAAAAAGTAAATTTGTTGAACTTCTTTCAGATTTAAATAATGATTTTAATGGAAATGTATTTAAATGGGAGGATGAAGAGCAAAACCAACTTAGAGCATTAGATTTATCAATTGTTGGCGACCTATTAGCTACTGACAGAACAAATTTAGGCTCAGAACAACTTGAATTAGACTTTCCCGATTGGAGATATTTTGAGTTCAAATTAATTCCTGTTGAATTGATTAGTCGTTTGTATGAGGAGTTTTTGGGAGAAGATAAACAAGAAAAAGGTTTGTATTATACGCCTTCTCATTTAGCCAAATTGTTAGTTGATGAGAGCATTCCTTTGAAAAAATTTAATGATTTTGATTTAGAAAATTTTACAATATTAGACCCTGCTTGTGGTTCAGGAATTTTCTTAGTTGTCGCCTTTAAAAGGTTGGTTCAGATTTGGAGACTTAAAAACAACATGGACACTCCATACATTGGTATTTTAAAGTCGATATTGAAGAATATTTACGGAGTAGATAAAGAGGAACAAGCTGTAAGGTTAGCTTCTTTTAGTTTAAGTTTGGCATTATGCAATGAGCTAAACCCTGTAAAAATACTTTACGAATTAAAGTTTGATGATTTAACAGAAGAAAATTTAATTCATTCAGATTTTTTTGAGTGTAAATCAATAGAAAATAAAAAATTTAATCTGATTATTGGGAATCCTCCATTTATAGTTGGTGGATTAAATGACTATTCAAAATATTGGAAATTTAATGAAGAGAAAATAAAAATTCCACAAGGTCAAATTGCTTTAAAGTTTCTTTCACAATCATTTGATTATCTGAAAAATAATGGATTAGCTTGTTTGATTATAAAATCATCGGGCCTATTATACAATAGCACTTCTTATGATTACAAGAAAGTTTTATTTTCAAATTTTAACGCTATTCAGATTTTAGATTTCACTGCTTTAGCTAGAAACAAATCACTTTGGGATAATGGAGCTGATGTAGCCTCAGCTGCTATTTTCGTTAGAAATGAAAAGCCAGATTATAGCAAAAATATTTTGCACTTAACATTTAGGAGAACTAGAGCAACTAAAAATAGAATTGTATTTGAAATAGATGACTATGATTTACATTTTGTAAATAGAGTAACGGCTATTAATAATAGCTTTATATGGAAAAACAACTTGCTTGGAGGCGGAAGAATAAAAAATCTTGTTGAAAAAACTGCTGCCTGTAAATCGTTTGAAGAGTTTCTTAAAGAAAATAATTGTGTTTTTGGAGAAGGTTTTAAAGTTGGTTCAAAGGGACACTTACATCCTGAATTTATTTATTCACTAAAAACAATTCCAACTAAAGCAATAAATGAAGATGAAATAATTTTAGATACTCTTGAGGAAATTCCCGAAAATCAAAAATTTGAAAAAATACCTAACGAGTTAATATTTAGAGCTCCCAATATTTTAATTAAAGAAAATATTGGGAGAGAAAAAATCCCAATTCATATAAATAAATATGATTTTTCTTTCCAACATAAGATTATAGGAATTTCAAGCTCATTGGAGATACTTAATCAAATTAACGAATCATTTGATAATATGAATGATTTATACAGGTTTCTGATTTTTTCTTGTAGTGGTCAAGTATTAGTGAATCTTAATACCGCAATATTGAAAAAGGATTTAATGTCTTTGCCATTTTCCGATTTTACTTTATCATTATTTGATCATCATATTATAGAAGATGTAAATAAATATATGCAGGATTTCCTAAGACACGGAGAAAAATCCAAAGCACTTCAAGAAATTAAACAAAATATATTAGAGCCAATCATTTCAAATTTCGGTAATGAATTCTCTAGAGCCTTAAATTCCATTTATTCAGATAACAAACGTAAATTTAGGCTAAGTAATGTTGTGCAACTTGAAAATTCACTAATTGCAACTGTATTCAAGTATGATAGTAACAATATAGATCCAAAATTTTGTAAAAATTTAGCTGAATTAAATATTGATGGACTTACAAACAATAAAATTTCTTCGCATTTATCTGTAAACAGAATAATCAAATTATATCCACAAAAAGACACGATTGTTTTTATTAAACCAAACCAATATAGATACTGGCTTTCATTAATTGCTTATCGTGATGCTGATAAATGTTTCTCTGACTTTTCAAATTTAACCGAATGATAGCAGAAGAAAATTTATCAAATACATCTAACCCTAACATTAGTGTTTCACATACTAATGTTCTTCTGTGTATTAATAAACTGATGAAACAAACAGTTCCTAGTTTCAAAATGTATATAGTTTCTGATTTTTACAAAAAAAGAGAGCTAAATGAAGATGATTTCACGCAAGTTTATATAGAACAGGCACAAATATTAATAAGGAAATACGACTACCCATTTAACATTAATGGACAATACAGAGATATTACTAATTTAAGTAAAGGTTTTTCTGATTTTTATTTTTACCCAAATGAACAAAACATTTCAACTGCATCGTTTTTTTCAATAGAATGTAAACGTTTGCCGTCTCCTGTAAAATCAAGGAAAAAAGAATATGTGGTTGGCACTAAAAATAATGGTGGAATTGAACGTTATAAAACAGAGAAGCACGGAAAAGGCTTAGACAAATGTGGTATGTTAGGTTTTATTGAGAATGGAAATTCAACACATTGGCTTAAAGAAATAAATAATTGGATTGAGAATTTAACTAAAGTTAACAGTGATTGGAAAAAAGATGAAGTCTTGTCAGAGATAGAGTCGACTATTGATTATTGTATTTCAAAGTCTATTGTACATAAGAAAAATGGCTCTATTGGTTTAACTCATTTATGGATAGTACTGAATTAAAACTTCAAATTATAGAGCAAATGAGAAATACGAAACACAACAATAGATAAGAAGGAAGGCTTGCTATCGCTGCGTTCTCCTCTTATCATTAACGTAGGCACATGCTGGGAAACGACATAAAACAAGATAAGATTTAATGAAAATCAATAAAGGAAATGAAAAATGAAATTTTTATAATTGGAATACTTACAATCTTGCATCTTGTACCCAAAACCCAAACGCAGAAGAAATTCTGAAAATATCTTTTGAAAAATGTCAATCAGTTGAAAATGGTTATTATGAAATGACACATTATATGAAATATATGTCTGGGAACGATACAGTATCCAGTAATTATAATTGCTACTTTAAAAAACGGGCTTCCGACACAATTTATTCATCTATATTTCATTATCAACATTATATAGACGGAGAATATTCGAGAGATGTGTTGTACACAGGAGATGACTTTGTAAACTATTCAAAAAAAGATAGCACTGGCAGAATTATGTCAAAAGCTCTTTGGGCAAAAGAAATTAAATCTTATAGCCATAATTATACTTTTTATTCACCAATAACAAATAGAGAAAGTTATCCATTGCCTAATGACAGTTCTTATGTTGATAATGAGCATGTTTTTGAATTTATTGGAGAAGAAATCATAAATAGTATTCCTTGTTACCATATTAAAATGAACATAATCCCAGAAAATGATAGTAGTGAAATAATGAAAACATTACGAGCTGAAAATAACTATTGGATTAGCATGCAAGACTGTGTTCCTGTGCAATATTCTATTGCTTATGACTTGGTTATGAACAATGATACAATGTTTCAATTTGAAAAAAACATTTTGACCAAACATGAATTGAACAATCTTAATGATGAAGCGCAGTTAAAAATGTCTTCTATACCTTTATTTATTAATCTCAAAGATTACAAACCACATAAAAGTCCTGAATTATTACCAAAAGACACAGTTGCACCAAATTGGTCATTAATTTCTCTTAAGGACAAAACAGTTAATTTATCTGACTATAAAGGTGAATTGGTATTAATAGATTTCTTTTATAAATCTTGTTATCCTTGTATGTTAGCATTACCAGCACTGCAGAACTTGCATGAAAAATACAATAACAAAGGACTTAAAATAATAGGAATTGATCCTTATGACACAAAGGAGAAAGATGATATTGATAACTTTTTAGCAAAGCGTGGTGTGACCTATACCGTTTTATTAGGTGGAAAAGAGGTTTCAAAGGAATATCATGTTTCTGGTTACCCAACAATATATTTGATTGATAAAGAGGGAAAAATCATTTCTACCCAAGTTGGTTATGGTGAAGGAACAGAAGAAAAACTTGAAGAAATAATTAAGCAGAATTTATAAGAAACATAAAGCACGAAAGTACAACAAAGGCTATAGTAATGGAATTTGGAGAGTTTTTTATAGAGATGTATTTTTAGGATTCTTCAACGAAAACGAATTAAGAACGAAAGAAAAATCAGTAAGGTTAGAGACTAATTTAGTGTAAAGGCTAATCTATAACTTTTGTAAAGGATGTATCTTAACGAACATTTGAAAAATGACAATCCCAATTAAAATAGAAAGTCTCGAAAACGATATTGCTGAATGTTCAAAGCATTTAGATTATCTGAAAAAAATATCAGTATTGGCAAAAGAGTTGACCGAATTTGTAGCGGAATATAAACTTGATGGAAATGACTTAATTGATGCGGATATCACAAATGCTCATTGTGTCACAACGATTGCTCAATTAGAAATATCGTTAATATTAAAAAGCCTATATAACTCAAAACACGAATTAGAAAATAAACATATTTTAAAGAACGGGATTCTGATTATTTACGAAGTAATCAAAAGTATCGATAAATTTAATAAAGCGCTGAATGATTACTCAAATCAAAATACCGAAATGAAAACAGAGTTCAAGAAATATTCTGATGAAATTAAGACGTTCAAGAAAAAAATTGACATTGATAGAGAAATAAAGAATATTAGAAATAACACAGCAGGACATATTAACATCGATTTTGTCGAATATTCAAAATTTATTGAGTCGGTCGAAATTGAAAAAACTATGAATTATTTAATTGTATTTCGATTAATAATAAATCGACTAAACGATTATTTATTTAAATGTATGATGTCAAGATAGCGGATAATAAACACTGTGAGATAACACTATACAGAAAATTGAATTATGATAAAACCTAATCCATTTATATTTGAATTGAATTTAAAAGATGCTCAAATCACGAGTTGGACTGATTTTAATACTGGAAAACCGATACCGAAATTATCAAAACCATTGACAGGTTCGGATTATAAGATTTATGTCATTTCATTTCAAAAAAGAGTGCTTTATGTTGGAACGACTAAAAGCAGTATAAAAAGTAGGTTAAACAGCGGACTAAAAGCGAGCGGGAAAAATGGGTATCACGGATACAAATGGAAAAACGAAAAAGATATCCTAATATTTATTTGGAATTTTATGGAGTTGAATAAAATACAAATCGAAAACGTTGAGGCTGAATTAGCTTTTGTTGTGAGAACGAAAACAGGAAAATGGCCAGAATCTCAAAACGAAATACATTTTAATAATTCGTATCAAGAAATAGGAAAGGAAATAGCGAAAAAAATGTACGAGGAAATCATAAATTGTGGATAAAAAACGTGTGGCAACAATTTATAAAAATAATAGCCGAAATAGTAGTAAATTCAAGGGTTGTAGCCCAGCGACATAAAGCCATACACATTACCTTTACGATTTACTGCATTTTCTCAGGTGCTGGTTCGTAAGTTCGAACCTTAGCACTGCCAACAACAATAATAATAATTGGCTTTGCTGCAATCTTAATCTAATACTATTTTTAATTTGATATATGCTTTTTCGGATTATCTGGAACTACATGAACTGCCAGAGCAATAAAAGATTATGCTTAATATTTCAATATTTATTGATAAAATTAAAAACCGTCCACCGTCCATTCTACTATATAGTAAAATGGGCGTATATGGTGGCTATATTCATAGTGAAAATGATATTGCCGATTCAACTATGAGAGAGTTATTTCATACTGTGTGTAAAGTTGAACGCTGTTTTTGTCCAATACTTTGTAACACCAATTTTGCTCTTTTTACTTTCTACCCAGTTACCACTATTTGCTTTTACGGTTTCTAAATACATATCAAACCAAGAGTACTACCCAGATTAATGCCTTTATCGAGGAAGCAATCATAGTCTTCGACATAGTTTTGCAACTAACTTACTGGAGGCTGGCACCGCTTGCGTTATACTCAAAGTCTGTTAGGGCAGAGTAATAGTAAAACCACAAAAACATAAACCCATGTAAGCACAGGGTCATTTGTCGAGTATCAGGAGTCCAGCCGGTTTTATTAATCTTTAATTTTGAAAGTGCAATGATTTTATTTAAGTTTGTGGAATTAACAAATCAATTATGGAAAAAGTAAAGTGCTATTATGTATTATATTGACATAGTGGGCTATAAAATTTGTTCGATTGCGGAAATAATGGATAGGCTGATCCATGTTGTGCCACCCATACCGATGTAATTGTGCCACCCATACCGGAGCAAGTTGTGCCACCCATACTGATTGATGTTGTGCCACTCATACCGGAGCAAGTTGTGCCACT
>Ga0164315_10003772_pt1 | contig 11773 bp, 12 predicted proteins | sample GuaBasSedimGuay6_FD_113737 | JGI IMG/M metagenome (GOLD analysis project Ga0164315, IMG submission 113737) | Subseafloor sediment microbial communities from Guaymas Basin, Gulf of California, Mexico - Guay6, Core 4569-2, 0-3 cm | ecosystem: Environmental > Aquatic > Marine > Hydrothermal vents... | reverse complement strand
GTCGTATCGGCAAGAAAACTCATAATTTTCTGAAGTGGGTGTCAGAAATCATCAAGATCGAGGCGGACGCAGTACTGAAAATCAAGGAGTTTACTATTGTAAATGACTGTTTTCAGTACAAGTCGAACGAACCAATTGGTGTTTTCTGGCGCGCACTATGTAGTTGAAATAAAAAATTCAACATTAATTAACTGTAGATGTCATTTAAAATCTTCGCCAGCCTTATTCCGGCCTTTTGTATTTGTTTACGCACCGTGGAAAAATTTTCATAAGAGTATTTATAACTTAATTTATCTCCGTTTTTAGCTGAGTTGTATACCTTTTGCGCTAATTTTTGTGACTCATAGGTCCAATCCAATATATCTCCTCTCTTTATTTCATTAACTTGTTGATTTGACATTTTTTGTGTATTCAACGCGAGCTCGGTATAACTCATGTTCCAGGATTCAATCATATCGCTGTCCCATACTCTATGAAGATTTGAATTTTTATAGAACCATTTCACTTTGATGTCATTTCCTCCTCTATCATCAGCACGACCAACATGAAGCGGCTGATGCAGATCACCAATTAGATGTACTAAGAATTTAAGATAAAAATTCTTATCATCCTCACTTGAATTATTATTCCTTAGAATACTGATACAATAATTAATTCCCATTACAATATCCCCTTTTGGGTTTTTCTTAGAATCTTTATATTTTGTATCGAAAGGAAAATTCACATAGTGCCATGTATCAAACTTTTTATAACGACTGTCAGATTTTATCTCATCTCCATAGGTTGAAACCATCGCCAGACTTTCTCCTTGCAGTATCTTTTCAATTTCCTTATTTGTTTTTTTGTTTAAATGTTTTTGGGCGATTGCACCTATTGTTCTGTGACCTGTTGGACCCCATTCGGGGATGGGTAATGCTTGGGTATTATTAAAAGAAAAAACAAGAAAGAATAAGAAATTGATATGTTTGATCATCGGTTGTAATTTAGGAAAACAAAGGTATAAAAAAAGAGGGTTTGTTATTGAAAACAAATCCTCTTTTAATGTATTAAAAAACTTATTAATGTTCCCGCAATCCGAAATCGGCATAAGCACTAATTCCGTGTTCATGTATATCCAAACCTTCCAGTTCTTCTCTTTCAGAAACTCTTATTCCTACAGTTTTCTTTAATGTGAATAGGATAATAAAAGTGGATACAGTACAAATTACAGCATAAGAAGCTATACCAACCAATTGGCTTATGAGTTGTGCTCCTCCCGCTAAATTGCCAAACAGACCAACAGCCAAAGTGCCCCAAATACCACAAACCAAATGTACAGCTATTGCGCCAACGGGGTCATCCAATCTTAATCTGTCAATGAACGCAACCGCGAATACAATAATTGTACCGGCAATTGCACCAATTAAAATGGCATCGGTGGGTCCCATTTGATCTGCTCCGGCCGTAATACCAACTAAGCCTCCGAGAATACCATTTAAGAACATGGTAAGATCCAGATTCTTATATTTTAAGGTTGACACGATAGAAGCTACCACTCCTCCGGACGCAGCAGCCAAACTAGTTGTTACCAATACCAATGAAGTTGCTCCGGGATCAGCAGATAACACCGATCCGCCATTAAACCCAAACCATCCTAGCCAAAGTATTAAGACACCTGCAGTCGCTAATGGAATATTGTGTCCGGGGATAGCTTTTGGCTCACCGTGTTTGTCATATTTTCCAATACGTGCTCCCAATAGCCATACAGCTACCAAGGCTGCCCATCCACCAACGGAGTGTACTAAAGTTGATCCTGCAAAGTCATAGAATGGAGTTTCTCTCATATCCAGAAAACCACCACCCCACTTCCACGAGCCGGCTAAGGGATATATAATTCCAACGTATATTATTACAAAAATCATAAAGGGTGCGATTTTGATTCGCTCGGCTACCGCTCCGGAAACAATGGTAGCTGCCGTTGCGGCAAACATGGCTTGAAATAAGAAATCCGTCCAATAGGTATATCCTTGGTTGTAGGCTAGATCTGTAGCGGCTACGGCATCCAGGCCGAACCCGGCAAAACCAAAAACTCCCGAAGAACCATCGGCAAACCCCGGGTACATCAGGTTGAACCCTACCAAACAATATAACAGCAATCCAACGGTAATGATAAATATGTTCTTGAACAAAATGTTTATCGTATTTTTTTGTCTCGTTAATCCAATTTCCAGAAGTGAAAAGCCCAAATGCATAAAGAAAACAAGAGCGGTACAGATCATCATCCATACATTATTAATAGTGAGTAATTCCATAATATAATTTGTTAAATTTTAAATTGAATAATGATTATTTTAAGGTTTCATCACCTTTATCTCCCGTTCTAATTCTGTAGGATTCTTTAATGTCAGAGACGAAAATTTTCCCATCTCCAACTTCTCCGCTACTTGCGGATTCAATTATTGCATCTATTGTTGTCTGTCCGAAATCATCGTTTACGACTATCGACAGGAATCTGCGTTGAATATCACTTGTGCTATACGTAACACCACGATAAACATGACCTTCCTTTTCATGTCCCTGGCCGGTAACATCCCAATAGGTAAAGAAATTAACACCGACATTGTGTAGTGCACATTTTACGTCAGAAAATTTAGATTTTCTGATAATTGCTTCAATTTTTTTCATGATATATTGTTTTAAAATTTATATACAGCGGCCACTAAGAATGAACTTAAAGATTTTGAAGGATCCAGGTTGGTATCTAAAAAAGTTTCTTCACTGGAAGAATCTAATCTGAATTCCGGAATAATCATTAGATTGCCAATACTATAATTTCCAGTTAAAGTAAACTCAAAAACATCGGCGTCACCTTCTGCATTGTATTCTCCGATTGCGCCAACTCCATAATCTGTTTCTGCGAAATACTCACCACGCAAACCAAGTGCAAATGATTCGAATAATTGATATTGAGGGTATAATGCAATTCCGTAAAAGCTTCCCTCATCATTATAATATGTGGCGTTTACTCCTAGATAGAATTTATTCGTAAGATCAAATCCCGTTGTAAGGTCGACTTGGAATTGAGGTCCGTATATGAAATTGAGATAGGTTCCTTTATAGGCAATTTGAGCACCAATAGTATAGTTATTCGTAGGGTTGTATACAGTCAGGTCATTTCCGTTCATTATCGCCAATAATAGTGACCAATCATCGGAAATGGCATAATCCATTTTTATACCCGTATGAGAAAATGGGCCGTAAGAGAACATATAAGAAGTAGAATAGTTAAAGTTTCCAACAGGAGAAATAACCTCATATCCTAAGAATGTGTTGAAATTACCAAAAGTCAAAGTAACTCTGTCAGACACATTCCAGTAAACATATAATTGATTTATAATTTGCGAACTATTGCCCAGATCCGGTATACCATCTCCATCCAGATCCCATTGTAAAGACCCAAAAACAGCAGCGGTTCCTCTTGGTCCAAAAACGAGGTCTGCTACAGCTCCTACTTTTTCTCCATTGTAGGATATTATTGCATTGGCCATACCAATGGCAAAACCATTCTGATTAGCAAATGATGTATTTGGTGCAATTGCATCTTCCCCGTTAGGTCCGGAAATATTTTGTCTAAAATATACATCTGCACTACCAGTTAAAGAAAATTTCCTTTTTTTCTCTGTTTCTTCTTGGGAATACCCGACAAATGTTGTTAATAGGGACGCAATGATCAATAGATATTTTATTGTAATAATTTTTTTCATAATAATCATTTGTTAAAAAATAGTTGAAAATAATAATTAAATTCTGCGATTAATCGAGGTAAATGTAAATTATATTATCAATCCTTAGAAAGAAATTAACGGAATGGATGAATTATTGTAATTATGAAAATAATCACCTGTTAAAAATGATTAATAGATATTTTTAAATGTCAAATTTCGCATATTCACAATTTGAACGAATAAAATTTGATCTATAATTTATCAATTATCAATTAATATGATATATTTGCAATATCATTATGATATAACTTAAATCTTATTCTTATGAAAAATGAAAAAATAATTAAAGTTTTTAATGGATATTTATTTGTTTTTTTTACCATATTATTAATTGCGATTGTTATTTATGGTATCGTAAATGAAAATCTATGGTTGATCGCAACAATGTTATTGGTGGTGTTCTTAATGAGAGGATTTTTTCTGGTTAACCCTAATTCTTCTAAGGTTCTATTGCTATTTGGTAAATATGTCGGCACAGTGAAGGAAAATGGTTTTTTTTGGGCGAATCCTTTTTATACCAGAAAGCGTATATCTTTAAGAGCCAGTAACTTTGACAGCGAACGTGTCAAGGTTAACGATAAACTTGGAAATCCAATAATGATTAGTACCATTTTAGTTTGGAAGGTTAAAAATACTTATAAGGCAGCGTTTGAAGTAGATAATTATGAAAATTTTGTTCGGGTTCAATCTGATGCAGCGGTTAGAAAATTAGCGAGCTTATATCCCTATGATAATTTTGAAGATGAAGGGAAAGAGGAGGAAATTACCTTGCGAGCCAGTGTAAATGAAGTTAGTGAAGCCTTGGAAAAAGAATTGGCAGACAGATTGTCAATGGCAGGAATTGAAGTGTTGGAAGCCAGAATTGGATATTTAGCCTATGCCCAGGAAATTGCAAATGCGATGCTAAAAAGACAACAAGCTACTGCAATTGTAGCAGCGCGTCATAAAATCGTGGAAGGAGCAGTAAGTATGGTGGAAATGGCTCTGGAAGAGTTGAGTAAAAAAGAAATTGTTGAATTAGATGAAGAAAGAAAAGCTGCAATGGTTAGTAATTTAATGGTAATTTTATGTTCGGATAAAGATGCTACTCCTGTAGTAAATACGGGGACATTAAGTCATTAATTAAATTTGTTTGGCATGAAGGAATATAAAATAATTAAAAAAGGTTTTTGGAAAAATATATCCGACTTAGAAGAAAGCATCAACCAATATGCAAGAGATGGTTGGGAAATAAAAAGTGCTATCGGAGATGGTCATGGTAATATTTCAAAAATAATCTTGGAAAGAGATAAATATAGAAATGAAAGATAAGTATCGATTTCAAGTGATTTAACAGTAATTTTGCAAATAATAAATAAAAGTTTAAGGACGTGGAATTAGGTCGTCCTAAAAAATAAATCATAGATAAATGAAAGAATATAAAATAATTAAACAAACAGGAACAGCCGTTAAATCACAACAGAATTTTGAAGATCTAATTAATAGTTATGCCAAAATGAAATGGACTGTTGTAAATATGTTCACACATAGAGGAATTTTAAAAGCACTTATTATCAGGGATAAAGAAGAGTAAGTTTGAAAGTATTTAAAGAAGAACAACGATTTAATCAATGGTGGTTGATTGCACTATTTGTTTTGGTTTACGCTAAAATTGGTTATGATCTGGTCCTGCTTTTTAAGGATAATACTAAGGTTAATACGGATGCATTAACGGCCTTAATATTTTCGGGCGTAATTATAATACTCGTTACGATACTTATTTTTTCAATAACACTTAAAATCCGAATTGATGAGAAGGGTGTTTCCTATAAATTTTATCCCTTTCATTTTAAGGCTAAAAATATTCCATGGAACAGGCTTGAAGAATGTAGCGTTAGGAAATATTCACCAATTTTAGAATATGGTGGATGGGGTTTACGGGGTATGGTAAGATTGAAATTATTTGGAATAGGTGAAAAGGGGAGAGCATATAATATTAAAGGAAACATAGGTATTCAAATGGTATTAAAGGATGGGAGTAAAATATTACTCGGTACCCAAAAAATGGGGCAAGCAAAGGATGTTATCAAAAATTATTCATATAATTTGGCCAAGAGAAAAACAAATTAATTTATAATTATTTCATTAGGTCTAAATAGATTTGACACTATTATAATATGGGGAAGAAGAAAGCATTTGCTTTAAGAATTGATGAAAAGTTGCTTAAAGCTATCGAAAAATGGGCGGCAGATGAATTCCGATCTACCAATGGACAATTGGAATGGATGTTACATAAATCATTGCGAGAGGCACATCGATTACCAGATCAGGTGAAAGGCAGAAGCTAATAAAAATAAGGCTGTCTGAAAAGACTACTAGAATGTCATTCTGAACGTAGTCGAAGAATCTATTTTATTAAATATCAGTATTTTGAGATTTCTCCATTGCAGTCGAAATGACAGATTAACGCTTTTCATACAGCCCTATTGGTTGTAAACAATTTACTTACTTTTTGGATGAACCAATGTCATTTCATCAATGAGTCTTTGGTTACCTGCATATTTATCAATTAAAAATAAAATATACCTGGCATCGACCATAATATTTCTACAAATATCCGGATCGTAATTATAATCACTCATTGTACCTTCCCAAACTCTATCAAAATTTAATCCAATCAAGTTGCCGTGAGCATCCATAACCGGACTTCCTGAGTTCCCGCCGGTCGTATGATTCGTCCCGATAAAATTAACCGGCATTTTCCCATTTTCTCCATAAATTCCAAAATCTTTTTTCGTGTAAAGCTCAAGTAATTTTGATGGCAGATCAAATTCATAGTCATCCGGTATATATTTTTCTATAGCACCACTGAGATAGGAGACAGGTTCATAGTAAACGGCATCACGCGGATAATATCCACTAACTTTGCCATAGGTCACCCGAAGCGTACCATTCGCATCCGGAAAAAATCTGGCATCAGGAAAAGTTTCCGTCAATGCTTTCATATAAACCTCCTGAACTGCCTGAATTTGAATATCTAATTCTCTATAACCCGGGATGATATCGTTATAAAAAGAATCGGATAATACTCTCCCTAAGATATAAGCCTTATCGGAATTTATTTTGTTCAAAACATCTGCTGCTGTTCCTGACAAAAGTTCTTCCATCCCGGCTAAACTTGTTAATTTGGATTCGCTGTATATTTCTTTAGTTAAAGTCTCGATGTCCGCATTTTTCACCATATCAGGTAAATACGCTTTCGGTATCTTTTCTTTATATAAGGTCATTAATTTCTCAAATACCGGCTCGTCAACCTGTGGGCTATAATTTTTGTAAAATGATCCGAGCCTTTTTAATAGTTTTTCACGAGCCGCATCCAGAGCATTCAGATCTTTTTTAACAGTTCCTTCGAATTGGTAAAGGACGACAGTTATATAGAGCAATTCCACATTTCTATATACAACTTCACTCCAATATGCTCTTGCTAAGGCAATATCTTCAATGTCCTTGTAAAGTTTTGAAAATTCCGGGAGTAAATTTTTATACTCATTATTGTTCTTAACCTTTTCACCAAATTCTTTCTCTTGTATTTGCTTTTGTTGTATTGCATTGGATTTTTCTATTCCCTGATTTTCTCCAATCCATTTTTTCCAATAATTAGCGATTCGGGCATATTTGGAGGAATATTGAATTTTTATTTTTTCGTCCGATCGCATAAATTTATCTACAATTTGCAGTGCGTTCTCTCTTATCTCAATTTTTGCCGGATTGATAACATGAACAATTTGATCTATCGCCATAGAAGGTAAATATTCATTGGTTGTTCCGGGAAAGCCATAAACCAGAGTAAAATCATTTTCTGCAACACCATCAAGTGAAACAGGTAAATAGTGGTTGGGTTTATAAGGTTTGTTATCCAAACTATAATCGGCCGGTCTGTTATTCTGATCTGAATAAATTCTAAATAATGAAAAATCTCCGGTATGACGGGGCCACATCCAGTTGTCTGTGTCCGATCCGAATTTACCGATAGAGGAAGGAGGGGCGCCTACCAAGCGAATATCCCTAAAGGTTTCGGTAATGAATAGAAAATATTGATTTCCTTTATAAAAGGCCTTAATTTTTGCATCTTGCCAATCTTCTTTGTCGGCATTTTTTTTAACCAATATTAGATTTTTATCAATTATGGATTGTTTTTCTTTCGGAGTTAAACCTGTTTCTATGCCCATAAGCACCTGATCGGTAACATCTTCTATTCTTTTGATAAAAGTGGCTACCATACCGGGATTGGATAACTCTTCCTCGATTGTCATTGCCCAAAATCCATCTTTCAAATAATCATGCTCCACTGAAGAATGAGATTGTATAGCACCATAACCGCAATGGTGATTGGTAAGAAGAAGAGCACTGGCCGAAATAATCTCTGAGGTGCAGCCTCCATTAAAATGTACAATGGCATCTTTTAAACTTGAGTTGTTCACCTCGTAAATATCCTTAGCCGATAATTTACTGCCTAGATCTTGCATTTCTGTTTCGTTCAATCCTTCCAAAAGTGATGGTATCCACATGCCACCTTGTTGAGCAGACACCTGAATTGCAATGAATAGAATAATTAATTTAATGTATTTCATCTGAATATTTTTTGTTTGGGTTAGTCTTAAAATAAAAACCAAACAAAGATAATGAAAGCATCACAATTCATGAATGAAAAAGGGTGTCAAAAACGCATTTAGATCGCTCATGCTATTAACTGCTTTTGAATGATTATAATTTTTTTGCGTATTTTTGGGTAAAACCATCATATATAATAGCTTAAACAAAAAATATCAAAAAAATGAAAACCAAGATCTTTCTCGTTTTATTTACTTTATCAACTGTCGTAATATTTTATATCACATCAAAAATTACGAATGAAGAACTCAATATTCCCCCTAAAGCAGGAATGAAGATCATCAAATGTACTTCAACAAATTTTTTGTTGAACGATGTGGATACCACGCAACAAATCGCACCACTTTTAGAAGACCTGGGAAAGCATTATTACACAATAAGCACTTCAAGTAAGAAAGCGCAAATATTTTTCGATCAGGGTTTGAATCTTACCTATGCTTTTAATCATTCGGAGGCACACCGCTCTTTTATGGAGGCATCACGTTTAGATCCAAGTTCGGCAATGACCTATTGGGGTCAGGCTTATACTTTAGGACCTAACATCAATGATCAACTCCCTGATAAAGAGAGAAGAGAAAGATCGTATGAGGCAATACAAAAGGCCAAACGCTATGCATCAAAAGCAACAATAAAAGAACAGGCGCTGATCAATGCACTGAGCTATAGATATAGTAAAGATTCGATAGCTATAAGAGAATTAAATATTGCATATATGAATGAAATGGCCAAGGTTGTTGAACAATTCCCTGAGGATGCCGAAGTGCAAACACTTTTTGCAGCCGCTGTCATGAATACGGTACCCTGGAATTATTGGGATAAAGACGGTAACCCTTCACCAAATGTTGCGGAAGCAAAAGCAGCATTGGAAAAAGCGATGGAATTAAATATTGATCATCCGGGAGCAAATCATTATTATATACACATGGTTGAACTTCCTAAACCGGATCTCGGTGTGCCTAGTGCAGATAGATTAAATGGATTAATGGCCGGTGCAGGTCATTTGGTGCATATGCCGGGTCATATTTATATGAGAGTAGGCAGATATGAAGATGCCGTAAGAGTTAATGAAGCCGCAATTCTGGCGGATGAAGATTATATTTCGCAATGCTATGCACAAGGTTTGTACCCTTTAACATATTATCCTCATAACATTCATTTTCTTTGGTCGTCAGCAAGTATGCTGGGAGATAGTGAAATGGCAATAGACGCTGCGAAAAAAACTGCTGAAAAAGTACCTGTAAGCTTATTAAAAGAGTCGAAATTCCATCAAAATTTTGCTTCGACACCAATTTTAGCTTATACAAGATTTGGAAAATGGAATGAAGTTTTAACAATGCCGGATCCGGGAGAAGAACTGAGTTATATGAAATTAGTTTGGCATTATGCACGAGGAATTGCTTTCTTAAGAAAAAACAACCTAAAAGATGCTCAGGAAGAATTAGATTTTATCGCTGCTAGAAATAAAGAATTAGAACATGAGAATATTGCAAAAGTGGCTTATGAAGTGTTGGCTGGAGAAATTGAAGCTGCAAAAGGAAATCAATCAAAAGCCGTTGAACATCTTAGAAAAGCAGTATCTTTTGAAGACGATTTACCATATGATGAACCTGCCGTATGGTATATACCAACAAGACAAACTTTGGGTGCCTTGTTAATCAATGACAATAAATATAAGGATGCTGAAATAGTGTACTTAGAAGATTTAGATTATTATAGGGCCAATGGATGGTCACTTATGGGCTTATACCAAAGTTTATTAGGTCAGGGTGAATTGGAGAAAGCAAAAGAGGTCAAACAGCAATTTGACAAGGCCTGGAGTAGATCGGATATTGAAATTAGTGCTTCGGTTCTGTAAAAAATTTGTGATGTGCTATAACTTTAAATAAAAATGAAAAGATCACTAGTTGAAATTCGGTGGGGAATTATTGGGGCAGGGGACGTGTGCGAGGTAAAGAGTGGTCCCTCTTTTCAAATAGCAAAGAAATCAAAACTTGTTGCTGTAATGCGTAGAAATGCAGACAAAGCAAAAGATTTTGCAAAGCGACACCGGGTTCCAAAATGGTATGATAATGCAGATGATCTAATTAGTGACCCGGAGGTTAATGCAGTATATATTGCAACACCTCCCAATTCACATAAGGAGTATACTTTAAAGGCGGCCATGGCCGGAAAGCCCGTTTATGTTGAAAAACCTATGGCTCACAACTATAGTGAATGTAAAGAGATGGTCAAAGCCTGTAGTGATTTGGGTGTTCCACTTTTTGTTGCGTATTACAGAAGAGCCTTACCCAATATTCTAAAGGTTAAGGAAATTATTGATAGCGGTGTACTGGGAGACATTAGGTTTGTTAATATAAAGATGCAAAAAACCATACAACCTGATATTCTTGGGGCGATTAATGCTCCGGTAAATTGGCGTGTGGATCCCGAAGTTTCCGGTGGCGGATATTTTTATGATCTGGCATCTCATCAATTGGATATCATGGATTTTATTTTTGGACCGATAGTCGAAGCGAATGGAATTTCAGTTAATCAGACGGGGAAATATCCTGCGGACGATATTACTGTTGGCGTTTTTAAATTTAAAAATGGAGTTCTAGGGCATGGTGTTTGGGCCTTTAATACAAGTAGTATTTCGGATGTGGAGGTAACTATTATTGAAGGGAGCAAGGGACGTGTTTCTTTTCCGTTTTTTGGTGATAATAGCGTCACTTTGGAACAGGAGGGAAAAACCAAAGAAGTTTTTCAATTTAACATCTCAAAGCATATTCAACAGAATCTTATCAAAACAATAGTTGATGCGTTGATGGGTGTAGGAAAATGTGAAAGTACCGGAACTTCCGGGGCAAGAACGAATTGGGTGATGGAACAAATTTGCGGACGGTTCTGAAAAAAATAATTCAATCACGACAAGAAAATATATTGTCATAGTCTTATTTAATAATTCAATTGAGTAACAATGTTTACATAGTGACTATATTATGGGGAGCTATGATATAAATCATATAAACACCAAGTAAGTATATGTAATTTTGACTAAAATTTAAATAATATCTGATGGAGACAGTTCAAGAAGTAAAAACAAGAGTTTATAAATTTGGAAATAAGACCGCCGATGGTAACAGTTCTATGAAAAACCTCTTAGGGGGTAAAGGAGCGAATTTAGCAGAAATGAGTTTGATAGGTATTCCGGTACCACCCGGATTTACCATTTCAACAGAAGTATGTACAGAATACAATGAATTGGGTAGAGATGCTGTAGTTGAATTATTGAAAGAAAGTGTAGAGGAATCAATACAAAATATTGAAAGTATTATGGGAACTACCTATGGGGATAAGGATAATCCGCTTCTAGTTTC